>ERZ779888.1395-NODE-1395-length-24146-cov-3.249595_pt1 | contig 24146 bp, 17 predicted proteins | sample MGYA00511245_ERZ779888 | MGnify/ENA primary metagenome ERZ779888 (study PRJEB29588, sample SAMEA2155255) | human gut metagenome | biome: human gut; feature: human-associated habitat; material: faeces | place: Denmark | collected 2008/2010 ...
AGAAAAACTATATTGAAGTTTCCGACATTGTATATAGTGGTAAGGTTTTAACCAGACGTTATATTCCTGTTGTTTCCTCTGAAGATTATGCTTCTGAGAATATCAACGGAGTGCTGAAAGATCTTTTATCTTCTAATATACTACCGCTCACAGGATAACCATTGTAGTTAAGCCAGAAATTTACAACATCACGAAGATTTTCAAATACCTCAGCAAGAAGTCTATCATTTTGTATAAAACCTATATCACCACCGGCCGGTAAGCCAAAAGAATATTGTAAAGCATGTGTAACTTCATGATATAAAGTATTTATATCATAAGAATCAAGTTCTATAAGTCCACGCGACCATGTACTACCTTCTACTCCCTGTGTACCTGTAATACGTACAACATAATCTGTATTACCTTTGGCTGTCGCTAATAATTTTTTGGCATAATCAGACAATAAATCATCAAGCATGACTTGATTATCTACGGTAAATTCTGCCAATCTGCCTTGTAAAACTTCTGGTCTAAATAATTGTTCAGCTGTTAACGTCTTTGTGGGTACAATACCATAATCTGTAATATATACAACATATCCATTGCCAAGATTTGTTTCTAACCAACTCTGTACAAATTCTTTTCTTACTACAGAATCATTTAAGTTTAGAGCTCCTGTCAATGTCGGATTTACATGTGATAAATCTACACCATCCAAAATAAATTCATCAAGTTTCATGCCAAATATATTGACAAATTTATTTTCTATATCAGCATAATATTGTATAGAACTCGGGTCTACAAGATTAAACGCACTAACAGGAATATTAAAGGCACTCTCTTGTTGTGATTTACGAAGATTAGCATTTGCTCTATTTAATAAATCACTTGCTATAGTTTCATAAGCATTTATTAAATCTGCAATAGCTACAACTGTAGAGCCTGTTATTTTATCTTGTGTTATATTTTGTGCAATGTCATTTAATGTAGCAGATAAGTTATAAGAATCTAATACATTTATATCAGAATAGCTGATAGCGGCCTGTAATAATTTTGTGGCAGAATTTAAGTCATGCTTCATGACCGCTGTATACAGATTTAATAATAATTTTCTGGCATGTACAAAATTATTAGCGATTCGTATGTCATTGACAGCAGGATTAAAAATCTTCTTATCAAGTAAATCTAATATTAAATGTGCTTGTAATTTATCAGTGTTCGTTGCATCAGGTCTTATGCCTTTATCTATAATATCTTTTACCTGTGGAGGAAGTTGTGGATATTTTGCCAAAATTTCATCACGTGTATGAGAATAGGCAGATGTCTCTGAACCTTTAATTACAGCATCTCTTGCTTTACGCTGATTGATAAATTCAACATCTGCTTTAGGCAAAATTTTTGTTGCACCAGAAAGCTGAGGGTCCATATTCCAATTTATAACAGCTCGAAGAATAGGACGTCTCATGGTTTCTTTTATTTTGTCATAAATTTTCTCTAACAGTGTATTTCTGTTGTTATACTTTTTGGCATACTTTTTGCCAAGAGTATTTATAACATTTGCGAGTGTAAAAAGAACATTGACACCGTTCTTATCGACAAAGTTATGAATATTGTCTAACAAGAAATTCTGAAAGACTGCTTCATTGAACAATGTATCAATGACAACACGTTCAGCACCTCTTATATCACCTTTCCGAAGGTCTGCTCCAGTGAATTTTTTATAAGATGTGAGCATCGCTTCATAAATGGGTTTATAAGCTTTATCAGTTGTCAATGTGTTAATGACATCAGCTTGTACAAGAAATTCTCTGATTTGTGTAGGGTTATAATTCTCAAGCCATGCTTCAGGTACAAATAAATATTCTCCAGTCTCAAAAGCGACATGACCGTCTGTGCCGAAAATCCATTCATAGTCTTTAGACAAATCATCAACCGTCTCTTGTGAGGCTTGCCAAATCTTTTCTACCTCTGCATTGACAGCATCTTTCTTTGCTTGTGCCTTTTCTCTCTTCTTTTGTACAAGAGGAGCATCTGTCTCACCAACAGTCTCACCCTCTTTGATAGTACGTGTGATATGAGTTGTCTCACTTTCAGCTAACTTATCGGCATTATCTTTGATAGCTTTTTTAATTTTAGTTTTAGCTTCTGTGATACCTACAATTTTAGATGTCATGAGAGCTGTATCAATGTCATCAGACAACTGTGTTATAAGTTTATCTTTGACACCATTTACAACTTCTGCATACTCTGCCTCATCATAAGTAACATCTTCATCATAGATTGTACGAAGAAGCTCGGGAGTGATTTCTTCTCCCGGGAACTGTTCTTTGGCAAATTCAGTTAACTCATCGATTACAATTTTGTCTTTGTTTTCAGAACTGTCATCGAGATAATCGTTAAAAAGTTCTGTCGCTTTGGCTATACGTTCAGGCGTTATGCCATCAAAATATCGTCCAAGAACTTGATATGTATTCATGAGACCATCAAGCACTTGAGACGCTTTCTTTTGAGACAATTTGCCTTCTTTAAGAAGTTCAATACCTTCTCTGTACTCATTGAGCATATCTCTCCAAAGTAAGCGAGAGAAACCTCTTACCTTATGAGTCTGCCCATCTTTTGTATAGAAAATATCAAACTTGTTGTTACCTTTTGTAATGCCAGATACAGCTTCTTGGAACGATACAGAGCCAGCAGACAATAACAAAGAACTTGCAGCACCAATGATGAAAGAATCCATGAGCTGCTGTAAATCAACGCCCTTTGTATAACCATCTTGAAATTCTGCAAAGACACTATCGATGAGCATATCACCCATATCTTGTAAGAACTCTTCAAGACCTTCTTGTGCTGCCGATTTAAGTACAAACAATGCAGTTGCACCTTTGCTCAAAACTCGTTCTGTACCACGTAAAGCACCTCTCGAACCGAGACCTAATAAGCTATTACCGATAGTACCGCCGAGGATTTTACCGAGTCCCCATTCAATTACTGCTTGACCTGTACTCTTGAGAGCTGCATTAAGAATTAAAGACCAAGACGGATTTTTATCAAGTGCTTCATTGATTGCATTCTCGTACATGTTCCCGGAGAACATAGACACATAGAATGACGTAAATGCAACAGGAATTTTTGTAAATGGTAATGTGGCACCACCTGTCAATGCTCCAATGGCAATAGAAGGTATCATCATACCAAAGGAGTTAGAAATAGAAGCTAATGCACCTCCAACAGATGTACTATTACCATTTATATCTTTTACCCAACCATATCTACGTTCCCACTCATCGAGACCAGCACGTACAGATTCTTTGTATTGTGCCGTAAGACCGATATTGCCATAATAATCGACAAAAACATCACCGAAATTTTTACCTTCGGCGATAGATGTTACGGTAGAATATCCGAGAGCACCGAAAATATCAACAAGACCAACAAGAGCATCGCCTATACCGACAGGAAATTCAGCAAGAATCTGACCTGTAGTATTCCAGAATTTTCCCCAGCCACTCATACTCTCTTTCTGATAGGCTTGTAACTGATACTCAATATCTTGCCGCTGATACTCACTGTCCTTTTCAATAGTATAATCAAGATATTGTCTATCAGTCATCTTGCCTATACTAACTTCTTTATAAGAATTTGTAGCAGGGTCAAACTCTTGAGTAAAACGTTCTTTAAGAGTTTTCTCTGTATCATCTACCTCCGGACGATACAATTCAGCCATATATCTATCATAATCATACATAAGTGGGTCATAAAAATCATCACTTAATGTATTATCTTTATTCAATTCGAGCAGAGCAAAATAAGTACTTAATTCACCACGTTGTGCAGCTTCTCCATACATCTGCTCATTATAATTTTTTGTACCAGAAAACATGTCTCTCAACATTTCGTTTGAGGTACCATAATAACGAGATACCGACAAAAGTTTTTTGTCGGCAGATGTAGACTCTTTTACAGATTTTTTCTGCTCACGTTGTTCATTAAGAGCTTGAAGAGTTGCGGTTGCTTGAATTAAGGCATCTGTTGCCATTTTGATATTCTCCTTTTTGATTTCGATATGAAAATTTCCTTTTCTTTTATATAATAGAGGATTTTTAGATATTTCCTCGATATATTTATCGATAGATATTTTCAATCCTCTATTATATCAAAGAATCAATAGCCAGAAGCGGGTGTACTATTATTCTCATTGAGCATCTTTTGTATAATAGCAGAAATTCTACGTTCAATGTTCAAACTATCGAGATGTGCATTTGCCGCTTTAATCTTGTCATACGCAGCATTCGCTTTATCTATAGCTTCTGATGTAAGAAAACTTCTGCCAGAGCCAACAGAGCTACTGTTGTTTAACCACATACTCAATTCTTCATCTGTTAAACCGATAGAGTAATTTTTGATGTCATTCAAAAGTGCTTTTATTTCAGGTTCATATTTCTTATAGATTTTTTCATCAACACTATTTTTTAATGTGTTTGTTAATTCATCACTAATCTCTGAAGCATAACTCTTAACAGCATCAAGTTTTGCAGAAACAGCATAATATACCTGTTGTCTCTGCGCTTGTTCCATTTCATTGTAATTCTTCTGACCACCAGACCCCGTGAAATATACAGCTTGGTCGAAATCATTCAAGATGTTTAATGCTTCACCGATTGTCTTGTTATTCTTATTACCGTATTTGAACAAGTTATTTGTACCAGTAATCTTTTGCCCAACATCTTTGAAAGATTTGCTACTTATATCCCCAAAATATTTATCCCATGTATTATTAGTCAAATAATCTTCTAATTGACCAATACTCTGCATGTCTGTAAACTCATTATCATCAGACTCAAGTCCGAGGAAAGATTTTGCCGTACCAAGTTTAGTACCAGCATGAGTATAATTAAACGTATCAGGACTATGAACCCATGTATACAAATCAGAATCATTTTTAGAAAGCCAATCATCAAAAGACGTGATTTGGTTGCCATCAGTATCTATATAATTACTGAAGTTACCGTTCAATATCATATCATAGAAGTTTCGACCTGTCTGTGTGATGTTATTATCAGCATCAAACATTACTGACATCAATTCATCTTTTGTCAAATCACGCAAGATTGGATTGCCATTTTCGTCTGTCTCACCACTGGCAGTTTGCATCCAACCTAAATTATAATCATTTACAAGAGAACTAATAATATTCTCTCGCCCAGCAACTTGTGCTTCTTTACCTTCACCTGTAAATGTTAACTCTCCGGGTCTGGTCGTTGTAGCACCTTTGAGTACATCATTGTAATACTGCATCGCATAATTGTACAAATTAGCGAAATTCGTAGACTCATCGGTAAGAGCTTGGTCCCACGTAGATTTTTGTGTCTGATAGGCCTCTGCGATTTCTTGTTGTGCCTGTTGATACTGGCCTAAATAACTATCATAGGCAGCAAGCATATCCTGTCGTGCTATATTCCGTAAGTCATGAGTGTCATTTGCCGATAAACCAAAATCATACAAAGCATTTTGCTGCTGCAAAGATGATTTATAGGCCTCAGCAATAATATCACCATAACTTTTTAATAAAGCGTCATTTTGTGCTTGATAAGATAAAGCAGAATTGCCATACAAATCTTGCCAAGTTTTACGACCAGAAGCATCTGTAGCACTTTCTACTAAATCTTTTACATCATTGGCTGTGATATTGACACCATGTTGAATTGTACTCGCCATTATCTCACCTGTCCTTTTATTTCATATTTCACACTGATAGAGTTAAGACTCAAAGGTTCAACCATCAAAACATCTTCGCTTGACAAAGATAAAGCAAAGTTAACAACATGAAGAAGATTACAACGATTCACATAAGTCCGAAGGTCATTTATCTTTATCTCTCGTGTCACAGAAGCCTCGGGGTGATACAAATCACGATATGCTTTTGTCGTATATTTTGCAACAAGTTTACCTTCACCATTTGTGTTGATGTTAATGGCACGAATATACTTATAATTATTGATTGCACCAAAATGAAGTTTCTGTGTTGTAAATGTCCAATCGATTACGGGTGAAGCATATTGATATTCAATACGTTCACCATATACAGAGGTCTGTATCACATATGTACCATCGATATAATCCTCAAGCACATCATCTTGATACAAATAATAAGACAAATTACAATAGAGATAAGAAACGCCACCAAGTGATGCCGAATAATCTTCCTGATGCTTACTCTTCTCAATCTGCATGAGTACAGTAAGATTTCCATTGTTATTCAGCTTAAGAATTGGATATGGTGTTTTCCACTTCCACCAGCTATTAGACCTTGTGTCTATGAGCAGAATCTGATTGTCCATATACCGATAGAAACAAATCCAATAACTATATGTCATTATTTTTATCTGTGAAGGGATTGTAATTTTGTACTCATGTGCATTTGAGTTCTTCACGGAATCAAAATAATACTCATTGTACATATTCTGTATTGCATCAGAGATATACTTAATCTGTCTATCAGTCGTAGATACAAAGTCTTGTGGTGTAAGATATACAATTCCTCGAGGAACCGCAAACAAAATTGCTTGACCGTTATCTGCTGTGATAACATCATTTCCTTGCCTACATCCAACAGGAAGTTTGCTCTTAACAGCCTTTGTGTATCTTGTTATGGACTCATTGTCAAGATTAAGCGCTTGAATATACCATATCTCATCTTCTGTAAAGATACCCATTGTGCCATCTGCAAGAGGGTGAAGATTTGTAATTCTCTGCGAAAACTTCTGTTCAGACGTGTCCGGGAGATACAAAAGAAAATCATTTGTATCTTCATCTCGCCGAGCATCACTCATAAGCAATCTGAACTGTCCATCTTCTATTGTCGCAAATGAAACATAGTAATCACCGAGTGCAGAGAAACAATCAGGTACATCAGGCCTGAAATTGATTGTCATGTTACCATCGTCATCAAAAGTAACATTCTCATATGTATCAATCTCTATAATGATACCAGATTGAAGTTGATTTGTCCAAATTTCATCACCTACACCTATATAAAAATTAGTGTCTACCATCAGATATGGAATGTAATTTATAGGTGCTATATCATTCATTCTCGGCAACAAAGTACGATTTTCAGAAGTATATTCATCAAAATTACCTATATACAAATAACTATTTGTTAAAACGCCTCCTTCACTAAATACATGTTTTGCTGCAATATCATATGTATTCGGACCTGTTAGAACTAAAACTTTTCTATTTATATTTGAAGATTGACTTACTTCTTTTGTTGTTCCATTATACAATATTCTTCTTTTTTCTCTCGTCCATATATCTGTAGGAAATGGTATCGGTAGAGCACTTGTCTGAGTTTCCCAACACATCAAATAATCTATTATGACATTAAATTCGATAGTGTTATCTATGATAGAAATACTACTGGTATCTATATTACATCTAACAGCAATATTATCAATAAAAGAATTACGTGTGGCAATAGGATTTTTTGTTGTCAAAGAAAGACTGCCATCTGTTACAGATATATTTTCTGTTAACACATTAACATCTTTCTGAGAATCAAATACTATCTTATCATTTGTTTTATCTATTAAAACTGTATGACTTTTTTCAACTTTCCCCGATGAAAGGTCTAATAGAGTTAAGACAATAAGAGAACCTTCAAATATGTCATTAGAAGGAAATACTGTATAATTCAAATCACGACAAGGATTTATTTCTCTTGAAGTATCATCTTCATTGACAGATGCATAAGGGTCATAACTTAATTCAAGAATCGGTATATCATTCACAGAATGCGACTTGTCAATGAAAACTGTATTTATCTCTTTTATATATTCAGTTGTAGAACCTCGATTTTGTACAGATACTATATAACCTACAACTCTATCTCCAAAGTATTCTTCATATTGATACCAATATACATAATTATTTCTATCTAAAAATTTAGGTATAAAAATAACTTTGTTGATATCTTTATCAGGTTCAGTGGGCCAATTTTCAGTAGTATCAGCAGAATCTACTGTACGAATCTTGGATAAAAGAAACTGTTGTTCCCAAACAAACTCATGATTTAATTGAGAAGATTCTGCATCACCAGCAACAATAGCACACCACAAAAGTGTATGATAAGTTTGTCCATAAATATATAAACCATCATCTGTTAATGATAAATACTTTATATCTTCTGTTATATTAGGCAAATCTATATTATGAAATACGTTTGTACCATATGAAATTTGTATGTTTTGTATTTTTATTGTATTATAATAACGTCCATCAACAATATTTTTACCAGTTATAATATATCTTAATATGACGGGAACGCCAAAGGCTTCTTTTACAACAATTTTGTAATTATTTCCGACAACAACAAAAGGATAGACGACGACAACTTTATCATTATGCGCACTATTAGAATCACCGTCTAAATCATACAAATGACGACGTGAACCATCACTATTCGTCATATATACAGACAATCTTTTACCGCGTAATTTTTCAAAATCTACTGAACTTTCTGTCGTATACAAATATCTTTTTATATAGGCATCGGTCAAGAAGTTTTGAGCTGCAAGTTCATTCTCAAATCCATTTGTTACAAGAGTATGAGCAGGAATATACAAATACTTATAAGCATCCTCAAAGAAAGGCAGACTTTTACCACTCGCTTCATCATAATAACCCGCAGTATTAAATACAATAATTCCTTGTCCAGCGAACCAGATAAATACTTTATCTTCAATTTGTATACCAGTTACTTTAGGAATATCAAGAGTAATATCATCTGCATCAGAATATACAAACTGATAAGTAGAAAATTTATCTATATGATTGTTATATGTTTCATGTGTGAAACAAGCAATTGTGAATGTATATGTGCTACCACTTACTTGTTTATAAACACGTAGACCATATACACCAAAGTACAATTCATTTACAATATGTGCTTCACCATCGGCAAACTTAAAAGGTGCTCTGCTGGCAAGAACACTGTTGTCATTTACATATACATTCTCTGCCTTTGAGAATGTACTCTGGTCAACTGTAACATCATTCTCTCTATCACAAATACCTTTGAACTCTGTCATAGAGAACATACCTTGATTAAGGTCATCTAAATCATAGTCAACCGAGAAAGTTTGCCGATTTACAGTTTTTGTCGCCATTACCAACCTCCGTCAACATGGAATGTACGTTGAGATTTGAATGTAGTATCATCGATACGAGCACAAGCCATTTCAAACTCATTACGATAAAGTGCAGCACGTGTTTCATCATCAACCTTCCAGCATTGAGATGCAATATAAGAAGGCAGTGCATCACAAATATCTGCAGGAATCGGAAGTACAATATCATTGTCAAGGTCTTTTGTGAAGAAGAACCAACGTGTACTGAGCTACTTTATGACAAATTACTTGATTATAACCATAGTAGTCTAAATCTTCATCATAAGCCTCTCGCCACTTAGCTGCACATACAACAACTCCACGAACTTCAAGCCCGGGCTCTTTAATCTCTGCCACATCATCACTGAACGCAACAAAGTCATCGGGAAATGTAATAGGCTCATCTACAAAATACAATGTTGCCCATTCTTTCCAGAACTTAACTTCATCGTCATAGTTCGGGTCATCATGATTCGGCAAAATCTCTGTATACTCAGGGAAATTATCATATACATTGTACTTCTTACGAAGTTCGTCCCATTTCTCTTGCTTATTGTAAACATTGTAATTGATGAAAATCTCATGAGGTTTAATCGCAGAACAAATCTGTGTCATCGCCTCATTCGCATAATAAGGAAAACGCGACAGAAAGTTCTGCTGATTTGCCTCTTCTTCTGTCATATTCAATTTTGCAAGTGTGTTCTCTTTCAGATAACCCCATGTGTACGGCATTGCCTTTCTCCTTTTCTTTTATATAATATTCTTTTATGATTTATTCCTTAATATTCTATCGAGAAAAGATTTCATTTCCCTCTATTATATTAAAGAAATCCGATTTTTCATATATCTGATGATTTTTCTTTCCTCTCATCCCGAATTGAACGGAATACAAAGCTAACCTGCAAGAAGATGTAAAAGAGGCAAGCGGGAGAACCCGCCCGCCTCTTTCTTGTAGAGGATACCTATGGTCGAAATCAACCACCTGCACCTGCAGTCTCGGTGGTAACCGTACCAACGACAGAGACAGGCTTGACAATCGTTGCGATAGGCTTGATTGCAGTCATTGCATTCCAACCTGTCACAGTCGACACAGCACCAGTATTGCTCACACTCGGAGTAGAGTTGAACGTAGGAGCCGTAGCACCGATATACACATACGCAATACCTCTCCAGCTCGCGACATTGATGTCACAACGCTCACGACCATCATAAGAGATACCGTAAGGATTCTTCTTCTCATCAACGTTAAGCGTAAGAGCGACACGCTGTGTAAACTCGGGACCATTATTCTCGGAGTTATACGCCTTATTGACAATGAAGAAACCAACGCCGCGCTGGGTGGTCTTATTGTAGCAGCACTCAAGAGCACGAAGATAAGGTGTGGTTTCAACCGTAGCTCTCTTATAAGCAGGGTTGTCACCAGTTTCCCTAAAGCACTCCATGGACATACAAGTCTCAAGCATACCTTTAAGACGAGCATCATTCGGAGCAACAATCGTGAATGCGCCACTCATATCGACATACTTGCCGTTATCATCAACATAGTTTTCCATGTTCGTGATAACCTGATTGATGACATCTGCAAGTTTCGCAATCTTGCCGGGGTCACTGCTATCAAGGTCAATACCATATGTCGCAGAGGTCTGACCATCTGTCACATAGAAAGAGTTGGACTGCTTTGCATCAAACAGCTGCTGAGCCGTCATACCCTTGCGCTTGACAACAGTGTGGTTATTTGTGAAGAGCGGGTTCTTCGTTGCATTCAGAAGAGTACCATCTGCGGTATCTGCCGATGTCAGAAGAAGCTGAGACTCACCACCAGTTTCCTCAGAACCGAACACCTGCATCTTACCAAGACCAGACTGCATTGCAAGCATTGCATACTCAACCTGGTCACCATGCCAACGAGTAAGGAACTGACTTGCCGTATTCTTTACCGTGTTGTACTGCTGGTCCTCAAGAACCTGCTGAGTGATAATGAACCCACCTTGGAAGGTACGGGTTGTATATACCTTCGAGAAACCTTCATGCGTATTGAAGATAGGAGCAACTGCATAGTCGCCTGTTTCAGCAAATGCATGAGCAAAACCGATGCTCGAAGTATATGTCTCTTGGAACACGGAAATCGAACCACGATGATAGAGCATATCAATGGGGTTCTGCTTTTCCCATGCTTCCTGTTTTCTCTTGAGCATATCATTGATAGGCTCACGGAGAAGGTTATAATCTGTCCTGTTTTCCAGCGCTTCGCTGATATTGATAATCATACCCATGTTAATTCACCTCACGAACCACTCACGTCATTTGCATCTGCATCCTGTACAATATCAGCCCAATCCCAAATAGGATAGAGACCGACCTTCTTGACAAGAGCTTCATCACCAGCAGCTGCTGCTGTCGCCTTTGTCGCACCAACAAGTTCAGAAGGACGATAGTCCTTAACGTCTGTCGGAACATGACCATCACTGATAGTCATATCTGTGAGAGCGACAATATGTGTTGCTGTCTTTCCTGTAACCTGTGCCTGTGTTGCCTTCGTAATCGAGGCAGGGACGGTCGCCGTAGGTGCCGTATATACAACAAAGTCACCTCTGCAAATCGCAGCTTTACGATTTGCACTTGTAACGGCAACACCTTCATTTACCGAGCCAACCACAACTGCATCCACGGGGACCATACGCTGCAGGTAGGCGGTCTTAAACTGTGCCATAATAAAATTTCTCCTTATACTTTTTTCGTCATTTTTGAAAGTTCTTCATCGGTAACATCTGGATTGAACATCTTGTAAATGCGTTTTTCTTGCTCTGTAAAAGGTCTTACATTCTCATCTTTCTGATGTGCTGTAGACCCTCCCGGGCTTTGAAGATGACTCGTGGAAGAGCCACTCTGTCCTCTCGCGACGCCTTTCTGCATCTCTCTTATGAGCTCTTCACCATGAAGTTCAAGATAAGCTCCTTTGAGAGAACCTTTACTCTTCCAAAGTTCAAGTACATCTTTCGGAACGTCATCAAGCTTCGTGATTCGACCGTTCGTCAATGTCTTGAGCTCTGTCAGCTCTTTCTTGGCCCACTCCTGTGCTTGCTTTTGCCTGTAGCTCTCAAGCTCTTGCATGCGAGGGTCAGACTCAAGTCGCTGTTTTACAATTTCTTCAACGACAGGTGCTACCTCGTCGGGGTCAAGACCTTTATCTTCATAGGTCTTTTTCTCCCGACTTTTCTGCAAAACCTCGTAACTTTCAAAACCGAGTTGCTTTGCAATATCTTCACGTTCTTTTGCACGAGCCTTATCTGTGGCTTCTTTCAGACGGTGAGCGAACGCCTGTGTCTCTGTAACTTCAGGTTTATTACCATCAGTCTTGTCCGTCTGTTGCGTACCTTCTCCCTCTGCAGCCGGTGTATCTGCCCCTTCACCATTGAGATACGCTTCAATGTCTTTAATGGTGAATTCGTTAGCACCCTCAAATCCGTTTGGCATAAAATGCTCCTATGACAGTTTTGTACGAGTTTCCGATGTCAGCGGTTTTGCAGTATAATTCCTATTATTATATTATATTCAGGATAGACACATTTTATTCTACTTTCAAATCGTTTAATATCTGCTTTCTTCGATTTTTCTGAAATTCCAGATACTCATCAAGCTTGTCTGAAAGTTTGGTCATCTTTTCTTCAAGTACAATTTGACGTTGCTCAATCTCATCGATTTTCGATAGAGCTTTTTCAATTTGTCTTGTCGTCAGATACCGTGGTGCCGGAGACGATTTCTTCTTCGTTGTCAGTTCCATTTTCTACCTCACTTACATGTAATATAGCTTGTTTGATTCGTGCCATTTGTGCTTTAAGTTCTGCATTCTCTTTACGTACTTCTTCAAGTTCTTGCAGAACCTTCTTGTTGTCTTTTGTCAAAGTTTCTTCTTTCCCTGTCAATGCCAAAATACAATTCTTTTTCGTGTTATTTACGATACCTTTGAACAAAAAGAACAAGAAATAAGAAAGTGCTGTAGCAATGCCAAGAATAATGTCTGGACCATATTGTGCCCATATCTGTTCTATTGTCATCAGAACCACTCCTTCTTTGTTGGTTTATCTTCTAATGAAGCATCGACTTTTGCTGCGGTTTTTAATGTTGCCATATCAACCATTTCATCATTGTTGTTCGTATAATATTTGACAAGTGTCGGAAATACAATTTTACCAAGTACAATCGCGAGACATAAACAAAGGATTGTCAGAATCGTATAGGTTACCATAAGACCAGAGAACAGTGCATTTCTTATGTCAACATAACGTACGACTAATCCTGCTTGCTGTGCACCAATGATTTCCCATTCGCCCCATTTTTGTACAAGCATCTGATAATGTTCTTTGATTTCTGCTTCATTATACAAATCACTATCAAGCAACCGAATTATCTCGCTGATATTGCCGACACTGTTTTGTATCATCAGAATAAAGAATATCGCAGTCAGAAGTATGAACATCCAAAACACTATAGGTGAAAGGAACTTCAAGATTTTGGCTTTATTCTTGTTCTTTTTGTATATCTGTTCTGCTGTAAGTGGCTTCTTTTCTTCGCTCATTATCTACCTCCTTTGGCATATTTGTCTCTTCAACTTCACGAAGTACCCACTCAGGTATTTCCCAGTTTTCAAATTCATGCCAGATTTCATTTACATCATCAAGTTCATTAGGTATACCAAAAGCACCTTTCTCATATTCAGATACAACAGACATCACAGAACTAATTGCTATTGTAATGATATATGAGAGCAGACGTACAAATTTTTGCCAAATGGGCTGGTCACTCGGAGCAAAGAATAAGCCATCTGTAATAAGAGTCGTTGCTAACATAGATATAGCCGCCATGATTGTACCTTTTAGAGCACGATTGACTCTGTATTTTTGCAACGTCTCTATATTGCCTTGTTTATCATATTTAACTGTTGTGGTAGTCCATTTAATACTATTTGTCGTCAGATGAACTCGAATTGATTCATACTTCTTGATAAGCTTTTTCGTACCAGATTCGTACAATTTTTTCTCGGAAGTAAATCCATTGTTCATGAGAAACTCACGTCTTTTCAAGTTTGTTTCTCGTTCATTGCGAATCTGCAAGAAATAAGGTAGATATAACAGTCGCTCTTGACATTTGCTGATAAGAGTTCTATGCTCTTCATACTTCTGTGTCGTTCTTTCAGTATTCATACCTTTCTGAAGGGCTTGTTCACCAAGCCCTTGTTTGAGTATGACCTGAAGTGCGGTAAGAGCGACTGTCATATATCCTATTGAGGTTAAGTTATTATAAACATTGTGCCAATAATTTGCTGTTAATACATCACCGATGTCACCAAGTGTAAGTATCGTGATAAGTATAAAAGCAAATACAGCTACAATTGTGCCGATATTTCGGCGAAGTAATTTAATAAACATTATATATCACTTCCCTCACGAAATTTATAAAATTACTTTAGATAATATTTAATTCTATCAGGTATATTTTCAGTTTCAAAAGCATTTTCTACAAGATTCAAAAGATTTTTATACCACGACATTATAGAAGTATCATCTTTCTCTCTTCCTCTTAAAACGGCTTTTTCCCATTTATCAAAAGCCTCTAAAAGAGATTTTCTTTTCTGTCTAAGATAGTGTTTTCGTCTTTCCAACACAGCATCTTCTGGCATTTTTATTGCTCTATATAAAGCATAATCCAACTCATCCACAGGAAAGTCTAATTTATCGCGTCTAACTCCAGACTTATCTACAAAACCCAATAGAGTCATTTTATAAGTTTCAGAACTTATTTCTTCAGCGTTCACCTTATTTCCATGTTCATCTATATAAATTATCATATCACTATCTCCATTTAGCCTGTTACAAGGCTATCTCCTAATCCATAAATGCGCCATTGTCCAGAGCCGAACCTAATAAATAGTTCTTCTGAAGAAGACAATCCAAAACCTATCTGTACATAATTACCTTCACCATCTTTCCACTCGATTCCCCAAGGATTGATATTTATAATACTAATACCACCTTTTAATGTATGTGCAACAGCTTCTTCTCCTGTTTTGTGTGTATATAAAGTAAAATCACCACCATTATAAATACCAACTATTATATAAGAATTACGACAAGAATCTACAGTACCTCTTTTGAAGATAGTAAAATCTCTGCTATCAAGATATCCTTCATAAAATATTTGTTGTCCGTTGTAGGTTACAACATCTGAATTTTTTACTTGAAAATTTGAATCAACATTTACTGTACCACCAAAAAGGTCAGAACCATTTGCAGAACGAATTATTAATTTCTTACTCGAACCCTCATAGTATATACGGGCATTTTCTGTGCTACCATCTTGTTTCCAAATGACATCTCCCGAGTCTTCTCCAGTGAAAGTAATATCATAACTGCTCATCCAAATACCACCATTCATGGCTCCACCTGAACGAGGCAAATAATTCATATTTCCTTTTGGTGTAGTAGATAATTGTGCCATAGCACTGCCAACGCCAACTATCTCATAAAGTCCTCCTACTTCGTAACTCGTATTAGCATTATTATCTATGACCAGAGCAATATCACCTTCCTTAAATGCACATCCATATGTAGTAAAATATGGACCAGACATTGATTTTGCTGGTACAATACCAGGTGAAGAAGAAAGTGGAACTGAACTCTCTATATGTGCTGAGCAAGAACTTGAAGAAACTGCAGTAACCTTCATATTACACAAATAAGTCATATTACTGCCATAAACATCTTTATAAAAACATAAAAATGTGTCATTTATAACAGGAGTCCTATTAAAATAACTTAATTCTATATTTTGCTGAGCATTATTTTCAGGTGTGCCACTAAATTCTATAAAATAGGTACAGGTTAATGCCGGTAATCCATCATCACCTTTTGGACCTGTTGCACCTGTTGCACCTGTTGCACCAGTCTGTCCCGGAGTACCTTGAGGTCCTTGCTCACCTGGTACACCCTGTGGACCCTGTGGACCCTGTGCCCCAGTTATATAAACCTCAGCAACTCTATTTCCGACAGCACCATGTTCAGTTACATTTGTAAGTGAATAAATACAAAGATATGAACTTGTATCATCAGGCTTAAGTAAAGCTAAGACTTGTTCACCTATCTTCGGTTCTCTATTGAAAGCTACTTTTCGGAAAACTGCATTTTCTTCGGTAGGATTTGTAAGAACCTCTAAATAAATAAGTGAAATAGGTCCCGGCTCACCTTGAGGCCCTTGTGAGCCTTCTGTACCTTGAATACCTTGAATACCCTGTGGCCCTTGAGGTCCTTGTTCACCTTGAGGTCCTTGCTCACCTTGAGGTCCTTGAATTGGTCCATGGTTTAACCAAGTATAATCACCATTTACAGACTCACAAATGTAAATATCATAGGGTTCTGTAGTACCTACAGAACAAGCTTTACCTACATATGTCACAGAAGCTTCTGGCAATGAAGTAACCAAGTCATAATGAGTTGTTATTTCAAAAGAAGAACCATCTTTACCATTTTTACCTGGTTCACCTTGAATGCCCTGAATACCTTGAGGACCTTGTGCTCCTGTTGCACCTTGTGCCCCTGTCGCACCTTGAAGTCCCTGTGGACCTTGAGGACCTTGAGGACCTTGAGGACCTGTAAGACCTCTTTCACCGATATCACCTTTTAAACCTTGAATACCTTGAATACCTTGAACACCTTGAGGACCTCGTATAGAAACCGATGACAGAATAGAACAAACAATACCATTAACATCTACTGTAGTCACCTGTAATACAACAGACCACACTCCAAGAATTTCTGCCTGTGATAATTGTTGCCAAACCGCTACAAAATGTTCATTTTGTACAGGTTGCCTATTAAAGTTTGCCCGAGGAAGCGTTATCGTAGGATTATCAATTGGAGCATTACTGCTTTGAATCATTATATTATATACCAAAGCGGATAATCCTATTTCACCTTGAGGCCCTTGAACGCCCTGAGGTCCTTGCGGTCCTTGAGGTCCTACCAATCCACCCCAATTAGGTATGATGTCCCATGTCGTACCACCGAAGTTATGCATATACAAATCATACTCACCGACGACTTCATCATCATCGACCATATATGCTGTACCTTCTTCTGTAGTATCAAACTCAGGTAAAGGAAGATAACTCGGGTCAGCTGGAGTACTATCGGGTAAATAATAAACACCGCTCTGAATCTCTAACGCCTTACCACTCGGTCCTTGCACACCTTGAGGTCCTTGAGGTCCTTGAGGTCCTCTATCACCTTTATCACCTTTAGGACCGATAGGACCTTGAGGACCAATGGCACCGACCGATGTAAATGTACCAGCAGATACACTAACACCATCAATCGTTACGACACGAGAGTAGACATCACCATTTGTGAAAAACGTCTCACTATTACGATAATTTGTAGAACTTATTGTCTCGAAACGAGACACGAACAAATCACCCATAACATTGATAACCTGAGGAATACCATTCTCATCAGTTATCTGAATATCATGTACATAATTTTTATAGAACACATCAACGGTTTTATCACCATCAATGTTGTACACAATATCTGTCGGAATAGTCTGTGTAACATCTACAAGACGAAGTCGGCCATTCTTAAAAGCATCAGATATAGATACCATCTGATTTACAACGTTGAAGTCAGATGGATTGTATGATGCCATACCAACCTGTCCTGCTCTTGCCACCGGTGCATACAAAAAATATTTATCTTTCTGTAACACACGGCTTTGAGCAGGATTATAAGGAGTTATAGCTCTTTCAACTGTGTTATTGTCATATCTCGGCATAATTAAATCCCCTTCTGAATATTTGCACTAACATACAGATTTGTCGGCATAAGCACAAGAAGTTTTGTATCATATGTAGGCATAAGTGGCATACCTGTATCATAAATGTCTTGATAATATACTCGCATTTCTACATTATCAATTCGCTCGATTTGTTCTTGAAGTTCTTCATCACTCCAAGGAAGGTCTGATACCTCTTTACCTTCATTTATAAGATAATCATGTACAGACTCTTCTACAAGCTCTCCGGCAAGTACTTTTATATCATACAAATATCCCTGCTCAACCCATTCTTTCGTGTCAAAAGCTTTGATAACACGTAATGAATACTCTTCCCAATCCTCATCTTCTATATGTTCTTCTTCAATGTTATTGGTATACAGAGCAGGATTTATCTGTAAATTTACTGTCATACTCGGAGGTTCTGTCGCCAAAGTAGATAATTGCAATATGTAATTTGAATCTACATACAAAACTCCTGTCCCATATGTAGCAAGGGTGGCAGAATCTCTTCTGGTTACAACAACATAAGGTTCTGAATCATTATAAATCGTATAATTGCCACAATCTATAACTTGAGCACCTACAGGATGAGCCTGATTATAATAATATACATGTCCTGCTGAACCAGATGCTGTTATATAAAATCCTGCTGTCGCAATTCCTTCGCCTGTTGCTGCATTGGCATTTATCGTTACAGGAATTTTACAATTTACAAATGTCTCCGGAACTATTGTATAATCTTTACAATACTTATAAATACGATTACCATCTTTGTTCGGGTCGATATAGAACAAGAAATTTGTCACATCGAAGTCACTATCCTTATCTGTCACAATACGTCCCGGCGTAGGTTTCGCATCAGGCCCATATGCAGCCATAACCTCTGTGACAGAGAAGTCATCTGCATCAAGGAACAGAGCCTCTGTACCTGTAAATCTCTTGACAGGCTCAAGCACTAAGTTGCCCTCAGCATCTTCTACATATCTCTGTGTCAGGTCAAGCCACCAACTGTGCCGATAGTCGCCTTCTTGTGCATAACGAGCTGCCGTCACAGTGATGACAAGATAAGGATTTTGCCATTCTTTAAGCATCATAAATGGCTCACCAGCTTCATTTGTTATGTCAAAGTCTAGCGACCAGTTCTCACCTCGCTGGACATAGACATCATCTCCGAGTATTTTCATCACTTCTCCTCGGCAATTATACCTGTAATCGCCTCATACAAAGATGTAAGACCTTTAAGATGCTTCATTTCTTCCGACATGTACTCTTTAATCTTATCTGCCAGAAGCTTGCACATCTTTTTGTCTGCAGCCGCTGTAGGAGAATCAACTTCTTTGTCTGCAACTCTGTCATAAATTTTGAACAGGTAGTCAGAGTTCATACAAGAATTGATTTGGTTAAGTAACTCTTGATACTTCTTAAGTGCCTCACCTTCGTCCTCGATAGCGTCCTGCAGACCTACTGCAATGTGTGCAAAAAGGTCTTTATTTATTTTTGCCATTATCTGTTACCTCCTGTTAATTGTGTCCGTGTTTGTGTTGATGTTCTTTGTGTCTCAGCAGCATTACGTTGATTTGTTTTATCTACGTTCGCTGCATGTGTTGCCCCATTACCTTCTGGACCTGAATTAGGTCTTGCACCACCTGCACCACCTCCACCAGACTCAAGTGACTGAGCCGCAGCACCTGCGAGCTGCATGAGCTGAGGATTCGCCATGAGCATCTTCTCAATCTCTGGAGGCAGATGCTGCTCATTTTCTTTAATACCCGCCAATGCATATTTTGCTAACGGATATTCTTGTTCGTCCATGATGTTCCAATAGAGCTTGAGTGTTCTCGGGTCTGCCGGATTGCCTAATGTACCCATCGTGAACTGCTGTAATGTTTCTTGCCACATCTGTACACGATTATTAGACAAAGTAGAGGCGGGGTCTGTACTATAGGCAAAATCATCTGCATAATAAAAATTCCCGTACTCATCTTTACGAAGGAACATATACTTCGACCAGAGTTGCTCTACTTCCTCACCATCAGGCAGCACCTTCACAAAGTGTCGTGTCTCATCAGAGAATGCCAGCAGATACTTAACCATCAGCTCATACACACCAGCAAATGCTGCCGCCTTCATCACACGCATCGACTCAAGCCGACCAGACGACTGAAGTGCCGATATTTCCTTCGCCTTGCCAGATGTAGCTGTTTTATCCGTCTGTCCTTGATAGCTCTGCGTGACGCCCGAAGATGCTCTTGCTGACTCATAGAACAACTGTGCAGCAGTAATGTCTTGTGAGACATCAGCTACGACCTGCTTTGTCTGCACCATTGCTGCTTCCTCAGCGCTACGTACACCAAGAATCTTAAAGCTCTCATCACGGTCATTCAGTTTAATCTTATCAGGTTTAGTAACGACAGCACCAGATTTAAGTATCTTGTCCTCAACTTTTGTCAATATCTTGTTCACACTGTCTTGCATATCAAGCAAGACAGACACGTTACTAATACCATAGATTGTGTCAAGTGACGAAATAGATTGACGTGGTACAAAGGGAAGCTGCCGGACCTGATAATACGGAATCACCGTACCTTTCTCTGCAAACAACTGTGTTTCCATAGTATTGTTCGGGTCATCAGACCGTCCCTCAGCATAAGGGTTATGTATCTGCATGATGTCATCATCAAGCACTTCTTCTGTCACAGGCTCATACTTAAAGCTCTTCGCACCACAGTTCTTACAAACGTCACCAATAGGATTCACCGTACCACAAACTTTACATTTGCGGACTCTGCGTATCTGCCAATCTTCGTCCCATGATATGACCTGTCTCGAGTGAGGTGCATACATAAACCTGCCGACCACACGGTTTTTGTTCAGATAATAATATGTGATGACCTCTGTCGTCGCCATACCTGTCTCGAGAGGAATTATCAGCCTGTCGTACAAGTCGTAAATACGTGCAAGTGACATCTGCTGCCGCTCAAAGATGTAGTTCATCAGACGATAGTCTGTACAGCCGGGCTCAGGAATCACCTGGTCTGCCAGCAGCACCTCTACACGAAGGTCACCAGAACGCTCATAGTTATTATCAAGACTATCCCAAGAGATTTTGTACCAAGATGTACCGTCAATATATGTAGCACGCTCACCTTTATCGTTCTCTTGCTCTGTGAGCATACGGTCTATCTCGAACTTCAGATAGTTCTCTGTTGCATCCACAACAGGCAAGTCTGTCTTACGTCTGGGTGTGAGTCTCGGCATAGGTATACTATTGTCGACAGTACTCTCGATGAGCTCAAATATCATCTTACGCAGAGGCACAGACCGACGTTTACTCTCTGTACCTGTATTCTTATCAAGTGCGTTAAGCGTGCCGAGATAAGCTTTGCGCCATTTCTTTAAGTTCTGCGGTGATACGTACTCTATGCCGTTCTGATAGCCCTCAGCAATACTGCGTAAGGCATCTACCTTCTCGACCATCGCCTGCTCTTCAGGTGTATTGACATATCTATCACCTGTCTGCCACTGCAGATATAAGTCTATACGTGCTAAATCTTGTTTCTTACTCATTCTGCCCACTCCTCTGGTGCTCCATAAGTTTGTATGAATTTCGTCTGCTCAGCAGCCGTCATTCTCTCGAAGTCCTCCCACATATCCGGGTACCACTTTGTATATCGCACAAATCTACGTTCTGGCCGTGGTGTCTCGCCTGTGACAAGTTTTATCAGACGTATCACTCCTTGCGACATCTCGTCCACCATGTCATCGTGCTTGCCATATGGAAAGCTCTTGAACTGTGCAATGATGCGTTCTTTTGCTGTTAATATAGTAGGTACATGCCAGTCAACTTGCTCGTCTGGTATATCATCTGCTATATAATAGTGCCCCGCCTGTACAAATGGTGTCACAGCCGATGCCCGGGACTCTTTACCACCGAGCGGGTTCACCATCACCACTGGAGGCACATGCTCCGAATAACGTAGAGCATCACCGATGGCAGGCCCGTTCGCCTTGTCCTCGATGACAAGCTCATCTATCTCTGGATACTCCTCACACAACTCTTGTATCTTCTGTAACGTCTGTGTGAACGACCACCGTTTGTTCCACTGGTCGTACAAATACACATCACCTCTGTACAGACCCCTCAGGCCGATAGCCACAAAGTCGTTCTCCTCACCACCCTTAAAGGTCGCATCGACTGATAACTGTACGTACTCAAACTTCTTGCGTGATGCAATCTCCTTCGATGACAATCTCGCTCTATCCTTCTCAAGCACAAACTCGTCTCTCGAAAAAGTTTTGAACCAAGTCTCATCAAATGTATTGCCGGTAGCACCCGTGGGACGTCCTTGGTACAAGGAGTTCCACACACGCTGCCCCTCAGCCGCCAAGACGACCATCTTCTTCGAGCGGAGCCAATTATTGTCGTTCGCAATTTTATCAGGCAGAGGCGGGTCACCGAGGTGCGGACCCATAAGACTGTCGCCAAGGTGCCGACCGAGTGGACACGGACCTTCCTTCGCAGCTTCTTCATCATACTCACAAGGAAAGTTAATATCTGCCCATATAAAATCTGACCAGTTATCCTTTATGAAGCCGACCACATCGTTCTCAACCCATCGTGTCTGTATGACAATAAGCTTGCCATGTGGGTAAATACGTGACTGCACAGACGGGCCCATCTCAGCAAGTATTTTCTTGACAATCGTCTCGGAGCTGGCCTCTGCCGCGTTCTTGATAGGGTCGTCGATAATGAATATGTTTGCACCAAAGCCGGTGATACCTGCATCAAGACCTGCCGCACGGCAACGTCCACCTTGCTCGGTCGCCCAGAGCTCTGCCCGCTGCAGATTCTTATCGGGATTTTCGTGCCATATCTGCGGAGCGAGCCGATTGAACTTATCTCTACAAATACGACTGAATCCTTCAGCGAAGGTCGACTGATAACTACAAATAATGACCTCACCCCGTGGGTTATTGCCGAGGTACCATGCTGGGAGAGTCTCCGTGACCATATGGCTCTTGCCATGACGAGGCGGCACGGACAAAAGAAGTATATCAAATGCATTCTCGGTCTTTGCCTCGAGGAATTCTTGTATTTTGTGTGTAACATAATGGTGGAATTTCGTCATACAAAATCCTTCATTTGCAAATTGTACAAATGAAGGATAATCTCGCATGAGTTTACGACGAAATATTTCACCTTGTACACCTGAAAAATTATTCTCTGCGGGCATAACCTTGATTCCTTTCGTCTACTCTTATCCGTGTGGATTTTACATCAGGGACACCATGTTGTACAACAAGTTGTTCAGACAAAGCGCGGGATTTTTCACTCTGTGAATACAAGTTTTTCGTTATCAACACCTGCTTTATCGGGGTCGCTTTTATTTGCATGTAAGTCCTCCAATGCTTTCTGCATAACTTCGAGCTCTTCGTCTGTAAGGTTCTCGAGTGGATTGGCATTCGTGACAGTCTGTTTCGACTCATCGACAGGTTTTGCACCCATACTATCACGACGTGCAACATAAGCTGCCGTATTCGTACGTGACAAATATGCTTGAGTTGCCTCCATCATCTCTCCGTCAGTCGGCAAACGGTCAATACCTTGTTCTTCAAGCTCTTTTTTAAGCTGATTCCAAATGCCTATTTGCAGTTGTGATTCTTCTGTTAATACGCCTTTGGCATCATAGATAGGAATCGGCTCCATTGCAGGTTTAGCCCAACGGTCGACAACTTGTTGGGACCACATTGCACGGGCGTGTTTCGGGTTTTTAAAGAGAGTCTCAAATTCACGTTGCTCTCGTATCTGTTTATTTGTAAGTTCTTTAGGCATAATATTTCTCCTATTATTATATTCTATCCATATTTAGCGATTTTTAGACACTTTATTTTTAGGTTTTCGTGCGTGCGTTATCATTATATATCGCGTGCGTGCATACGCATATAGATGATGTTAAGAAGTTAACAAATGTATGGTTCAAAAATTTACATTATATAAATGCAGACGATATTACATTCAATAGTTTATCTTCTTAACAATAATATAGTTCAAAAATTTTGATGGTGTAGAAGCGATATACTTACTTCTCCTCTTTTGGCCTCCGGGGATTTCCTGATTTTTAATATAGTTCAAATTCTTCTTATAATGTCAGATGAAATCTGATAAATAAA
>ERZ779888.1396-NODE-1396-length-24144-cov-2.762464_pt1 | contig 24144 bp, 19 predicted proteins | sample MGYA00511245_ERZ779888 | MGnify/ENA primary metagenome ERZ779888 (study PRJEB29588, sample SAMEA2155255) | human gut metagenome | biome: human gut; feature: human-associated habitat; material: faeces | place: Denmark | collected 2008/2010 ...
AAAGGTCAGCGCACAAAAGCTGCAGCCGCCAAAGCATCCGCGATTGCTTGTCAAGCTAAATTTAATTTCATTAAGTGCCGGAATACCGCCATCTTTTTCATAGATAGGATGGTATCCCCTCATATATGGCAGTGCATACACATCATCCATCTCTAATTCCGTAAGTGGAGCAGCCGGTGGATTTTGCACAATATATAAATGGTCGCTGTACGGTTCTACCAATCTTTTTGCCGTGACAGAATCGGTATTTTGATATTGTATATAAAAACTTTTTGCATATTGTTTCTTGTCGCTGCAAATGTCATCATACGATGGCAGCATCTGTGCATCGTACACTGCATCTAAATTTTTAGCACGATAAACACATCCATCAATAAATGTAATATCTTCTACTGCAATCCCACTGTCCAGTGCTTCTGCCACTGCAACTATCGCGCGTTCTCCCATGCCATATACTGCAATATCTGCCTGCGAATCCACCAAGATCGAATGTTTCACGCTGTCTGACCAATAATCATAATGTGCCAATCGGCGCAGACTGGCCTCGATTCCTCCGATAATGATCGGAACCTGTTTATACACTTTACGGATCAAATTGCAATAAACTACGGTTGCATGATCCGGACGTTTTCCAATAACGCCTCCCGGAGTATAGGCGTCTTGATGGCGTCTTTTCTTGGAAACAGTATAGTGATTGACCATAGAATCCATATTGCCGGCAGACACCAAAAATCCTAAACGTGGTCTGCCAAACACCTGCACACTCTGCTCGTCTTTCCAGTCCGGCTGGCAGATAACACCAATCCGAAAACCATGTGCCTCTAACACACGTGTAATGATTGCCATTCCAAAAGACGGATGATCTACATAAGCATCTCCACACACATAGACAAAATCAACCTCATCCCAGCCTCTTTTTCGCATATCCTTTTTGGAAATTGGTAAATAATCGTTCATTCTTATCCTCCGTTTGATCGTCTGTTAAAACTACACAAGCTGCAAATATCGAAAAGCATTATAAAGACCATCTTGCAAGATCGTATCCGTTTCAAAGTCTGCGGCATCTAAAACCGAAGCTGCACTGCCACCCATGGCAATTCCAGTGCCGGCATAGGACAGCATCGGCAGATCGTTTGTACTGTCACCAATGGCAATCGTATCCTCTTTTGCAATCGCAAAATGATCCATCAAAAACTGCATACCACTGGCTTTGGAATATCCCATTGGAACAACTTCATAAAACCCATTACCACGGTCAATAAAGGTGAGGTCATGTTCAAACATTTTTAGAAAACGTTCCGTATCACTTCCCGGTGTATCACAAATACAAAATTTATCAAACGTCAGATCATGTGCATCCTGTGGCGTCACAAGAAAAAGATTGGGAATGACACCCATTTGTTCTTCTTTGAAATCGCCTATGTGGCTATGATATGTTTGTGAACTATAGTATACAGCCCCCGTACTTTCAAGGATCCATTCCAGATTACAGTCATGTAACGCTGCTAATATGCGATTACCAAGATCAAACGGTATCGTATGTTCAGCAAGTACATTATCGTGATACGTAATATATGTACCACAGCCACAGACAAGCCCATCCATTTGCAACTGTAAAATAGGTTCGTCAATCTCAGCAAGCGCTCGTCCGGTATTAATAAAACATAAGTGGCCGTTTTGTTGTAATTTTCGAAGGGCTGTACGTGTACTATCCGGAATAATACGACCATCACGAGCCTCCGTTACAATCGTGCCATCTATATCAAAAAAAATCAGTTTGCGTTCTGTATTCATATGCAGCCTCCTGTGCAACATTAATGTCCAATTTAAGTTCTTAACCATAATAGCGAAAATACAGATGATGTGCAAGTAGACCTAGAAGATGACTGATTTTTCTTGCTTCGGTTGGCTGATTTTTTGATTTCGATTGTTTAAGCTTGCCTTTTCGGGTGGTTGGGGTGACTCAATTTTCATTTTCCGGCATTTCAGCTTGCCTTTGCGCTGCTTTGGTTGACTGTTTTTGTGATTTCGGTTATTTCAGCTTGCTTTTTCGGGTGGTTGGGGTGACTCAATTTTCATTTTCCGGCATTTTAGCTTGCCTTTGCGCTGCTTTGGTTGACTGTTTTTGCAATTTTGGTTATTTCAGCTTGCCTCTTCGGGTGGTTGGGGTGACTTAATTCTCATTTTTCGGCATTTTAGCTTGCCTTTGCGCTGCTTCGGTTGGCTGTTTTTGTGATTTCGGTTATTTCAGCTTGCCTCTTCGGGTGGTTGGGGTGACTTAATTTTCATTTTCCGGCATTTCAGCTTGCTTTTGTGCTGCTTCGGTTGACTGATTTTGTGATTTCGGTTATTTCAGCTTGCCGTTCCGGGCTGTTTCAGCTATTTAGCTTTTCAAGAACGGCACGGTATACCATTACCAAGTAAGCGTCGATAAAACAATAACGATTGGTTAAATATTCGGTTAATTTGTACAAAAAGCTGATGCCTAATACAGCAAGACTAATGCATGTAACAACATAATCTAATTTCAATCCGATCAGCAAAAAATTAGCGATCACATATACGATTGTCACCGGCACAAAGCTTTGACCTATCCGCAGTGCTTTATATAACGCCTTTAGAAGTCCCTCTGCCCTTTGTGCACGTCTATCCGGGGACTCGGCCATCAGATGACGGTACATTCTTTGGTACACCGGTTTATTGACAAAAGAAAGTTCATTTGGCTTTTGTCCTTTCAACTCTCTGCGACTTAGCGCAACATATCTCTTATACTCATGCTTTCCAAAATCTTTTCGCAAACACTTCTGAAATACACTTTTCATTACTTTCCACCATTTTGTATAATATTTATTTAAACTTTCCATACCGCAAATCTCCCACAACCACATATTGCTTATTATGTCGGTAGTATTGACATATTTTGCAGCCACTATATTATGGATCCTTCCATCAGGAAACTATAGCAATTGCCTTGCCGCAATTAGTTTTTACAGTGATTTCCGGTATGGAAAGTTTTAATTATTTATATGAACGTTTTCACAAAATGTTCATACTTTTACCACAAGACGCACACAGTTTTTCGGTAACTTATTACTTGTAAGTTGATTACATTACTTACTTTTTTCATAATCATTTTCATTAACGGGACTTGGCAGATCTCCCTCCGCCAAGTCCCCCTCCCATTTTAAACACATATTTAATGAACACCAAACAAACAGATTTCTAAAAATACACAATTCATCTAATAAATGCTAAAAATGTACACTTCAACCGGTAGCTTCCAAAAAAGCTCAAATCAATGAATAAATTCCAAAAATACGTGCTTCAACTAATAAATTCCAAATCGGAACACTGTCGTTGATTCAAAGGTTTCCCCTGCTTTAAGGATCGGTGATGGGAATTTCGGCTCATTAATTCCATTTGGGTACTGCTGTGTTTCAAAGCATAAACCACCGAAATTTCCATAGGTAATGCCACCTTTTCCACCTTGTTCTACAAGCTCTTTCGCCGTATACAACTGTACACCCGGCATATCTGTAAACACTTCCACAATACGTCTACTTTCCGGATCTCTCACAGCAGCTGCATAGCAGATCTCGCCCGGATTGCCCGGTAAAATATAATTGTGATCATATCCGGATACTGTCTGAGCATTTGCATCATCTTCACCGATTCTGGAACCAATGTCATGAAACTCTCTAAAATCCATTGCTGTTCCTGCAACATCACAAATTTCTCCTGTTGGCAGTCGTTTTTCATTGATCGGTGTATATTTTGCTGAAGCAATCTGCACCTGTGCACCCAACACATCTCCGGCAGCCTGTCCACCACAACCAATATTAAAATAACTGTGATTGGTGATATTTAATATTGTATCGGCATCACTCACCGCATTATATTCGATCATTAACTCGTTGGCATCATTCCAAGTATATGTGATCGTAAGTGTCAGATTTCCCGGAAATCCCTGCTCGCCATCCGGACTAACTCTTGAAAATGATACACTTGCATCATCCTGACTTGTCGCACATTCCGCATCATACATCAAATAGTTGTAACGTAAAAAACCGCCATGCAAACAGTTTGTAGCATCATTATTATCCAATGGATACTCCTTACCATTTAATACAAAGCAAGCATTTGAAATACGGTTTGCACAACGTCCTACCGGCGATCCAAAACTCGGCACATTGCTCTCATAGCCACTTAATGTATCATAGCCCAGTACTACATCCTCTAATTTTCCATCCTTATCCGGTACAATAATGCTTTGGATCACTGCACCATAATCCAAAAACGAAACACTGGCTCCCTGTCCATTGGTCAATGTATATTTTGTGACCTGTTTCCCCTCTTTTGTTACACCATAATTTTCTTTTTCGATTCCCATAATTTCCTCCATTCCATCCCATTATCAGCAGTTCATCTCTAAGCACGGTTTACCATGCCATTTCGAGTATAGCAAATGCATTATTCTTTGACAAGCACTGACACTTTTGTAATGTTGTATTCTTCAAACTGCTGAATCATGTTCTGCGTAATGATTTCTCCACATACGGCAATCGGTACTGCCGGCGGACACGACACCGTCTCTGCTCCGCAAATACGTCCTTCTGCCTGCGATACTGCGATTTCTTCACATTCTGCCATTACCGCCTCTCGTATTGTACAGGCTCGTAATGCAGGAGTGCTGATCCTTGTCACTGCCTCAGGCACTGTCTCCTTAGCGTTTTCTTCACATAGCGGATGCAAATACCGTCCCAAATGTTCTGGCATCTGCTGCCCCAACTCGACTTTCTGTATTCTATCAAACGTCCGTGCAAAGTGTTCGATACGCGCCAGATCTTGTTCTGTATTTTCCGGTGTCCCCATCAATACCACATACTGATGATCTGCATATTCACACTCTATCTGCGCTTTTCTCATCTGCTCAGCAAGCCTTTCTCCATCCAAACACATAGCTGCTGCACAAATAGTCAGCTTAAGCGGCTCCTGCCCGGTTAACGCAAATCCACACTGTCTCAGCGTTTCCCCGCATTGCTGAAAACGTTTGACAAACAACTGTAGCCGCTCCGGATAATCGTCTGCCAAGTAATGATTACAATAATCCAAAGACTGTAATATCAGATACGATGGGCTGGTCGAGCCAAACAGTGCCATCGCCCGCGGTATCCGTTCAATTGAAAAATCGGACACCTGTTTCGCAATGTGTAAATATGCTCCCCCGGTCAACACCGGAAGCGTTTTGTGTGCTGAATCACAGCATATATCAGCTCCCAGCTGCATAGGATGCAATGGTTCCTGCAAAAAATTCAAATATGCACCATGCGCATTATCGACTGCCAAAGGCAGATCGTATTCCCTGCACACTCCGGACAGACCGCTAATATCCTGAATATTTCCCAAATAATCTGGCGAGGTTATATACACACCTATCACATTACCACATAGTTCCTGTAATGTCTGCCGCAGTCTTTGAGGTGATACGACAGCCGTACATAGATGAGAATCTTCTCCCCGCAAAAATATAATATCCACATCCAGCAATGCACACGCATCGATCATTGCCCGGTGAACATTACGAGCCGCCAATATTGTCGGCCGCATTGTCCGCTGCCAGCGCCCGGTGCGTTTTGCCCTCTGCAGCAACGCATCGATCATAACCTTGATGCACAGCGAAGATCCCTCCGTCGAATAAAAAGTGTGTCCTGTGTTAAACAACATTGCGGCATTCTGCTGACTTTCTCGAATGATTCCTTCTGCTGCATGTAACACATCTGCTCCCTGTACCTCTGTAATATCTTTCGGTTCGCAACCCAAAAACACATGCCCTTTATGACCGGGCATGTGTAATCTGCTGCACTTCCTATTTTGATAATCTTCTACAAAATCACAAATCGGTGTTCTCAACAATATTCTCCTCTTAATCCTATTGCCATCCTTCGCATCCGGTATACTGCACAACCCCTGTTGCAATTCTACGCATCCGGTAAACTGCACACCCCCTGTTGCAATTCTACGCATCCGGTAAACTACACAACCCCTGCCAATTCAGGCTTTTAGACCGGTTCCAATCTTTTCTCCCTGTTTAACAACCGTCTCAATACCTTCTGCACTATTTTGCCAAATATCCTCATCTATGCGTACCTGACCTGCTTGTACCGCTACAATGACCGTGGAGCCGCCAAATTCAAAATATCCTTTTTCTTCCCCGCGAGATACCGTTTGCTCGATGTCATGATTCACAATTCTGCCAACAAGCAATGCCCCCACTTCCATCAACAATAAATGGCCAAAATGTCTGCTCTTTTGAATACAAAACTCTCTGGTATTTTCTTTATAGATCGGATAATATTCTCCTGCCACAGGATTCACGGTATGATATACTCCCGGAATATGAAACTCTCTGGAAAGCTCTCCATCATCTACAAACGCATATCGATGGTAATCATCCACCGTCAAACGAAATACGCACAGTATACCCCCCTCATATTCTTTGGCAACCCGCTTACTTCTCGTCAGACTTTCCATCGTATACTGTGTATCTTTGATGCAAAACTGCGCCTCCTCTGTGATCGGATACACCGAAAGCTTACTGTCACACGGTGCTGTAAACGCCTCTGCCGCCTCTGCAAACGGTCTGCTGCTCGGACGGATCTTCCGTGTAAAGAAATCATTATAACTGGTAAATTCCTTTTTTTCATATTGTGACAAGTCGATATGATTTTTCTGAACAAATGGGGAAACCAATACAGCAGACAAGCCGGAGTCCATAAATCGCCCTGCAATTTTTGAAACAACAGGCTGAACTAACACTGACAGCAGCTTGCGCCCCAGTGCTGTTCCATACATTTTTTGCAGGAATACATCCTGCTGCCCATTCGCACAAACTTCCTTGCCTGTCCGGTCTTTATAACGCATCTCTCGAATCCTCCCTTACTATGATCAGCCCATAATAAAATATTCTGTTATCCATTTCCAAAAAGAAGTACGTGGAAAATGCATTTTCGGTACCATCATCTTGGAATTAAAGATCACCAACAACACTGCAATTGCAACGACAACAACGATTCCTGTCAAGACCAGATTGCCCGGCTTGCGCAGCTTAAAATCTACGACAAACAACGTACCTACTGTCAACAGCATTACATGTAACAGTACCAAAAATGTCGTATTGTTTAACACCATCTGTACAACAAAGATCAATGGAAGTACAATGGCAACCGTCGTGATCGGCAGCCCATGATAATAATGGTTGGCACCGTCCTCGTTTTGCTGGCGTTCAATTTCCAATACATTAAAAAATGCCAGTCGGATCACTCCACAAATTGTATAATATCCGATACAAAACCAGCCAAGTGCTCCACGCACTCCCATCAGATAACAGATCATTGCCGGAAACACGCCAAAACAGACGCAGTCGCACAGAGAATCGATCTGCACACCAAACATCTTTTCCCGGTCTGTACGATTCTTTTTGCTTCGCGCAATCTTGCCATCGAACATATCACATAAGCCGGACAACGCCAGGCAAAAAACAGCGGAGCGAAAACTGCCTTCTATCGCAAGTGAAATACCAACCAATGTAATGACCAAACTAATATAGGTCAAAACAACCGTATAATCATATACTCCTATCAAACGTATCTTTTTCATAACACTCTAATCCTCCAAGTTATCGACAGCCCACATGGTTTGAGCCGCCATTGCCGTCTTCTCTCTAAAGAGCTATCGGCCAATTTTAATGTAAGCGAATATTGACATTATACCACAAATTGCAAGCTGCGTATAATAACTTATTCCTCGACTAACGATCAATACCGGAAGTGCCAAAGTTCCTCCACATAATGGTGTAAATATTCTTAAGAACAATGCCTCTGATATTCCTACTCCTCCAGGAAACGGAAGCATATCTACCGCAACCGATATCATTCCCTGTAATAATACGATGAGTCCTATACTTCCCGCCGTTACCCCTAAGCTTCGACACGCTGCTACAGTCACCAAAAACAAACATCCACGTTGAAGGAATGTGATAACAAGTACCTGTAGCACAATAATCTTATGAGACTTAAAAAATGCTGCTGCCTGACTGTATTTTTCCATCGCACCATCCAGTCTTTCTCGTAGTTTAATCCCCCGTTTCCAATGAAAAATCCGGATAACAAGGTCGATCATCGCTGCCACCATTCGATGCATCCAGTCAGGATGAAAAACTAACGCTAACATTACCCAGACACAGATCACATTTAAGATGATCCCTAAATAACACCAAAACAAAATGGGATTCAAATAGTGCATCACTACCGGTGGTCGGATCACCAGCACCGCCAATCCTAAAATTACCAGCACCATCTTATAGGTGATCGTAACGATCAACAGGATAAGTGTAGAAACAGATAATGGCAGCTTATCTTTTTTCATAAAGTATAACTGCATCGGCTGCCCACCGGAAGCCGACGGTGTGATCGCACTGAAGAAAAATCCGACAAAAGAATACAGACAACAATGGGATGCCTTCGCCTTTTGTCCGGACGTTCGAAACAGCCACCATAAAATAACGGATTCTCCTAATACAAACACCAGCACTAAAAAGATACTGCCGATCAGGTAACGTATATCTGCCCCTCTAAGGCAAGCCCATATCGCAGCCGGGTCTTGCTCATGAAAGATAGAATATAACGTAAGTGCAATGATCCCGAGCAGAAACACAGCTTCTAAGACTACCTTTTTATTAATTTTTAGAGCTGTCATCTTCGGTGATCACCTCGCTTTCTCCAAATATTTTATGATCCAGGCGTTCAAAAATATGCTGAACCAATTGATAACATTCCGTGTGTCTTCCAAAATACAAACAACCTTCACTGATCACCACTGCCCCCAACACATCGATCAGATAATGTTGTTTGGTAAACTGTGTGGATGCACAGACAAGCACTGCAAATACACCGGAAAGCACGCGATACCATTTTGGAATCTTATCATTACCGCGAATTGCCGCAAAGCAAAACCAACTTACAAGACAATGAATTGATGGAAAAAGGTTCGTCGGCGCATCAATTCCCTGCATAAACGACATAAGGACACCGCTTAGTCCGGTTCCAACCTCAGAAGGCCTGATATTCGTTGTCGGTAAAATAACGAAAAAAACACCGCAAATAATACGCGACAGATAATCTCCCACTGCAAAGCGATACCACTCCTCTTTGCCAAGACCGGTGATCAATACGTAATTGATCGCCCAAAATGCAAAGCACCCCAAATAAATCCAGATCCAGTCCGGTTCATATGGAATCTGCCTATCAATCCATAATGTCAGATCATAATGTTTTGCATTGCGCATCAAAAACTGCGTTCCGGAATAGATCAGTGAATTAAACACAAAACAAAAAATAACGCTAAATATCGCATATCTCGGGATCCATTTCCCGATACTTTTGTCATAACGTTCTCTTCTAATCTTTTTACGGTCGGAAGCAGTCCTTACAGGTCGATTGCTCATTGTCTTATTCCTTCCTCTATCAGCTTCGGTGATTCTTCGAAACTTCATTGTGCGCTAAAATTATGCGCAGCTATTATAATAACACAATTTGCCGCCAAAAAGAACGCATTCAGGGTCATTGTCATAATATCGTCAGAAATCGTTATTATTTTGACTGTGAAGAATGAGCTTGATTTATATCTGCTGCCTCTGCAAAGCCCTTTTGATTGTCCGACGGCAATTCCGGATCCGGATCGTTCAAATGCAGAAAAATTTTCATTGTCATCTGATATGCATACAGAAGCAGCGGCACGACCATCGTCATGATCATGCTTGCCAAAAACAAACGAACTGTATATTTTTTCACAAAGACAGCCGCAATAAATGTCGCCGCATACATAAGCACGATCAATATAATTCCAAGGATCGCCATTACTCTTTTTATTGTTCGAAATACCTTTTCACGTTTCATTCTTTGGTCTCCTCTCCATGAATCCATGCAAAATACTGCCGGATCTTGAGCTCATACCCATGATCGACCGGATGGTAAAAGGTTCGATCCGCTATCTCATCCGGCAAATACTGCTGTTTTGCATAATGTTTTGGATAATCATGTGCATACTGATATCCGATTCCATGTCCTAATTTACCGGCACCGCCATAATGTGCATCCTGCAAATAGGGTGGGATTCCGGAAATTTTCGTATGCTGAACACAATCCATTGCCTCACTGATCGCCGTTACTGCAGAATTGCTCTTTGGCGCACTTGCTACATATGTCGCTGCCTGCGCTAAAATGATCTGCGCCTCCGGCATTCCGATCCGTTCTACCGCCTGCGAAGCACTTACAGCAACTACCAAAGCCATGGGATCTGCATTAGAAACATCTTCTGCTGCACAGATCATAATGCGTCGGGCAATAAATTTGATATCTTCCCCTGCATTTAACATTCTTGCGAGATAATAAACCGCCGCATCCGGAGCAGAAGCACGCATACTTTTAATAAACGCTGAGATCGTATCATAATGGTTATCACCGGATTTATCATATCGCACCGCACGCTTCTGAATACATTCCTGCGCCACGTCAAGTGTGATCGTAATAAGGCCGTCTTCTCCACGCTCTGTTGTCAACACAGCCAGCTCTATCGCATTCAGTGCAGCTCTGGCATCTCCATCTGCCATATCTGCCAAAAAGTCCAGTGCATCTTCTGTCAATCGCACCTTATAACTGCCCATACCACGCTCTGTATCCTCTACCGCACGCCGTAAAAGCCGCTTTATGTCATCCGTCTGCAGCGAATGCAGCTCAAAAATGATCGACCGCGACAGCAAAGCGCCGTTTACTTCAAAATACGGATTTTCTGTCGTAGCTCCGATCAAGATGATCGTCCCATCCTCCACAAAAGGGAGCAGATAGTCCTGCTGACTCTTATTAAAACGATGAATCTCGTCTACAAACAAAATCGTGCGCTTTTGATACATTCCTGCATTATCCTGTGCCTGTTTTACAACTTGTTCCATATCTTTTTTGCCAGCGGATGTTGCATTGATCTGCAAAAATTCTGCACTCGTCGTATTGGCGATCACCTTGGCAAGTGTTGTCTTCCCGGTACCCGGCGGTCCATAAAATATAATAGAACTCAGTTTGTCTGCCTTGATCGCACGATATAACAGCTTTCCCTTACCGATAATATGCTCCTGTCCGACAACTTCCTCCAAAGTCGTTGGACGAAGACGAGAGGCAAGTGGGGATTCCTGTTCCTTTGTCTGTTCTCTCATATATTCAAATAAATCCATGTTCTTCCTCCAAGCGCCTACATAACGATATTGCTATCCCGAAACCATTCCTGCCCTGATCGGACAGAAATATAATTCCTATCAAAGGCTATCTGTCACATTCTAATCAAATAGCAGCACCTCGCCGTCACGCACGCCAAAATAAATATGTTCTTCTTGTCCGCTGATCTGTGCCTGCCCGGCAGTCGCTTCTGTCACTTTATTGATCAAACTGTCTTTGTCACTATCCGGCACAGCAACTGTTACAACTACATCTTCCGCATAAACCGTATCCATCAGCGGTAATCCCATCTGCCCAAAAATATACTGTAATTTCCCAATCCCATTATAATCTGTGCGGATCTCCAACCGATATCCCATCAGTTTATCTATGATCGTACTCGCCGCAAGCCCCGCCTGCGCCGCCTGTGAATAGGCACGCACCAGTCCACCGGTACCGAGCAGCGTACCGCCAAAATAGCGTGTCACGATCACTAAAATATCATGCACGCCCGCTCCATGTAACACTTCCAAAATAGGTCTGCCCGCAGTTCCTGACGGTTCGCCATCATCTGTACAACGGCTGACTTCCCCATGTTCGCCAAGTATGAAAGCATAGCAATTATGTCTGGCATCCCAATATTTCTTTTTGGTCTGCTCAATGATCTGCATCGCCTCCTGTTCTGTCTGAACGGGAAATACCTGTGCAATAAATCTCGATTTTTTTTCAATGATCTCATCCGTGCCACCTTCGAGCACAACACATCCAATCCGATTTGTTGAAATATCCATTCGTTCCTCCATCGTAACAACAATGATCCCACGTGCCTACTTTTGCTTGTGACTCCGGTATACCAAGGAAATCTGCGTACCGATCGTGATCAGGGCACTTATGATCACCAATGCATAAAAACTGACGCCACGGCTTAACAGCATTGCCGGATAAACGTATTGATTCTGCATGATCGTTCGAAACATCACCACGCTAAATCCCTCATTCGCTCCAACGCCACCCGGAACCGGCAGAATATCAATACACACAGAGATAAAACTCTGCAGAATGATCACTTCGATCACCGTGCTTCCGGATAGTCCAAGTGCCAGATAAATAAACCATGTGACCAAAAAGTAGACCAAACGCTGTGCTAATGTGATCACTAACACGATCCCGGCAGTTCCCCAATGAGTACGCATATATAGGGCGCCCTCTTCATAGGCTTCCAGCATATGATCCAATTTCTTTTCCAAGCGTTCTCTGCGTTTTACCAAACGCACTTTATGAAGCAGCCACGTTGCAAACCGAACAATATAGCGTGCTCCATTTTTGGAAAATACAATAATTCCATACAATACGATCGAAACAACATTAACTGCCATCCCAACCCAGAACAACCATTGATAATGTCCCAGTGTCTTTACCATAAACGGATGGTAAAACAGCACCACGATCGCTTCCACGATCACCAATGCGATCTTGTAAATAATCGTCCAAAATAACATTGCCACCGAAGATGCGCCCATATTGATGCCGTCAGCTTTCATATACAATACCATCATGGGCTGCCCACCGCTGGCTGACGGTGTCAATGCATTAAACAAAAAGCCGATAAAAGAATACCGCAGCGACGGGAAAAAATGCATACGCTCTCCAAGCGAGCGCAATATAACGATCAAGGACGTGGATTCCAAGATCAAATACATGACCGCACACAACACAGCAAATAATATCATGCTTCCCGATGCCCCCTGCAGCAGTCGTCGGATCTCCGGAAGATCCTGATCTTTTAACAGCAAATACATGGTTGCTCCCAGCAACAACAGCATAAATATAATGTTTCCGATTAATTTTGTCTTTTTTTGCATATATCCCTCACTTTATCATTGATAACCTTATAACCCACTTTTTAGGAAGGATCCTCACCTTACTTATCACGAAAAAGCTCTGTGGAACGCTGCACAATGCCGTTAATATAAGCAATAAATATTCCATAGTTCACAATCGGCACCTTTTGTTCCTTTGCCATAAAAATACGATGTTTCATCTCTTTTTCATGAAGCGTACAGCCTCCGCAATGGATCACCATGGCATATGGAGATAAGTCCGCCGGAAAGCTGGTGCCACTGCAAGTCTCAATATCGAGCTTACACCCTGTATGTGTTCTCAACCAATTCGGTATTTTGACCGTACCAATATCATCGCACTGACGTCTATGCGTGCACCCTTCCGCAATTAACACTTTATCGCCATCCCGTAACTGTTCTATCATCCGGACGCCCTCCATCAGCTGCTGCAGATTCCCCTTGTGTCTGGCAAACAAAATTGAGAAAGATGTCAACGGTATATCAGCCGGTACGATCTGATTCACTTCCTTGAAAGCCTGTGAATCTGTGATCACCAGCTTTACTTTATCTGCTAACGCAGACAACACACCGGCAAGTTCTTCCACCTGCGTAACGATCGGAATGGCATGGTGATCCAAAAGATCACGTATTGTCTGCTGCTGCGGCATGATCAGACGTCCCTTCGGTGCCGCAGAATCAATCGGCACGACTAATACCACCATATCACCGGTCCGTACCAAGTCACTGACGATATGCAGTTCATCGACTTTCTGTGGAGCTGCAGCGACCAATTGATCTTTCAACTCTTCGATTCCCTGCTTCTTTACCACACTTGTCAATACAACAGCATGACCGGGATATTTTCCCTGTGTCTGATGTCTGATCTGCTCTGCTTCCTGTACAGGTAATTGATCTGCCTGATGCAGCACAATAATTGCCGGCACCTTACGTTCTTCCAACCAAGTGAGCATATCCTGCTCTAACCGTGGCAGCTGCCCGGAAAATTCTTCCTCCTCTGCCAGTTGTGCAATATTTACTACAAACACTGCAACATCCGCACGCCGCAACACTTCCTTGGTCTTCTCCACACGTTTTCTTCCAAGCTCACCTTCATCATCCAGTCCCGGTGTGTCGGTCAGAAGACACGGCCCCACCGGCAAAATTTCCATCGCCTTCGACACCGGATCCGTTGTCGTTCCCTTCGTATCAGAAACGATTGCAAGCGGCTGTCCTGTAATCTCATTGATCAAACTTGATTTTCCTGCATTCGTCTTGCCAAGCAGTACGATCTGCAGACGATCACCATACATTGTTGTCTGTAATCCCATCGCTGTCTCTCCTTTTTGTATGACGTCTCCATTATCGAATCTGTCCATCTCCACAGATCAAATACTTCATTGTTGTCATTTCCCGCAGTCCCATCGGTCCTCTCGCATGCAGTTTCTGCGTCGAAATTCCAATTTCTGCACCCAAACCAAATTCTCCACCATCGGTAAATCTTGTCGAGCAATTGACATATACACATGCAGAATCCACTTCCTTTTGGAATTTTTCCGCATTACGATAGCTTTCCGTGATAATACACTCCGAATGACCTGTAGAATATTTGGAAATATGTTGTATTGCCTCATCCACAGAACTTACAACGCGTATGGAGATAATATAGTCCAAAAATTCCGTTGCATAATCTTCTTCGGTTGCCGGGATAACACTGTCTCCCAAAATCTGTCTTGTTCTCTCACAGCCGCGGATCTCCACCTGATGCTCTTCCAGCTTTTGCTGCAGCATCGGCAAAAACTGCTCTGCTACTGCCTCATGCACCAAACAGGTTTCTAATGCGTTACATACGCTTGGGCGCTGTGTCTTGCCATTGTCAGTGATCTGCACTGCCATTGCAAGATCTGCCGTCTCATCAACATATATATGACAGTTGCCTGTTCCCGTCTCGATCACGGGAACCGTTGCGTTCTGTACAACTGCCTGGATCAGCCCGGCACCTCCACGCGGGATCAGCACGTCAATACTGTCATTGGCACGCATCATTTGCGTAGATACTTCTCTAGATGTATCTTCCACTAATTGGATCATGTCTTTGTCATAGCCGCATTTAGCTACAGCCTCGCGCATCAGTTCCATTAACTTGCAATTGGAATGAAATGCTTCCTTGCCTCCTCGCAGAATAGCTGCATTACCACTTTTAATACATAAGGCAGCAGCATCTACCGTAACATTTGGTCTGGACTCAAATATAATACCAATAACACCCATCGGTACTCTGATCTTAGTGATCTTCATGCCGTTTGGTCTGGTCGATCCTTCGATCACCTCACCTACCGGATCTTCTAAATCAGTCAGCTTAAGGCACGCATCGGCAATACCGTCAATACGCTCCATCGTCAAACGCAATCTGTCGATCATCGTATCGGATATTCCATTGTCCTTTGCCTGTGCAATATCCTGTTCATTTGCCTTCAGAATTTCTGATGCATTAGCACGTAAAATTGCTGCAATCTCTGTTAAAATACGATTCTTTTCCCCTGTCGGGCAGCCGGCGATCTGCTTTTTGGCTCTTGCTGCATTTTGTCCTAATTGCTGTATGTAGTTCATTCCTGTCCTCCTATTCCAATGTAAAAGTGCAAAAGCTGTCACACGTGTAACGCATAACAGCCCTTATATGTTTGTTTATACTGATAACTTTTTCGTGCACGCGATCGCTAACGCCTTTGGACCAATGTGACACGATACACTAAGTGACAATGGATCTGTCATGATCTCGCCTACGTCACCAAAACGTTCCCTGATCAGATCACAAAACTGTGCCGCTGCCTCTTCATTGCATGTATGTGCAACCTCCATATGGACATTTTCGATACCACCAAAACGTTTCTCGATATCATCCTGCATTGCATCTAACATTTTGGAAATGCCGCGCTTACTGGTCTTTGCGACCGTAAAGGCATCTAACCTCTCTCCCTGTATCTGAAGAACCGGCTTTAAGCGCAGTGCTGTTCCTAATGCTGCCACTGCCGGGGTGATACGTCCACCTTTTTTTAGATATTTTAAGGTATCTAACATAATATAAATGCTGGATTCTAACTTTTCTTCTTCTAACTTTTCTTTGATCTGCTTTGCACTCCACCCCTGGCCCACCAAAGCGAGTGCATCTAATACAGACTGCTTCTGCGTTACCGAAATGCGCTGATTATTAACAACCTGTACCTTTCCATCATAATCATCTGCAAGCATGATCGCTGTCTGACAGGAGCCGGACAATCCACTGGACATCGGAATATATACTACCTCCTCTGATGTTTCAAGTGCTTTATCCCAAATTTCCATCACGGTTTCGGGAGAGGGCTGCGATGTTGAAATATCAACATCTTCCTGCAATCTTGCAAAAAATGCATCATGTGTCAACGTAACATCTTCAAAATACGTTTCTCCGGCTATCAAAAACGGCATTGGCACAACAACAACCCCATACTGTTCTGCCTGCTTTTGCGTGATTCCGCTATTGCTATCCGTTATTACTGCAATCTTTCCCATGTTATTTCCATGCCTTTCTCATTTACTTGTTTCACAATCCTATTTGTCCATTATAGCATATCGAATTTCCGTTGGAAATACAATATTTCCTGTGCAACTGTCTATAACTCATCCAGACTGTCATAATCTGCATTTCCCTGCATCCAGACAATCCCTTTGAATCTGGCACCAAGAATCGGTTCTCCCAACAGATCGTCCCTGTGAATACTGATCGTGATCAGCAGATCATTACAATTGATCTGTAAAAGCACAATTTGCTCCCCGGTGTATTGATTGGATACGCTGGTCCAATTGATGATCGTACCGATCACCATATAATTGTCCGATTCTGAGCCGTAAGGCACAAATGTTGTCTCTACAATGCTGTACAAATCTTCAGTTTTTATGCGTCGACGTATCTGCGAACTCAGATCCATCTCATCTAAGGTTAAACTGTCAATGGCATCTTGATCTCCTTCTTTTGCCTGCTTGATCAGTTCCTGTTTCTCATGTCCTTCACACATTTTCTGTATTTGAGAAGTATTCGATCGATACACACCTAATATAATCTTGCCGCCTAATGACAAACCCGAAAAGGAAATCTTAGCTCGGTGCGGAGTGTTGTCTTCACAACCTAATCGCAGATAATCTGCAGCATTTTGCAAGTAAAAGATCAATGATATACCAATACGAACATCATCACACATGCCGGTATATGCATCCGTATCTACACGTTTGTTTACGACAACATCCTCCAAGGCTGTAAAAACATCACTAAAAACGTATGGAAAATAGTGCTTTACATGAAAAAAACCTACCTGATCATATTCGCCACAGATTACGATGCCTGTCTTTTTACCCGTTTGTCTTCTAATTTCCACATATTTAGCTTTTCCACTCTTTATTATTGTACGATAATCCGGCTCATTCATCACATACCCAAGCAACTGATCGATCTCTTGTTTGCTATATTGTTTGCTAAAACCGATTGCTCTTAAAAAACGATGCATTCCATTCCTCCATGCTACTATCATTGCTTTTCTTTCTCTGCATGCAGCTTACAAGTATCCCCTATCGTCTTTGGAACAAGATACGGCGCATCTTTCGTTCCCAGATCATCTTCTTTCTTGAGGTATACCTTATATTCGCAATCTTTATCCGGGCAACCGGCTGCAGCTGCCTTTCCGGACTTCTTACATATCTTGTACTTCACATGACAAGAACAATTTTGTAAAGGCTGTGTTCCCTTTGCAAAATACTCTTTGCGCACGGTCGAACCGCCCAGAGCATTCTCACATAATCCGGGAACTGCCAGATTGCCACATTTTGTACATATCTTTACTGAAATAATATCATCCGGTTTAGCAAACTTCTTTGCCTCACATGCTTTAGCTTTGTGTACCCGGGTCATGATCTTTTTCCATATCTTCTGGTAATAGTACGTATTATCCTGTTTGGCAGTTCCATCATAACCGGTCCAGATTCCAGCTGTATAATATGGCGTAAATCCCTCGAACCAAAAATCATAATTTTCTTTCGAAGCACCATTCTTGCCTGCTACCGCCATCTTTTGATCATCGAAAGCTGCCTGTCTGCCATCCCCACTCTCTAAGGTTTCCTGCAGCACATCCGTTAACATCCATGATGTCGAAGCCTTCATCACTCTTGTCTGCGAAGAATCACTGCTTAACAATACATTACCATCCTCATCTACTACTTTGGTATAAAAGGTTGGTTCACGATACACTCCGCCGTCCGCAATGCTTGCATACGCTGCTGTCAACTCCAGATTGGTAACTCCATCCGTCAGTTCCCCCAATCCGGCAGACAACTTAATATCTGTGCTGGTTACTCCATCATCATCTTTGCGGGCATCTACTAACGTAGAAAAACGCATTTGCTTCAGATAATCAAATCCCGTTTCAGCCGTGACTTTCTCAAAAATACGCGCTGTCACAGTGTTCACAGAATTTGCCAGTCCGTCCCGTATCGTCGTCAATCCCCCATATTCCTTTGCCGTATTTTGCACCATATGATCTGTATCCGTATAACGATACGGTGCATCCTCCACCACAGTACCAAGTGTCATTCCACACGTGTCAAGTGCCGGAAGATAGGCTGCCAAAGTACTAAGTACGGTTCCCGGCTGGCGCACGGAAGAAGTAGCTCTATTCAACGTGCGTGAGGAAGTCTTTCCTCCACGACCACCCACAATAGCGCGAACTTTGCCGGTTCCCTGTTCCATAAGCACAAAGGATGCTTGCGGCTGTTTTACCAGACGGATTGTCTCTTCTTTTGTTTTGGCCCCGCCAAGCGTCATTGCCTTACGGAATTTTGCAATCATATGCTTTGCTTTTTGTTCATTATCAAAATATAATGTAATTTCTTTGCCGGACTGTATATAAAACTGTTGCAGATCCAGCTCGGTATACTCTGTCACGGTCCCGTCCGGTCCCTCGACCGCCAAATGATATGTCAGATATGACGGCGTTCCGGTTGGATAGTTCGCATCATTACCAATCACTTTATCACAGATTGACTGCAGCTCTTCATCTTGGCAAGAATATATACGCAAACCATCGCGATATAACGCATTGTATGCCTGCGTTTCCGTATATCCTAATTTTTCTTTCAGGTCCTCAAAAACATTGTCAATGACCGCATCTACATAATAGGAATTACCACTCTCGCTGTCATTGCTTTTCTTTTGGTTTGTTGTCTGCACACGGGTATATACATCATCTCCTAATGCATCTTCATAATCCTCTTCTGAAATATAATTTTGATCCAACATCGCCTTTAACACTTTTTTGCGCTGTTCGCTATTATTTTCCGGATTGGTGATCGGATTATCATCTGTTGGATTCTGCTGTGTTCCTGCCAAAACTGCCGCCTCCGATATCGAAAGCTGCGAAATATCTTTATTAAAATATCGCATGGAAGCATTTTGCACTCCAATTGCGTTTTGTCCCAAATTAATTGTATTTAAATAGTATTCTAAAATCTGTTCTTTATCCAGCTTTTGCTCGAGCTGCACTGCCAAATACTGCTCCTGAATTTTTCTCGTAATCTTTTCGTATACAGAGCTGCCATTTCCTTTCCAGATCACTTGATTTCGAAGAAGCTGCTGCGTGATCGTACTGGTGCTTTTCACCTGATCTTTTTCAGAAAGATCATCGACAAATTCCTGAAAGATTGCTGACAGATCCACACCCTTATGCTCATAAAAACGGCTGTCTACCGCTGCAACAAATGCATATTGCACGCAAGCCGGTATTTTATCAAGTTTTACATACTCTTTCTGCTCACTAGACGTGCTTAACGTCTGCAGCTCATTGCCACCCTCATCATAGATCACCGCTCCCGTTCCTTTTGCCAACAGATCGAGTTTACTCAGACTCGGTGCACTGTCCGATACGCCCTTAACCACACCCGCCACACAAAAAAACTGTAGTAAAAGAAATGCGATCAACAATACAATTACCGCTATACGTGAACTAACCCGGAGCCGATTTTTCCATTTGATCCGGGTATCTAACAGCATATTCTGTTTTTTCGTCAACTCCTGCTCACTATAATTCATGAATCCTGTTTCCTCTTCACCTGCTTATAGTCGGAAGGGCAAAACATTCGTTTTGCCCCTCCCTGTGCCCTTTACGGTAAATATTTTACTTGTTGCGGTAAATAATATCGGTACGCTTTGGTCCGTTAGATACCATTGTGATCGGTACACCAAGTTCTTTTTCAATAAACTCAATATATTTTCTGCAATTTTCCGGAAGCTTATCATACTCTTTGATGCCGGAGATATCACATGCCCATCCCGGAAGCACTTCATACACTGGTTTTGCTTTCGCAAGCTTAGCCGTAACAGGGAACTCTTTGACTACTTCCCCATCGATCTCATAGCCAACACATACCGGAATCTCTTTGAGATATCCTAAGCAGTCTAACACCGTTAATACTACATCGGTAGCACCCTGAATCTGGCAGCCATAACGGCTTGCTACTGCATCAAACCAGCCCATACGGCGTGGTCTTCCTGTCGTAGCACCATATTCTCCGCCATCACCACCGTGATTACGAAGCTTTGAAGCTTCCTCTTCGTCTAAAATCTCGCTGACAAACTCGCCGGCACCTACTGCGCTGGAGTATGCTTTTACAACCGTGACAATGCGCTTGATCTCATATGGCGGAATACCTGCGCCGATCGCACCATAAGCTGCCAATGTAGAAGAAGAAGTAACCATTGGATAAATACCGTGATCCGGATCTTTCAAAGAACCAAGCTGCCCCTCTAACAGGATATTCTTGCCCTCTTTGATCGCTTCCCTTAAATATGCTGATACATTGCATACATACGGAGCTATCATATCACGATACTCATGCAGTGTAGCTATAAGCTCGTCCGGCTTGAGTTCCGGCTTATTATACAAATACTTCAAAATGACGTTCTTCTGCTCGCAGATTCGATTTACTTTATCTCTCAAAACCTCATCATCGGCAAACAACTCAGATACCTGAATGCCGATCTTTGCATATTTATCAGAATAGAACGGAGCAATGCCTGATTTGGTAGAGCCAAAGGAAGCCTTTCCAAGACGTTCCTCTTCATACTGATCAAAGGCAATGTGATATGGCATTAAGATCTGTGCACGATCTGATACTAAAATCTTTGGCTTTGGTACACCACGCTTCACAATCTCATTGATCTCATTGAAAAGATAGGGAATATTAAGTGCAACACCATTACCAATAATACTTGTCGTGTGATCATAAAAAACACCCGATGGTAATAAGTGCAATGCAAATTTACCATAATCATTGATAATCGTATGGCCTGCATTACTACCGCCTTGGAAGCGCACGATAATATCGGACTCCTCTCCCAACATATCGGTAATCTTTCCTTTTCCTTCGTCACCCCAGTTTGCACCTACAATCGCTGTTACCATTTGTTTTCCTCCTTGCCTTTGCTGCTTTATACATTAATTTCTGCCTTCATGCCAAGAATGTCCTTATTGGCATCAAGAACAGGCTGTACAACCTCTTCGATAAACTCCTTCACCTGGGAAACCGAACGACCTACATATTTCTCCGGTTTCATAGCCTCTTTGAGCTCATCGATACCCATTGGGAACTCTTCATCTGCTGCGATCAGCTCTAACAGATTATTCTCCTTACCAAGTTCCTTCACATTACGCCCTGCTTCCATGGAAAGCGTACGGATCTTCTCATGAAGCTCCTGGCGATTGCCACCCGCCTTCACTGCATCCATCATAATATTCTCAGTAGCCATAAATGGAAGTTCTGACATCAGTCTTCTCTCAATAACCTTATCGTATACGACCAATCCATCTACGACATTCAAAAGCAGATCCAAAATACCATCTGTTGCCAAAAATCCCTCCGGAATACTAATTCTCTTATTTGCAGAATCATCCAAAGTACGCTCAAACCACTGGCAGGCTGATGTAAACATGGTATTCGTAACATCTGCCATCACATAACGTGACAAAGAAGCAATGCGCTCACTTCTCATTGGATTTCTCTTGTAGGCCATAGCAGAAGATCCGATCTGATTCTTCTCAAACGGCTCCTCGATCTCCTTTAAATGCTGTAACAAACGAATGTCATTGGAGAACTTGTGTGCACTTGCAGCGATTCCTGCCAAAACATTTGCCACACGTGTATCTAACTTACGGGAATATGTTTGGCCGGATACCGGGAAGCAGGACTTGAATCCCATCTTCTCTGCGATCAAATGATCCAATTTCTTTACTTTCTCCTCATCGCCGTCAAACAACTCCATAAAACTTGCCTGTGTACCTGTCGTTCCCTTGGAACCGAGCAATTTCATCGTAGACAGTACATAATCCACATCTTCCAGATCCATCATAAATTCCTGAAGCCACAAGGTTGCACGTTTACCAACTGTTGTCGGCTGTGCCGGCTGAAAATGGGTAAAAGCAAGCGTCGGAAGATCCTTATACTTCATAGCGAACTTTGCCAGCTCATCAATAACATTGACTAATTTATTTTTCACAAGCTGTAACGCCTCTGTCATAATAATAACGTCCGTATTGTCTCCTACATAGCAGGAAGTTGCTCCCAAATGAATAATTCCTGCTGCTTTCGGGCACTGCTGTCCATAGGCATAGACATGACTCATAACATCATGACGAACCAGCTTTTCTCTTTCTTTGGCAACATCATAGTTAATATCCTCTGCATGTGCCTTTAACTCCTCGATCTGTTCCGTCGTCACCGCCGGACCGCCCTGCTCGTTTTTGAGTCCAAGCTCGTTTTCTGCTTCCGCTAATGCAATCCATAATTTTCTCCAAGTTTTAAACTTTTTATCCGGAGAAAAGATATACTGCATCTCCTTACTTGCATAACGCTCTGACAATGGGCTTGTGTACTTATCTGTGCTCATAATTCTCCTCTTTTCGTTGATAATTTATTTTAGTGGTCATATTCACCACGAATATCCTCTTTTGGTGGTTCCATTGGATACTGACCGGTAAAACATGCATGGCAGTATCCCTCATCGCCGTCGATCAATTCTGCCAAACGTTCTTTGTCCAAATACCCCAAAGAATCTGCACCGATCATCTCGCAGATTTCCTCTACAGAATGATTATAAGCGATCAGCTGGTCACTGGATGGAACATCCGTACCAAAATAGCATGGATACATAAATGGCGGTGAACTGATGCGGACATGCACTTCTTTCGCACCTGCATCGCGGATCATCTTTACAATACGTGCACTCGTTGTACCTCGCACGATCGAATCATCGATCATAATCACGCGTTTGCCATTTACTACCTCGCGCAGTGCATTTAGCTTCACCATAACACTGCTCTCTCTAGCTGACTGTTTCGGCTTAATAAAGGTTCGTCCCACATAACTGTTCTTAACAAATGCGGTTCCATATGGGATTCCCGACTCCATGGAATATCCCATCGCTGCTGCATTACCGGACTCCGGAACACCTACGACAATATCCGCATCCACCGGATGCTCCTGCGCCAGGATCTTTCCTGCTGTCAATCGAGAGGAATGCACACATATCCCATCGATATAACTATCCGGTCTGGCAAAATAAATATATTCAAAAATACATCTTGCGCATTTGTCAGAAGCCATACTGCGATCTGACTGTATTCCCTGCGGCGTGATCGTAACGATCTCTCCCGGTGCAACATCTCGTACAAATTCTGCACCAACTGTGTCCAACGCACAGCTTTCAGATGAGAAAAAGTATGCATTATCCCGCTTACCAATGCAAAGCGGGTGGAATCCAAACGGATCTCTCGCACCGATCATTTTGCGCGGACTGGCAACCACCAGCGAGTACGCACCCCGGATCTTCTGCATCGCTAACTTCACCGCATCTTCCACAGTTCCAACATGCAATCTCTCACGGGCGATCAAATAGGCGATCACCTCAGAATCAATGCTGGTATGAAAAATTGCTCCCATCAATTCCAACTCTCTGCGCAGATCAACTG
>ERZ779888.1405-NODE-1405-length-23989-cov-5.757500_pt1 | contig 23989 bp, 23 predicted proteins | sample MGYA00511245_ERZ779888 | MGnify/ENA primary metagenome ERZ779888 (study PRJEB29588, sample SAMEA2155255) | human gut metagenome | biome: human gut; feature: human-associated habitat; material: faeces | place: Denmark | collected 2008/2010 ...
CCATTATACCAAAAGGAACGAGAGGCTCTCAACTTTCATTTAAGTTTACAATACGAAAAAAAAAAAAGGAGGGAAAACATGAAAAAATATGCGTGGCTTCTGCCGGTCTTATCCGGCGTGTTGATGGGACTGCCGCTGGTTTCTCCCTGCCTGTTTCTCCTTTCGTGGATCGGGGCGGTTCCCGGGCTTTTTTACCTTTACCGGCGCGCGTTTCTCCGGAAAGGCGGGTTTTTCCGCTTTTATACCATGGGGCTTTCCTATTTCCTGCCGTATTATCTCACGGCCTATCATTGGTTTACCGCCTTTGCCGATATGGCTTTTATGGATGTGCCGATTGCCGAAAAATTACTGCTGGTGCTGATTTGTTGGCTGGGGCTTTCGCTCTTGCAGTCGGTCGTGGCCGCTTTGATCTTTCCGATCTTCGCGGGCGTCACCCGCTTGCGCGCTTTCCGGGAGCGTCCGCTTCTCTGGCCGCCTCTCTTTGCGGCGCTCTATGCTGTCTTTGAGTGGATTCAGACCCTGACATGGGCGGGCGTGCCGTTCGCCCGGCTGATCGTCGGGCAGGGAGAGGGCGGGGTGCTCTTAAACAGCCTGTCGCTTTTCGGGCCGTATTTTCTCACCTTTTTGCTGGTGGCGGCCAATGCGTTTCTGGCGTTGGCCATTTTCCGCCCCCGCTTTTTCGCGCGCGGCGCATATCTGGCGCTTGCGGCATTGGTCCTGGCTTTCGGGAGCGGAGCGGTCGGATTTTTGCTGAGTGCCAACAGCCCTTCGCCCGAAACCGTCTGTGTGGCGGCCGTACAGGGCAATGTCGGCTCCAGTGCCAAATGGGACCGCGAAAGCACCGAAAAAAGTTTTGAGGTATACCGGGAATACACCGCGGCGGCCGCGGCGGCCGGTGCGCGGGTCGTGGTCTTTCCGGAAACTTTTGTGCCCGAAACGCTCGCGCCGGATAATCGTTTGGGCCATTACATCCGCGGCCTTGCCACCACCTATGGGATTACGGTAATCTGCGGCGCATTTGACGAGGACGCGGAGGAGGGGGAACTGTACAACGCCGTTTTCACGGTCACGCCGGACGGCAATATCCAGACCCCGGTTTATCACAAACGCCGGTTGGTTCCGTTTGGGGAATATCTGCCGATGAAACAGTTTATTGCCGCGGTTTTTCCGCCGCTTTCGGATCTGAATCTGGGCGATGAACTGACCCCCGGCACCAATCCGGCCGTGACAAATGGTACCGGCTTTTCGATGGGTTATCTCATTTGTTTTGATTCCATTTATGAAAATCTCACGGCGGGGAGCGTGGCGGACGGCGCGCAGATTCTTTGCGTGCCGACCAACGATTCCTGGTTCGGCCATTCCTCCGCGCTGACCATGCACCTGACGCAGGCGCGGATGCGCGCCATTGAGAGCGGCCGCCCGGTGATCCGGGCGGCGGATACCGGTATTTCGGCCATGATCGACCGCACCGGCCGTGTGCGCTCCGCTCTGCCGGCCGATACAAGCGGCGTGCTGGTTGCCGAATTGCCGCTGGGCGAGGGGCGCACGCTTTACGGGCGTGTAGGAAACGCCTTTTTGTGGCCCTGCGTTCTTTTTGCCCCGGCCGTCCTTTTGTGGGACTTCTTAAAGCAAAGAAAAAAGCAAAAATAAAAAACGGCCGCGAAAAGCACAAAACTTTTCGCGGCCGTTTTAAGCGGATTCAGTCGGTCACATAGGGCAGCAGTGCCACCTGACGCGCACGCTTGATGGCGGTGTTCAGGTCACGCTGATGCTTGGCGCAGGTGCCGGACACACGGCGGGGCAGAATCTTGCCGCGCTCGCTGATAAACTTGCGCAGTTTGGCGGTGTCCTTGTAATCAATAAAACTGACTTTATCCGCGCAGAAGATGCAGACTTTTTTCTTCTTGCGGTTCATGGGACGCGCGGGGCGCGCCGAAACTTCGATTCTATCCATAATTGGTTAATCCTCCTTAAATGTGTGGGGACGGTCGGCCTCAGAAGGGCAGATCGTCGTCTGTTTTGATTTCCTCAAAATTGGGCGCGGCATTGCTCGGCGTGGAGAATGCGGGCGCGGCATTGGCCGAGCCGTAGGAATCCGGCGTATAGGTGCCGCCCGGAGCGGAACCCTCGTTGCGGCTGTCCACAAACATGGCCTCGTCTACGACCACCTCGGTGGAGTAGCGCTTCTGGCCCTGCTGATCCTGCCAGGTGCGGGTCTGAATAGAGCCTGTCACGCACAGCGCGGCGCCTTTTTTAAAATATTTGGAGATGAATTCCGCAGTCTGCCGCCAGGCAACCACACTGATGAAATCGGCCTGCTGACTCTGCGCCGCATCATTGCCGCGGGGCTGGAATCTGCGGTTGACCGCCAGTGTGAAGGTGACAACGGCAATGCCGTTCTGGGTCTGTTTCAGTTCGGGGTCGGCAGTCAGACGGCCGCACAGCACCACTTTGTTGAGATTCAGACTCGACATATCAGATACCTCCTTGGGTGTAACCCGGATGAATTATTCCGCGGCGGGAACTTCCGCAGCGGCGGGGGCTTCTTCGGTTGCGGGGGCTTCGGCGGCCACAGGCGCTTCCTCGGCGCTCACTTCTTCGGGTGCGGGCGCGGCGGCTTTGGCCACGGCCTCGTATTCCAGTTTAACCACCATCGAGCGCATCACGGTCTCGTCAATGTTGAAAAGACGCTCCAGCTCGGTGGGGAAAGACGGCTCTGCTTTGAAAGTGACGACCGTGTAATAGCCCTCCGGCTTGTCGTTGACCAGATAGGCCAGACGGCGCTTGCCCCAATCGGCCACTTCAACGATCTCGGCATTTTTGCCGATGATGTCGATGAACTTGGCCGCCGTTGCTTTGGCTGCCTCTTCACCGGCGCTGACATCGGCGATGAACAGGGTTTCGTAAGAGTTGATAACCTTTTCCATATAAACCTCCCTATGGACTGTTGACCGCGCACAGCAAAATTTATACGCGGTAAGGAGACGGACAGAATCTGCCCGTATCTGATTTATTTTAGCATATTTTTATTTATTTGTCAAGGATTTTTCGGAAAAAGAAAATTTTTTAAATGTAAAGGAAAACACTTGACAGACGGCGCGGTTTGTGATATACTCCATGTAAAGTAATTTGCTTTACACTCAAACACGGGCGGTGACAGGATGTTTGAAAAAGATTTGCGCATGGCGCCGCTACTGGATATCTACGGCGCGTTGCTGGACGAGCGCCCCCGGCTTTTGCTGGAGCTTTATTACAACCGGGACCTGTCGCTTTCCGAGATTGCCGACGAGGTGGGGATCTCCCGCCAGGGCGTGCGCGAGCGTATCAAAAAGGCCGAGGAAGAGCTTGCTTTTTTCGAGGCGCGGCTGTCCCTTTTTAAAAGGGAACAGGAGATCCGCGCGGCCGGCGGCCGGCTTCTGGAGCTGGCCGGGGGAGACCCCGCGCTTGCCGCGGCCGTGACGGCGTTGCTTCACGCGGCGCTGGGAGAAGAGAAAAACGGCGTGTGCTGAGGCACCGCCGGCCATTTTAAGGGAAGGAGGGCGTATGTTTCAGAGTCTTACCGAAAAACTGAACCATGCTTTCAGCTTTTTCCGCAATAAAGGAAAGGTTTCCGAGGCCGATGTCAAGGCCGGTATGCGGGAGATCAAGCTGGCGCTGCTGGAGGCGGATGTCAACTTCAAAGTGGTGCGCGAGTTTATAAAAACCGTGTCGGAGCGTGCGGTCGGTGCCGAGGTGCTGGAATCGCTGTTGCCCGCACAGCAGATTGTTAAGATCGTCAACGAGGAACTCATTGCCCTCATGGGCACCTCACAGGCCAAACTGACCATTGCGCCCATGCCCCCCACGGTGGTTATGATGGTGGGTCTGCAGGGCGCGGGCAAGACCACTCATGCGGGAAAATTGGCCGGGCTTTACAAAAAGCAGGGCAAAAACCCGTTGCTGGTGGCCTGCGATGTCTACCGCCCGGCGGCCATCAAACAGCTTCAGGTGGTCGGCGAAAAACTTGGGATTCCGGTTTTTACGCTGGGCGAGCGTGAAAAGCCGGTAAAGATCGCAAAGGAAGGCCTGCGCTATGCCAAGGAAAAAGGCTATGACATGGTCTTTATCGACACGGCCGGCCGTCTCCACATTGACGAAGAGCTCATGGGCGAATTGCAGGATATCAAAAAAGCCGTCAACCCGACCGAAATCCTCCTGACGGTGGATGCCATGATCGGCCAGGACGCCGTGACGGTGGCCGAGCATTTTGACAGTCAACTGGATGTCACCGGCGTGATTCTGACCAAACTGGACGGCGATACGCGCGGCGGCGCGGCGCTCTCGGTGCGGTATGTCACCGGCAAGCCCATCAAATTTGTGGGCACGGGCGAAAAACTGGATGCCATCGAGCCGTTTTATCCCGACCGCATGGCCAGCCGGATTCTCGGCATGGGCGATGTGTTGTCGCTCATCGAAAAGGCCGAGCAGGCCTATGACGAAAAGCAGGCCGCCGAACTGGAAAAGAAGATTCGGCAATCCACTTTCACGCTGGACGATTATTTGGCGCAGTTTGCGCAGCTCCGGAAGATGGGCAATCTCGATCACCTCCTTTCCATGATGCCGGGTATGAACACCGCGGCGCTCAAGGACGCGAAGATTGACGAAAAGCAACTGGCGCGCACGGAGGCCATCATCCGTTCTATGACGAAAAAAGAGCGCGAGCGCCCCGACATCATCAATGCCTCCCGCAAGATCCGCATTGCCAAAGGCAGCGGCACCGGCGTGGAGGATGTCAACCGGCTTTTGAAGCAGTTTGACGCCGCGCGCAAGATGATGAAGCAGTTTGCTGCGTCCGGCGGCCGCAAAAACCCCTTCGGCAGAATGAAATCTCCCTTCTGAAACCATTCATGACGGGAATTTTATAAAAAATATTTCAGGATAACAGACAAAGGAGCAAAACCATGGTTAAAATCAGACTGACCCGCACGGGCAAAACTCATTCCCCCTCTTACCGCATTGTGGTGGCTGACCAGCGCGATCGCCGCGACGGCCGTCCGATCGAGGAGATCGGGCACTACAACCCCATGAGCAAGGAACTCTCCGTCAATGCGGAAGCCGCCAAGAAGTGGCTGGCAAACGGCGCACAGCCCACGCCCACCACAAAGGCTCTGCTCAAAAAAGCCGGCGTGATCGATTGATCGCGGAGGAAAGATCATGTCGAATCTGAAGGATATCCTGCTTGAACTGACCCGCGCCATCGTGGATCACCCCGATGATGTGGTCGTGTCCGAGGAGGAAAAAGAAAACGAGACGGTGCTGACGCTGAGCGTCCATCCCGACGATATGGGAATGGTCATCGGCCGTCACGGCCGGATTGCCAAGGCCATCCGCGCGGTCATGAAGGCCGCCGCTGGAAACGCCGGCAAAAAAGTCTCGGTGGATATCCGCGACTGAGAGCGTTTCCCAAAACAAGAGGCCCGCGCCACTTTACGGCGCGGGCCTCTTGTTTTCGCTTTCCGCGGACGGCACGGCGGCCTTCCGGGAAGCGGGGGATTCCGGTTTCGGGCGTTTTCTGCCCGACGCCGTCCCCGGGCGCTACCCGGTAAAGGCTTTTAAAACTCGCTCATGAGCATGGCGTGCTCGCTTCGCAGGGCGTCAATAGATCTGATCTCCTCCGGTTTTCCGGCGCCCGGCGCGGCGTCCTTGGCATAGAAAAAGACGGAGGTGTTGGGCAAAAGCGTCAGGCGCAGATCGGTATAGAGCGTATTTTTATAGGTGAAGAATTTGGCGTTCCGCGCGACAATCTCGCCGGTGAACGGGTTCCATTCCTCCACGGTGTGCGCACCGCGAAGCAGCACATGGTGGTTGTATTCCTTGTTGGTGGTGTTGGAAAAATAGTAGATGTCATCTCCGTCCACCCGCTTGTGGATGTGCGTGAGCATTCCGTTTCCGGGCACGCCGCGGTGAAGTCCGATGGTGTGAAATTCCGGATAAACGGAGTTGAGCGAACCGGTGGTTTCCAGCCGGGGCATGGCGGGCAGATACAGGTCAAAGGGGATGCCGAAGGTGTTGAGCGCCTCGTTGACGGTCGAACTGCGCACCATCTGCGTGCCGTCCATGGCGGAGTCGTTGAAATAAAGGAAGATCGCCTCGCCGCCGGCGGCGTTTTTCTGATAGCAGAAGTCGCGCATGATGTGCGGATTGCAGGCGTCTGCGCCAAAAATCTCGCGCACGGTTTCCTGCACTTCGCGGTCGTTTTCGCCGCTTTCGTCCCATTCAAAGGCCATATAAGGAAGCCCACCGGTGGCCAGCAGTTTGCCGCCTTCGTCATAGAACCGCTTGATCAGATGCAGGTTTGTGAGACTGATGATCGGGGAACAGGGCAGAATCAGCACGCGGAAACATTCGTGGTTTTTGTCATTGTCCAGATACAGCAGTCCGTTCGCCGTGTGACAGCGGGTGCTCAGCGCCTTGGGGTGGAGAACGGTTAGGTCGTGCCCGGCGTAAAAAGAGACCGAGTTGATGAGCGTCATATAGTCGGCCGTGCCCGGTGTGGCGGGATATTCATAGCCCTCTACCGAAGAAAAATAGAGATTCACCTCGCTGTGAAGAAAATAGATGGGGTAGAGCATGGCGATATCGGCCACATGGCGGCCGCCGCGCAGCATCAGCTGGACCCGGCTGATGAAATCGCAAAAGGGCCGGTCGTTTTCAATCTCGGCCGGAAAGTGCAGCGCCGCATGATTGACGCCGCGCGCAAAGGCGTTCATCGCATCCCGGCAGAGCCTTTCGCGGTCATGCCGGCTGTAGTGCCGGAAAAGCTCGGCATTGACCTGCCGGTTGTCAAAATTATAGGCCGCGCCGGCCGCGATTTTGACCGAGTTGGTGCCGTAAAGATAGGCTTTGTCATACAGCGCGCAGGGCGAATAGATATTGTTGAGCATGGCGTCGCCCACCGGGAAAGAGCAGGCGGTCAGTTTCGGCTCGGAAAGACTGCCGAAGGGAGAAAGCCCCATTTTGGTGGCAAAATCGTACAGCGCCTGCATGATGCCGTGCTGGATCATCGAGGCGCGCACGGTCATCATCATGGCTTTGATGTGCCGGGTATCCTTGCCGATGTAGGTAAAGAGCGCGGGGTAATAGGGAGCGGGGTCAAAGCCGAAACGGGTGCGGAAAAGCGTGTTGAAAGAGGCGTCCCAGTTCCGGCGGTTTTTGCCGTTGAAGCCGATTTCGCTGTAGGAAAGAAGCGAAAGCGTACCGTTTTCGAGATAGGGCGTAAAAATGCGTTCAAAGAGGGAAAAGACCGCGCTGATATAGCGGTAGGAGGCCTCGTAGGACAGGTAATTGGCCGCCCCCGACTCGGTATCCGGCAGAGCCAGATATTCGCGGATGACCCAGTTGCCGTCCGGCACCTCAAAGACCAGACGTCCCTCGCGGATATAACCGCGTAGATCCAGAATACGGTCATTTTCCTCGGAAAAAGCCACCAGCGAAAGCAGTTCTCCCGCATGGAGCGGCCGGTCGATTTTCTCGCCCGCGGTGCAGAGGTATTCTCTGCAATCCAGCATTTTGGCGCACAGCGCCGTCTCGCCGAGGTCGGTCAGCGTTTGCACCACGGCGTGTTCAAAGGCGGGATCCAGGTGAAAACCCACTTTCATGCCGGTCTCTTCGGCCACGGCCAGGAGAATTTCATACATTTCCCGGACCGGGGCCAGCCCCGCTTCGTCCAGCACCGTTCCTTCCGGGAGCTGAGGAATCACCGCCTGACAGCCGAGTGCCGAATATTTGGCCATTTCCCGCAGGATGTCGGCTTTGATGTGTTCGCTGTCAGGCGCGGGAAGCTCAAGGTAGGCAATGGGGCGGTATTCCGGAGCCGGTTTTGCAAAACCGGCGCGCTTTTCTTCGTATGACATGGAATTCTCCTTGCGATCAAGATTCGGGGGTCTCTGCTCTTATCATATCACATTTTAAGGGGATTTTAAAGTCCTCTTTAAAATTTCATTGACAAATCGGCGGGGGAATGTTAAAATGAGAAAAACAAAGGAGGGGCGCGCATGATCATCGATTTTCATTCTCACATTCTGCCGGGTGCGGATCACGGCTCGGACAGTGTGACCACCACCGAAAAACAGCTTGCGCTCATCACGGCGGCGGGAACCGGGGCGTTGGTGGCCACGCCGCATTTCTATCCGCACCGTCATCGCCTTTCGGATTTTCTTTCGAGGCGGGCGGCGGCGCTTGCCGATCTTTTGGCAATCGACGCGCCCAAGCCCCGCATCTATCCGGGCGCGGAGGTGCTGGTCTGTGCCGGCATGGAAGAAATGGAGGGGCTTTGCTCCCTGACCATTCCGGGCACCCGGGTGATCCTGCTGGAAATGCCCTTTACCCGCTGGAACGGCGATCTTTACGATACGGTTTTCGCTATCCGGGACGCGGGTTTTGAAGTGGTGTTGGCGCATATCGACCGCTACCCGCGCGAGGCGCTTTCTCCCTTCCTTTCGGAAGGAATGAAGGTCCAGCTGAATGCCGATTCGCTCTGTCGACCCTTTGCCGTGCGCAAATACCGGGATCTTGTGGAGAGCGGACTGGTCGTGGCGCTTGGAAGCGACCTGCACGGGGCGTCCGCGGCCGATTATCAGCGCTTTGTCCGCGCACAGAAAAAGCTGCGGGGAATGGCGGGGGAAATTTTTGCAAGAACCGAGGCGTTGCTCCGGGATGCACAGCCTGCCGATTGAGCGATTTTGGGGTGCTTCCGGGGCTTTGCCAAGATCCGGCCGCATCGCGCGTGCTGTATTCAGAAGGGAGAATTCAGAATGATGAAAAAAGAACAAAGCGGGTCCATCCTTCGGTTGGTGGAACTTTCCATGCTCACGGCCATTGTGGTGGTGTTACAGGTCATGGGCGTTGCCATCAAAATCCCGGCGTTGGGCACCTCCATCAGTCTGGTGCTGATTCCGATTGCGCTGGGCGCGATGCTGTTGGGTCCCTTTTCCGGGGCATTCCTGGGGTTTGTTTTCGGCATGGTGGTGTTTATCGGTGGCGGTGTGATGGCGGCCGATCCTTTCACGGCCATGCTTTTCGCGGCGCATCCGTTTCTCACTTTTCTGACCTGCACGGTCAAATCCACCGTGGCGGGACTCGCGGCCGGATTCCTTTACCGGGCACTTCTGGGGCGCTTTAAAAGTCCGCTGCCGGCCACTTTTGCGGCCGCCGGTATTGTGCCGATTCTCAACACCGGCATTTTTATCCTCGGCTGTCTTACCATGAAAAGCGCGGTGACGGACATTTCGCTTCAGTTCGGATTCACACAGGGCTTTTTCTATTTCGTAATCATCGGTTGCGCCGGCATCAACTTCCTTTTTGAATTCGGCCTCAACCTTATTTTGTCTCCGGCGTTGGCGCGGATTGCGTTGGCCGTCCGGAAAAGCCGCAGTGCCGGCAAGCGTGACCGGCTGTAAAAACGCAAAAGGAAAAAGAAGCGCGGCCCCCTTTTTTCGGGGGCCGCGCTTCTGCGTTTTGCCGCAGGCGTCACACCGTCTGCTGTTTTTCTTTGGCCAGCGCCGCGGCCAGCGCCTTGCTCAGCTGGTCCGGGCAGGAGGTGGGGCGCATACCGCACCGGATCCCCGAAAGGCGACGGATGGCTTCTTCCACGCTCATACCGGCTACCAGCGCCGCCACGCCCTGCGTGTTTCCGGAGCAGCCGCCCTGAAAACGCACCGAAACAATACGGTCGCCGTCCAGTTCAATCTCGATGCCGCGCGAGCAGACGCCGCTTGGCGTATAGTGATAAGTGTTCATTGAGTTTATTCCTCCGATAAATGAATGTATCGCGCAATCAGATCCACATGGGGCTGACACAGCGACAGGTAAAGCGCAAAAAGCGTACCGGTGCGCGGCGGGACGAAAAAGGCGGCGTCAAAAGACAGCCGTTCCGCCCGGTCCGGGGCCGGAAGCGTGTCCAGATAAAAGAGTGAAAGGCCCGCGGCCATGGCCGCCGCGAAAAGGTCGGCCGGGATACCGGCGGCGGTGAAAGACAGGGCAAAAACCTCCTGCCCGCGGATCTTTCCGGGGGGCGTAAAATCGCGGGAGACCAGCGCATAACGCATGTGTTTGGCATCGTTGGGGTAGGGCACATTCACGGTGTGCGAAACATGGAGCCCCGCGCGTTCAATCTGTTCGCACAGCCCGGAAAGCCGTCCCTGCGCCGAGTCGTAAACCGGCAGAAGGGCAAAGTCTCCCTCGCCGCCGGAAAGTTCCTCAATCGCGGCGGAAAAGGAGGGAACATAGACCGGTTTTGCGGCCGAAAAGAGCGGTTGAAACCGGAGATGCGCCCGGCTGGAAAAGGAATTTTTGAAAGAAAGAATCCGTGCCGGCCGGCCCGAAAACGGCGGTAGCGTTTCTGCCGGGGTGCCGTATTCCGGGCGGAGCGAAAGCACCGAACGACAAAAGGAGAGCGCCATTTCGGCGCGCAGGCCGGTTGCCGTGGGGGAGCCGGGCGGTTCTTTGCCGAACAGCTCCGAAAGCGCGTCCGACAGAACGGACAGATCCGGCGTTTCATCCGGCGCAAAGGACCGCAGCGCGCGTTCGCCCGCCGCGGCGGCCTCCAGACGGCAGAGTTTGAGGGAGGGCGTCATCTCGCGCTCCCAATACCGGATGTTCTGGCGTGCGTCTTTCATGAGGCGGGCGTCCCGTCTGCCGCCAGATCGGAAAGCAGTTTGTAACTGCCCGTGAGAAATTCTTTCATTTCCGTGGCCGAAAGGCGCCGCTTGGAGAGGAGCGCCAGCCGGTAAACACACGCGGCCATGTCCTTGGCCTTGTCCGGGTCTTTCTTTTCAATCTCCGGAAGCGCAAGAATCAGCCGGGAGGCCGTGTTCAGCGTCAGCGTCAGATCCGCATCAAAGGGCGCGTCCTCCCCCGCGCCGCCCGACAGGCGGTACAGCCGCATCATTTCCTCCATCCGGCGGGATTCTTCGGTGACATTCAGCAGTGCCGGAATGTCGCCGTTTTCAAATTCGTGCGTTTCCACTTTCAGTTTGTCGTTTCCGGTGGCGGTGCGGAAAAGCGTGCGGAGCGCTTCCGCTTTTTCTTGGTCCGCTTCCTTTTTTTCACCGGGGATTTCCGCGTCCACGCAGATGAGCCTGACCCCTTCGTTTTTCGCTTCCAGTGTGGGAATAAACTGGGTGTCCATCAGGCTGTCAAAGTAGCAGACCGGCAGTCCGGCGGCTTCGTAAAGGGCAATATACTGAGCCTGAAGGTCGCGGTCTGTGGCGTAAAAGATCTTGTTTTCGGCCTTTTCCTTCACGGCGTCCAGATATTCGCTGACCGTCATGTGACGGCCGTCCACCAGCCGCAGCAGGACGCTTTCTTTCACGCGGTCATAAAATTTCCCGTCCCGCACGCAGGCATATTCCACAAAGGTGCGGATATCATCAAAAATTTTTTCATATTGCTCCCGTTCGCCGCGGCAAAGGGCATTGAGCTTGTCCGCCACCTTTTTGACAATGTGGGCGCTCAGTTTGCCGACATAGGTGTTGGTTTGCAGATAACTGCGCGAAACATTGAGCGGCAGTTCGGGGCAGTCCAGCACCCCGCGCAACATCAGCAGATAATCGGGGATCACTTCCTTGATGTTGTCGGCCACAAAGACCTGGTTGTAATAGAGTTTGACCTGTCCTTCCATGGGCTCAAACTGGCTGTTGATGCGCGGGAAATAGAGAATGCCCTTGAAATTGAGCGGGTAATCGGCGTTGAGGTGGATTTCCAGGAGCGGGTCGCGGTAGTCGCCGAACACCTTTTTGTAAAATTCGTTGTACTCGTCCTTGGTGCAGTCCTTGGCGGGTTTTTGCCAGAGCGGGTGCGTGTCGTTGATCGGCTTTTCGTCTGCGCTCTTTTCCTCGCCTTCCTGCGAAAAATAGATCTCAACCGGCATGAAAGCGCAGTATTTCCGGAGCATTTCCAGGATTTTTCCGGATTCCAGATATTCCTTTTCATCATGCGCGATGTGCATAATGACTTCGGTACCGCGGCCTTCTTTTTCGGTTTCTTCCATTTCATACTCGCCCTCACCGGAGCAGACCCAGTGCACGGCAGGCGCCCCCGTGTAGGAACGGGTGACAATCTCCACCGAATCGCTTACCATAAAGGCCGAATAAAAACCGAGACCGAAGTGGCCGATGATGCCGTCACCCTCGCCGTTTCCGCTCTTTTCATATTTGGCGATGAAATCCACCGCGCCCGAAAGCGCAATGGAACAGATGTAGCGCCGGACTTCCTCGCCGGTCATGCCGATGCCGTTGTCTTTCACGGTCAGCGTGCCGGCGGCTTTGTCCGCCACCACATCAATGCGGAAGGGAACGCCGTCATCTTCCAGTTCTCCCAGCGAGCGCAGACGCTTGATTTTCGTCACGGCGTCGGTGGCGTTGGAGACGATCTCGCGCAGGAAAATATCCTTTTCGGAATAAAGCCACTTTTTAATGATGGGGAAAATATGTTCGGAATCCACCGAGATTCCGCCTTTTTGTTTGTTTTCTTCTGACATGATGAAAAACCTCCTTCTGGATGATTCGATATAGCGACGCGGAATGACCGCGGGTCGTTGCGAAAAAAGGGAAAAGATCAGTGCCCGTGCCCGGTATTATAGATCACGGCCATCCGTGTGAATCCCCGGAAAAAGGCCGAGAGGGCGAAAAAGGTGCCCACAGGCAGGAGCAAGGACAGGAGCACAAAGCGCCGGCAACTCAGATCATAGGGCTCTCCGGCCGCCCTGCAATAGGCGCGGTGACGGCGGATGACGCCGCAGTGCCAGACGGGAAGATAGATCCCGGCGGTCAGGAGCGAGAAGATTACCACCGCCACCACGCCCCAGGTGCGTTTCCCGTCTTTGTGGCAGGCGATGTTGGTGCTCTGGGCAATGACTTCCAGCAGGTAAAAGGGATAGACAAAAAGCGTTACCAGCGACAGGAAGACCGTGCGCGGGAGCGTGCAGTTGGTGCGGATGCCATGGCGCCGGATGTCATCATACACCGTGCCGCTCCGGTCCTCCGGCAACGGCTTGGTGGAGAAGATCCGCCGGAAAAAGCGGGCGGTAAAAAAGCATCCGCGCCGGAAATTCCGGCTGGCCGCGCGGCAAAGATAGCCCTTTTCGCCTTTTTGCGGCGGAGGCTCGTCCTGTACGCGGCGCACCCATTCGATAAAGCGGTGGGTGGCCGTCCCGCGCGAAGCGCCGTCCGCGGGGGACAAAAACGCATCGGCGGGGTAATAGGACGAGATCTGTGTGGGCAGCCCTTTTTTGCGCAGGCGCGCGGTGAAATAATCTTCCGATATCACCAGGATGACGCCGGTGACCGGCACGGCGACAAGCATCCCGGCAAAGCCGAAGAGGTTTCCGAAAACCGTGACCGCCGCCAACACGCCAAGCGAGGAAAGGCCGATAAAATTTCCGACCAGGGCAGGCGTGATGAGGTTGACCTCAAGCTGCTGAAGGAGAAGGACCAGCAGAAAAAAGGGGAGCACCCGGCCGGGTGAAATAATCAGAATAAGGACGGCCGCGGGGATGGCGCCGATCAACGGGCCGAAAAAGGGGACAAGCGCCGTCACCCCGACCATCAGGGAAAGCAGGGGGGCATAAGGAAACCGGAAGAGCCGGAAAAGCAGTGCGCAAAGAAGATAGACCAAAAAAGCGTCACAGAATTTTCCGACAAAAAATACTCCGAAGTTTTTGTTGGCCAGTCGGACGTAACGGTGCATTTTTCGCTCTCTTTCCGGAGAGAACAGCGACCGGCCTGCCCGGCGGCACAGTGCGCCCAGGCGTTCCTTGTCCAGCAGGATATAAAGCGAGATAAACAAACCGACGATAAAATCCAGCAGCAGCCGGACGCCGCCGGCCGCCACGCGTCCCAGATAGGAAAGCAGGTGCGTGCCGTAATCCGAAAGAATTTTGGTGAACAGCAGTACGATGCGGTCTCCGGATTGTCCGGGGATCATCAGCCAGTCGCAAAGCCGCGCCACGGAAAGAATAAGACGGTCCATATAGGACTGTCCGTTTGTCTGAAAGTCGGAAAGGCAAAGGAGCAACTGCGGGATGACCAGAAAACAGAATCCGGCCACCAGCGCAAAGAAAAGGAGATAGGTGGAAAGCAGGGAAAGCGCACGGATCATCCGGCGGCTTTTCGGCTTTCGGAAGACCCGGTTTTCAAAAAAAGAAAGAAAGGGATGAAGCAGATAGGCCAGCACCAGCCCCATGGTCACGGGGGTGAGGATCCTCAAAAGACGCGCCACAGGGGCAAAGACCTTGCCGAGATTGGCCAGCACCAGGACGGCAACAATGCCGCCGCACAAAAGGAGCGTGACGCGTGCCGCCGACGGGAAGCGGCGTTTTCGTTCGTTTTCTTCTGGAAAATTTCCCGGGGACACGGGTTCACCTCCTTGTTAAAGCGGGAGACGGGAGTTATGGGGCGGATGTTTTGCCGGAATCGGTGCGGTCTGCGTCGCTTTCTTCCGGAACCGGAACGGGAATGCTGTTTTCCGGTCGGTTTTCGTTTGAAAGGTCACGGTCATGCGGCAGGATTGTTTCGGCACCGGGTGTCCGGTCGGCTCCGGCGTCGCGCCGCTTGCCGGTAAAGAGGCGCGGGAGAAAAGTGATTGCGTCCGAAAGGGTAAGGAGCACGCGGCGCACTCCGCGCCCGAAGCGGTGCCCTGCGGAATCGTCCGGTTGCGGCTTTTCGTTCCGGACGCTGTTGACCCACTGCGTAAATCGGGCGGCGGCCGAGGGCTTTTTTTCGTTTTCATCAATCTCCCGGATAAAGGCGTCGGCGGGATAATAGTCATAAAGTCCGGTCGGCGCGCCCTTTTTGCGCAGGCGATAGGAAAGAAAATCATCCAAAATCGCCATGAGGAGTGCGGCGAGCGGCACGCCGATCAGCATTCCGACAAATCCCCACAGGCCGCCCGCAACCGTGATGGCCACCAGAATCCCCAACGAGGACATACCGGTGTGGTCGCCCAGAATGAGCGGAGCCATGATGTTGCCGTCAAATTGCTGAATAATGAGGATGAGAAGCACAAAAACCAGCGCTTTGACGGGCGAATTGATAAAAATGATAACGGCTGACGGAATGGCGCCCAGAAAAGGCCCGAAAAAGGGAATGATATCGGTCACGCCGATGATGACGGCAATCAGAATCGGATAAGGAATCTTGAAAATGACAAAGCAGATGCCGCAGGTGATGCCGACGGTCAGGGAGTCGATTATTTTTCCGACAAAGAATCCGCCGAATTTACTGTGCGCTTTTTTCAGATAATAAAGCAGGGCTTCTTCTTCCCGGCGGGGGAGCACTGCGCGCAGAAAACGGCGGCAACCCGCACCCAGGCGGTCTTTGGAGAGCAGGACATACAGGGAAATGAAAAAGCCGACCAGAATGTTTTTTAGGACATTGAGCACGCCGGTGGCAACACTGCCGATCCCGGAAATGAGGTGAGAACTGTAGCTGTTGAAAAGCTCCAGCAGGTAGTTGAGCACCTTCTCCAGGGTCAGCGCGCCGTCCGGATTCTGCGGGAAAAAGGGAATGTTCCGAAGCAGGTCGTTTATCAGGTCAATGAGACGGTTGATATAACTCATCCCGTTGGTGCGCAGGTCGCCCAGAGAGGACAGAAGCTGAGGGACAATCAGAAAGATGCCCCCCGCGATGGCCAAGAAAATGACCGCATAGGCGCACAGAAGCGAAAGGTTGCGGTTGGCGCGGCGGCTCTTCATCCGGTAAAAAACCCGGAACTCAAAGAACCGGAGCAACGGGTTGGTCAGATAGGCCAGCACCAATCCCACCGTGATCGGGGTGAGGATGGAGAAAAGGCGGGAAAACGGGCGCAGGATGGCGTCGAAATTGGAAAGGATCAGGACCGCCAGAATACAAAGCAGGAGGATCGCAAGGACAAAGTAGGGCGGCCGCTTTATACGGGAGCCGCGTTCCGGTTTTTCCCCTTCGGTCGGCGCAGAGGCTGAAGGCACACTTTCTTTTTGGGAAGAGGGAATTTCTGTCAAGAGCGGGTACTCCTTTCGTTTTGAATGTCGGCGTCGGCGTCCTACCCGGCGGCGGATCCGTCCCGTCCGGTGTCCGCCGGGAGCGGCGCCACATCGGCGGGGGCAGACGCTTCTTTGGCAAAGTCGGCTGCGGTTTCTTTTTGCCGGCTGTCCTCGGCCGCCCCGACCGGAGCGGTTTCCGGCGCCTGAGAGAGAGCTTCTTCATGCGGGCGCGGAGCGGGCTCTTCCGGCAGAATATGCGCGGGAGCGGCGAGCGGTTCGCCGTCCGACGGGAGCGTTTTGCCGTCGGCGGTCATACAGCGGGAGATCCGCCCGATCTTTCGCCCGACGGCCAGCAGACCCCGGCGGATACCACGGCCGATTTTGTGCAGCCGGGGATGTTTGGCGGGGGCGTCGGCGGCTTCGGTTTCCACACTTGTCACCCAGTGCTTAAAGCGCTCGGAAAGGGAAGACCCCTTCTTTTCGATATCCTGCGGCCGGATAAAAGCGTCGGCGGGATAGTAATCATAAAGTCCGGTCGGTTCTCCCTTTTTCCGGAGACGATATTCCACAAAATCATCCAGAATGGCCATGAGAAGCGCGAAAAGCGGCACGCCGAACAACATTCCCATAAAGCCCCAGATGCCGCTGGCCAGTGTGATGGAGACCAAAATTCCAAGCGAGGAAAGACCGGTGCGGTCACCGAGAATGAGCGGCCCCAGAATGTTGCCGTCAAACTGCTGGATAATGAGGATGAGCAGCACAAAAACCAGTGCTTTCATGGGGGAATTGATGAAAATGATGATGGCGGAAGGAATGGCGCCGATAAACGGCCCGAAGAAGGGCACCACATTGGTCACGCCCACGATGGTGGCGATGAGGATGGGATAGGGAATCCGGAAAATGAGGAATATGACGGCGCTGAGCACGCCGATGATGAGCGAGTCCACAATCTTTCCGATAAAGAAACCGCCGAATTTGCTGTGCGCTTTTTTGATGTAGTAAAGCAGGGTTTCCTCGCGTGCGGGGGAAAGAAGCGCGCGGAAAGCGCGCCGGCAGCCCGCACCCAGGCGGTCCTTGGAGAGCAGGACATACAAAGAAATGAAAAAGCCGACCAGAATATTTTTAAGGACATTGAGCACGCCGGAGGCAAGATTGCCCGCGCCGCTGATGAGCCGGTCACTGTAATTATTGAGCAATTCCAGCACATAATTAAGGATTTTTTCAAAAGTCAGCATTTTATCCGGATCCTCATCGATGAACGGGATCGCCCGGATGATTTTGTTGACAAAATCAATCAGTCGGTTGACATAGGAAACGCCGTTGGCGCGCAGGTCGCCGATGGAGGAAAGAAGCTGCGGCACAATCAGAAAGATTACGCCGGCCACCAACAGGAGCAGCACGACATAGGTGCAAAGAAGGGAAAGATTCCGGTTGGCGCGGCGGCTCTTCATCCGATAAAACACGCGGAATTCAAACACCCGGAGGATCGGATTGGCAAGATAGGCGATGATCAACCCCAGCGTGATGGGGGTCAGAATGGAGGAAAGGCGCGAAAAGGGGCGCATGATGGCGTCGAAATTGGACAGGATCAATACGACCAGTATGAGAAGCAGTGTGACGGACAGCACAAAAAAAGGCGGTCGTTGCTTTTTTTGCGCGGAATCTTTTCTTTCGGGTTCACGCGGCTTCATCAGGCACCTCCAAAAAACAGAATATCTATAGTGATATTATAACATACATGAAAAAAATGTCAAGTGCCGCTAAAGAATTCAGGAAAAAATACAAAAAACTTGCAAAAACCGTCCGGATGTGCTATGATAAAAACCGATTTCGTCCGAAATGACCGGGAAAGTGAGAAAAATATGGAAACCGTTTCTGAAAAAGCCCTTGCAAAACTGAATCTGTATCTTGAAATAACCGGCCGCCGCGCGGACGGTTATCATGCCATCGAAAGCGTGATGCAGACGGTGACGCTTGCCGACACGCTTTCTTTTGTGCGCCGGGAGGAAGAAGGCGTGGAGATTCGCACCGGAGCGCCGCTTCCCACCGACGGGGAAAACCTCATCGTCCGCGCGGCGCAGGCCTTTTTTGCCGAGACCGGTCGGCCCTTCGGTTTTTGCGTTCTGCTGGAGAAAAAAATTCCGGTGGCCGCAGGGCTTGGCGGCGGCAGTGCCGACGCGGCGGCCACTTTGCGGGCGCTCAACCGGCTTTCGGGCTTTCCGCTTTCCGGGGAAACGCTTGGCCGTGTGGCCGCACGGGTTGGGGCGGATGTGCCGTTTTGTCTTTCGGGCGGCACGGCATTGTGCCGCGGCATCGGGGAGGAACTGACGCCGCTTTTCCCGCGGCTTTCGCCTTATGCGGTGGTGGCCAAGGCCGGAGAGGGGGTCAGCACGCCGTGGGCCTATGCCGCCGTTGACTGCGCGCCGCAGGAAGCGGCGCACAGACCGGACGCTTTGCTCTCGGCGTTGGCGTCGGACAATCTCCATGCCCTTGCCGGCGCACTTTATAACCGCTTCGAGGCAGTGGTGCTCCCGGCGCGTCCGGCGGTCGGGGAATTGCGCGAAAAACTGACCCGTCTGGGGGCCAAAGGCGTGCTGATGAGCGGCTCCGGCCCTTCGGTTTTCGGCCTGTTCGGGCAGGAGGACTACGCCCGTTCGGCCGCGGCCGCACTGACGGCGCAGGGAGTACAGGCGTTTGCCGTTTCTTTTGCCGGGCGGCGGGAAGAAAACTGAGATGCAAACGCGAAAACAGGCCCGGAGCACGGCTCCGGGCCTGTTTTGATTGCTTAGAAAATGGTTTCGATCAGCCGCGTACTGCACGCGGGCGAATATTCCCAATAGGACAGATGCGGCGTTTTGTCGCGGTCTATGTAATATTGCAGCGGGGCAGGGTCGGCGTCCGAGGGATAGGCGTCGATAATGACCAGTTTGACTTTCATGCGCTCCGGCAGAATACTTTTGATATATACGGCGCAAAGGTCGCCCACGGCGGCCCGTACCGGCGTGTGGCCGCTGCCGCGCAGTTCGGCCAGTCCCGCCAGATTCGGGGTCAGTTCTACAAAAATCCCGTAAGATTCGATACTGCGTACCCGCCCGATGACGGTCTGCCCCGCTTCAAAACGGGCGGCGTTTTCTTCCCAGGTCCCCAACAGCTCTTTCAGCGTGACAAAAACCCGTTTCATTTCGCGGTCAATGCTTTTGACGGCCACCGTGAGCGTCATTCCCGGCCGGAGACGGTCGCGCGGGTGAGTGATGCGGGAGACCGAGATGCAGTCTATGGTGAGCAGGGAAGAAATGCCGCATCCGATATCCAGAAAAGCGCCGTAGTTTTCCAGGTGCGTCACCCGTGCCGGAATGAGGTCGCCGGCCGTGAGCCCCGATAAATAGGCGGCGGCGCACTCGCTTTGCGCGGCGCGGCGCGAAAGGACAGCCACTCTTTTGCCTTCTTCATATTCAAAGCGCAGAATTTTGAAAACCACCGGTTTTCCCACCCGGGTGATGACGGCAATATCTTTTACGCTCTCACCCGGACGGCACCAGAGCGCTTCCTCGCGTTCAATCAGCCCTTCCATACAGCCGAGATCCACATGCAACCGCATCCGGCTGTCGCACAGTGTGGCGTTCGCCTCCAGTATTCTTCCTTCTTCCATGGCTCTCCGGAGAGATTCGGGATTGGAAAGCGCTTCCGCGTTGTCCGGGTTTTTCTGAAGCCAGCCTTCTGGCAGATAGGATGTATCCATGTTTTTACCTCTCTTTTTTGTTTTGTCGCTTCATCCTATGCGAAAGCGCGGCCGCTTATCACGCGCGGCGCGTAAAAAAAGTGTTGCGGCACGGCCGTCTGGCAAAGGAAAAGGCACAAAAAACGGCAAAAACGGGAGGTATCGGGTCGCTAAATTAAAATATTCAACTTTTTTTGCGAAAACGCTTGACAAGCGGTGGGGAGCATGATATAATGGGCAGGTCTTAGAAAATCGTTATTTTTGAAACGGAGGAACTATCATGTCCACTTTTATGGCAAAGGCGGAAACCATCGAACGCCGTTGGTTCGTCATCGACGCCGCCAATAAGCCCTTGGGCAAAACCGCTGTGGCCGCCGCAAACATTCTGCGCGGCAAGCATCGCCCCGAATTCACCCCCCATGTGGATTGCGGTGAGTTTGTCATCATCATCAATGCCGACAAGGCTGTGCTCACCGGTAAGAAACTGGATGAAAAGTATTATTACCGTCATTCCGGCTACATCGGCGGCCTCAAGTCCGTGCAGTACCGCACCCTGATGGCTACCCGTCCCGAGCTGGCCATGGAACTGGCTGTCAAGGGTATGCTCCCGCACAACACGCTGGGCGCCAAAGCGGCCACCCGCCTGAAGGTCTACAAGGGCGAGAACCACAAGCACGACGCGCAGAAGCCCATCGCGCTGTAATGTAGGAAAGGACGGTAAACAAGAATGTATACAAGTGCAAAGCCTTACTTTTACGGCACCGGCAGAAGAAAGAAATCCATCGCCCGCGTGCGCATCGTGCCCGGCACGGGTGCCGTGACCATCAACGGCCGCGAGATCGACGATTACTTCGGCCTTGAAACGCTCAAGCTCATTGTCAACCAGCCTTTCGGCGTGACCGGTACGACCGGCAAGTTTGACATCATCGCCACCGTGGTCGGCGGCGGTATCAGCGGTCAGGCCGGCGCCATCCGCCATGGCCTTTCCCGCGCGCTGCTTCAGGCAGATCCCAACTACCGTGCCGCTCTCAAGGCCGCAGGTTTCCTGCGCCGCGATCCTCGTATGAAGGAAAGAAAGAAGTACGGACTCAAGGGTGCACGCCGCGCGCCTCAGTTCTCCAAGAGATAATGACTGTAAAAGGGGACACTTGCCTTTGTTGGCAGGTGTCCTTTTTTATCCCGGAAAGTACGGGCTTTATTTACATCCGACTGTGGCATGGCCGGATACATCGGCAGTCCCCGGCCGTTTCCTGCGCGAGCGTTACAAGCGCAGACCCTGTAAAACGCTTGTTACGTACGGAACCGGCGGAGAAATTACCCCCGGAACGGGATGAAAAAAGGCCTTTCAAAGGCCGGAACATTCAAGACCTTTGACAGCCACCGCGCTTTGGCGTAAAGCGCCGTGACGGTTTTGGTAAATCAATTTTGGCAAAGGGGAGCGTGCAGATGCAGATCAGTTCGTTTTTTCTGAACGGGGACATAAAAGGCGCCATGGCATATATGCGCGATCATGCGGAGTTCAAGGACATTCTCCCCGCCTATGTCGCCATTTTTGAAAACGGCGAGTACCGCACCTATGAAATTCCGGATAGGCTCAACGACATCCTGCGGTTGTATCAGATCTATTTGCGCGATACCTTTTATGTCGGCTTGCCGGAAGCGGCGGCCGCGGACAAACTGCTGACGGGGCTGAAAACGCTCCTCAATCTGCCGGATGCGGACGAGGAGCTTCTGAGCGAAAAACTTCGGTCGTTGTTCGGATCGCAGGGCTATCATGCGCTTTTCGGGAAAACGCAGGGATATTACGGCCCTTATATCTGGCGGGAGACGGTTCCGACCGTCTACCGGGTCGAACTGCCGGGCGGGACGGCGGAATATACCGTCAACATTCTAAGGGGTTTTGTGTTCCGGAGCTGGATGGATTATCTGACCTTCGGCAGGTACGGCACGGGCGGCTGGACATCGCCCGACGGGACAATCAATTGCGTTGAGCAGGCGTATGATTTTGAAAGCGAACGGTTTCTGGTTTCACTGCTGAAACACGAAGCGCAACATGCCGTGGATCTCAGACAATTTCCGGGAATCACGCCCGCAGAGCTGGAATACCGGGCAAAACTGGTGGAGCTTTGTTATACCGGCAATCCGGGACTGTTGCAAAAGTTCTTATCTGAAGCGGATGAAAGTAAAGCAAACGACAGTCATGCGCTCGCTTCTGCCAGAATCAAACGCGGATTTGCGGATACGGATCCGACAAAGCTCTCCGGCATCCGGGCGCGGGCGCTGGAGCTGTTTTGGGCGCACACAAAAGAAATAGAAGAAAAATACGGGAAAAACCAAACGGCTTCAAACGGTTGAACCCGGCGGCAAAAAACGGCGTGACTTTCACAGTCACGCCGTTTTTATGTTCGCGGACGCTTGCCGGAAGCACCTTGCTTTTTCATTCTTTTTTCCGGCTGTCCGGCGTTTTCCAGTTCCGGTCAAACGGGCCGAAACCGAGCGCGTCCGGAAGACGGTAATCCGGGAGATTGTCCCGGTCGCTCAGCGCTTCACGCACCGCTTCCAGATAGGCAAATCCGTCCCCCAGGCTCGGCAGGAGATAGTGTCCTTCGTCCCATTCGTTGAAATTGTCCAGCATCACCATTCGCCGCCCGATGCTGCCGGCGGGAAAGCGGTTTGAAAGTTGCCGCACCCGCACAAGGAGTTCCCGGTAACTTTCGGGGGAAAGTTGCCAGAGCGAAGGATTGTTTTCGGGCGTATAGACCTTGGGCATGGAGCGGAAACGGGGGGAAGGATCCCACATGACCGAGGCGGTGGGGCAGAAGAAGTCGGGCGCCTGCCGGGACCGCGTCTCCATCAGGCGCATCTGCTCTTGGATGACCGCTTCGTCGGCGGGGCGCTTTTCGCCGCGATAGGGCCAGCAGTAGGCAAAAGCAAAGTCATAACCTCTCTTTCGTGCGTCCGAAATCGCTTTCTCGTCTGTCCCGCGGTATTCCAGCGCGATTTTAAGACCGCCGAAACCGGCGCGGCGGCAGGCTTCGCGGCAGGCGTCAAAGGCCTTTTTCTGCGCGGCGGCATCGGCAAAAGCGTCCCGGATCTGGTTTTGATAATCATAGATAAACAGCACCGGACAGCCATCAATCTTCAGATAATTGGGACGGCTGAAATAGTTTTCAATCCAAAAAGGAAGCAGATGTCCGCATAAATCCGCGGCATTGGTGCCGCCCCAGTTGTTTTGCGCCTCATACATGATGGCAAAGTGCATCAGGGGCGCAAAATCCGCCCGCAGGAAGCCGCTGTGAAGGGTTTCTCCCAGCCGGAGATCGGAAAGCGTCACCGGTTTTCCTTCGTTTTCCTTTTTGCGGTACCAGCAGTAGATAAAGCAGTTGATGCCGTGCTCCAGCGCCCACTTGATTTCAAAATTCATATAGAGCGGGTCGTCGCTTTCGTAATAGCCGCAAAGCGGCGTGCGTTCCGGAAAATCAAAAAGATCTTCAAAGCCGTGGTGCAGATCGGTCGCCCCGGCTTTCCAGGCAGGATAGTAATGCGCCGCCACAATCCGGTCGCTGTGCGCCGGTTTCGGCGCGGGCACATGGTTATAGAGTTTTATCCCGTACATCAGCGGATCACCTCGTATTCCACGCCCAGCACGCGGGCGATTTTCACAAGGGTCCCGGCGCGGTGCCCCACGCCAAGGGCAAAATGATGGGTGGGGCCGGCCATCACCCAGCGCCGGACAAAAGACAGCGTATCGGGCGGGAAGTAGGCGCGGGTGTTGGTGTTTCCGGTGGGCGGGATCGGTCCTTTTTCGGAAATGCCCTCGCCGATGATCATCCGGAAACGCCCGGCGGCGGTCTGGGTCAGTCCCATGAGGGTCATGTCGCCCTCCCGGATTTTGAACTCCACCGACGCGCCCGCGCCGGGTTTTCCGTGATATTTGGAAAGACTCCGCAGGATCGGTTTTCCCTCGGCGATGGCCAGATGGTGCGGCCCGTCATGACCGACCAGAATAAAGTTTTCGTTAAAATCAATCGGATGGAATTCCGCAAAACTGCCGCCGATCCCCAGCCGGTCAAAAATGAGCATGGCCACCAGGGTTTTGATATCATACTCGCCGCACATCGGCACCCCGGAAGCCAGCAGGAGGGAATTGCCGACGATGAAGGAGGAAACCACCTCGCGCGTGAGGCTTTCCGGCTCTCCTTCGTAATAATAGGCAAGGCCGGTCAGACGGTGCCGCGCCACCAGCGTCCGGAGCGCCGCCGCGCCGCGTGCCG
>ERZ779888.1413-NODE-1413-length-23849-cov-3.347146_pt1 | contig 23849 bp, 34 predicted proteins | sample MGYA00511245_ERZ779888 | MGnify/ENA primary metagenome ERZ779888 (study PRJEB29588, sample SAMEA2155255) | human gut metagenome | biome: human gut; feature: human-associated habitat; material: faeces | place: Denmark | collected 2008/2010 ...
CGTCGCCGCGCGCTGGTCGCTCGCAAAATCCGCGAGCGTGAAGTCCGTCTCATGGCCGACAGCCGAGATGACCGGAATCTGCGACGCGTAAATCGCACGGACCACCGGCTCTTCGTTGAACGCCCAGAGGTCCTCCATCGAACCGCCGCCGCGGCCGACAATGAGCACATCCACAGGATATTTCTCATTGAAGAACGCAATCGCCTCGGCAATCTGCCCCGCGGCCTCTTCGCCCTGCACGAGCACGGGCTTTAAAACGAGCTGCACCGACGGCCAGCGGCGTTTCGAGACGTGGTAGATATCGCGGAGCACCGCACCTGAAATTGACGTGACGATGCCGATGCGCTTCGGGAATTTCGGCAGCGGCTTTTTATGCGAAGCGTCGAACAGCCCTTCTGCCGCGAGCTTGGCCTTGAGCTGTTCAAACGCCAGCGCGAGGTCGCCCGCGCCCTCCGGCATCATGCGGTCGGCATAGAGCTGGTAAACGCCGTCGCGCTCATAGACGGAAATATTGCCCGTCACGACGACCTGCATGCCGTTTTCTGGACGAAAGCGCAGGTACTGTGCGCGGCTGCGGAACATCACGCCCTTGATGCACGAATTGGCATCCTTGAGCGTGAAATAGCAGTGTCCCGAGGCATAGCATTTGAAATTCGACAGTTCGCCGCGGACGCTCAGATGCGCGAGCGCGGGCTCACGCTGAAACATCCGCTTGATGTAATTCGTGACATCACTGACACGGTGAACGGTATTTTGCGGTTCACGAAGGATTTCCATGACAGCAGCTTCCCTTCTTTCCAGCCCTTCCGGCTTTTCACGCCATTACAAGAAAAAAGCCAGACCAAAGTCTGGCTCCTCGCATTCGTCACTGCACGCTTTTCATGATTGCGCCGAGAATCCCGTTCACGTAGCGGCTGGAGTCATCCGTACCATACTTCTTTGCCAGTTCCACAGCCTCATTGATGGCAATATTCGGCGTAAGTTTTTCTTCGGCAAAGCACATCTCGTACGTTGCCATGCGCGTGAGATTGCGGTCCACCACAGCCATGCGCTCGACTTTCCACTCGCGGGAGTTCTGCGCAATCTTCTGGTCAATGGCCTCGAGATTGGCACGCGTCCCGTGGACGAGTTCCTGCACGAATTTGCGGTCATGCGCGCTCAGGTGCTCCGACTCGCCGAGGGCCGTATCGATGGCCAGCGTCTCCTGCATCTCCTCCTGATCCGCCGAATCTGCCGGATTCAGGTCCAACTGGAACAGCGCCTGCAGCGCGACTTCCCTTGCTTGTCTACGACTCATTCCTAACCTTCCTTATACTATGTTTCTATTCTATGTTCTCTATGTTCGCGATGTGTTATCTGCGCAGGGCTTCAGCGCAGGCGGTTGAGCCTGTCGAGGAAGTCGTCGGCCAGACGGCCGAAGAATTCCGGGTCGCGGTCCGACTTGCGGCCGAGGTAAAGGCCGACGCCGCCGCAGAACACGACAAAAAACGTGCGCCAAAAGCCAAACAGCAGAATCGCAATGGCCAGAATGGCACCGGCAGAGCAGCCGAGGCATGCGCCCCGGTTCTGCTGCCAGCGCTCAAACAGCCACGCTTTGATTTTTTCTTTCATCTTCAACCACCGCCTCAGACCACACGGCGTTTCGCGGGCAGATTGTCCGTGATGCTTGTGATGCGCGTATCGATGGCCACATCGTCAAGGCCCATGACCTCGTGAATCTGGGCACGGACCGCAGCCGCGGCCGCTTCCGTGAGTTTCTGCACGTTGACATTCCGGCCGACGGTGAGTTCCTGCACGAGGCGCAGCGTCTCCGGCGCATTGCGCGAAGGACGCACGCTCGTGACACGCACCTTGGCCATACGGATGCCGTGCATGCCCATGAGCGTCTGTTCCGCCATATTGCGGATGGCCGGCATGGCTACCTGCACGCCGCCGTTCTCATTCTGCAGCACGACAAAGTCACCGCTGCGGCGCGTGTAGTCCGCGCGCGTATGCACGGAAACGCGCAGCAGGTACAGAGACAGCACAAGGATGGCAGCCGAGACGCCGATGGTCTCCGGACGGGAAAGGACATAGTGGAGTTCGTTGAGCCAGATGGATTCCGGCACTGCCTGCAGACAGAGCAGGAGCATCAGCACGGACAGAGCTGCCGTGCCGATGGAGAAGACAAACAATAAAAAACGGTTGATGATCCCCATATTATCCGCCTCGCTTCAACTCAGCGTACGCGTACCTCCTCCGACTTTGCGTTCTCCTCCGGGAAGCCAACGCCCTGTACATGGACATTGACTTCGACCACGGAAAGGCCCGTCATCGTCTCGATGGCCTGCTTGACATTTTCCTGTACCGCCAGAGCGATATCCGGGATGCGCACGCCGTATTTGACGATGACGAAGAGGTCGACGGCTGCTTCCTTCTCACCGACTTCGACCTTGACGCCCTTGGCAAAATTCTTGCGGCCGAGCATCTCTGCGATGCCGCCGGCAATGCCGCCGCTCATGCCGGCAATGCCATCGACTTCCGTAGCAGCAAGACCTGCAATGATGCTGACAACTTCATCCGCAATGCGGATGGCACCGAGGTTCGAATCTTTTTTGACGACTTCTTTTTCGTTGGTCATGACAAAGGCCTCCTTGCCTGAAATAAAATCTGTATCGTTTCTCCATGCATCAGCAGAGGCAGAACAGCCCGACGGCTGAAAAACATATCCCCGCCATGCATATTTATACTGTACTATTCGTTAAGTCAACCACAATTTCCTGCCCGAACGAAAAATAAATATTAAAATGAAAGAAATGCAGCTGCCATGCCGGAGATGCAGAGCATCCCTTCAGCATAACAGCTGCCTTGAAAAAGCAAATTATGCGCGCTCGATGTAGTTGCCCGTACGCGTATCGATGCGAAGCGTATCGCCTTCGTTGACGAACAGCGGCACGCGGACTTCGTAGCCCGTCTCAACCTTCGCCATCTTCGTAGCGCCCGTAGCCGTGTTGCCCTTGACACTCGGCTCGCACTCAACAACCTTGAGGTTGACGGAGTTCGGCAGCTGGATGCCGATGATGCGGCCCTTGAACGTCTGCAGTGCGACTTCCATGTTCTCCATGAGGTAGTTCAGCGCATCGCCGAGCTGGTCCTTGTTGAGTTCCGTCTGCTCGTACGTTTCCGTATCCATGAACGTGTACATGCCATCCGACTCGTAGAGGTACTGCATGTTGCGCGTCTCGAGGTGAGCGGCCGGCATCTTTTCATTCGGATTGAAGGTACGCTCTACGACTGCACCCGTCTCAACATTCTTGATCTTCGTGCGCACGAAAGCAGCGCCCTTGCCCGGTTTTACGTGCTGGAAATCGACAATCTGCCAAACACCGCCATCAATTTCAATCGTCAAGCCAGTGCGGAAATCAGTACTATTAATCATTAACTTACGCCCTCCAAAATATGATATTCGAATTCAAGATACCAAACGTATCATAACATTATTTATTATAATCAACTTGCGACCTATCGTCAAGCGCTGACGTGCCTGTATCCTGCCTGTCTCAAAGGATTTCGACGAGTTCCTTATTCGATTTCGTCAGACGCTCGCTGCCCGTCTTCGTCACGAGCACCGTATCCTCGATGCGCAGGCCGCCCCACCCCGGCAGATAGACACCCGGCTCATCGGTAATGAGCATGCCCGGCTGAAGATGCTCACACGTGCTCGACGGCGACAGACGCGGCTCTTCGTGAATCTCGAGGCCGAGACTGTGCCCGAGGCCATGGCCGAAATACTGCGCGAGGTCGTACTTCTTGAGAAATGCACGCGAAGCCGCGTCAATCTCTTTGCCCGACTTGCCCGGCGCGATGGCCTCGAGGACCATCTTCTGCGTACCGAGCACGGCATTGTAGACTTCGCGCTGGCGGTCGCTGGCCCTGCCGACGCAGACCGTGCGCGTGATGTCGGAGCAGTAGCCCTGATATTTGGCGCCGTAGTCCATCGTGACAAAGTCGCCCTCTTCGATGAGCTTTTCCGTGGCCGTGCCGTGCGGCATGCTGCCGCGCAGGCCCGAGGCCACAATCGTATCGAACGAAGGCTTCTCCGAGCCCGCTTCGCGCATGACCTGTTCGAGGCGCGCGGCCACGGCGATTTCCGTCATGCCCGGCTTGATGAATTTGACGATGTCCTCAAACGCCTTGTCGGCAAATTCACAGGCTTTGCGGATATAGCCGATTTCTTCCTCATCCTTGATTTGGCGCAGGGCGTCGAGGTTTAAAGGCGTCCTGAACTCCACACCGTCGAGCAGCGAGGCAAGGCCGGCATAGACATCGTAAATGATGGCGTTGCCTTCAAAGCCCACGCGCCGGCAGCCGAGCTTCTTGACGAGCTCGGCCGTCTTTTTGATGAGGCCGTGCTTGTGCTCCACGACTTCAAACAGCGGCGCCTGTTTCTGGGCCTGCTCCGTATAGCGGTTGTCCGTGACGAGCAGGGCCTTGTCCTTCGTGATGACGAGCGTCGTATCATCGCCGCGGAAGCCGCTGAAGTAATGAAGGTTGACGTATTTCGTCACGATGACACCATCGAGATTTTTTTCGGCAAGAAGGCTGCGCAGGGCAGTCAGACGGTTCGGATTCATAAAAACATCTCCTGTTTCAATGCATGCCTGTACTTTATTCCATGATAGAATCAGAGTTTTCCAGCTTTATCGAGCTTGTAGATGATGGCTTCGAGCGCCGCGAGGTAGCTCTCGACGCCGAGGCCCGAAATCTGCCCCATGGCGACCGGAGCGAGCACCGACGTATGGCGGAACTCTTCGCGCTTGTGAATGTTCGACAGATGCACCTCGATGACCGGCACGTCAATGGCCGCAATCGCATCGCGGATGGCGATGCTGTAATGCGTGAACGCCGCGGCATTGAAGAGGATGTAATCGAATTTATGATTGGCCTGCTGGATGGCGTCGACGAGGTCGCCCTCGTGGTTCGACTGGAAAAACGCGGTCTCGACGCCGGCTTCCGCCGCGCGCGTCGCAATCATCTCATTGATGTCGTCCAGCGTCGTGTAGCCGTAGATTTCCGGCTCACGCGTGCCGAGCAGGTTGAGATTCGGTCCATGCAGTACGAGTATTCTTGGCATAATAATCCCTCCAACATAAAAAGCGGGACGAGACGGCCGAGCCGGCTTTTCCCGCCGCATTCACGGATGCAAAAAACAGGCCCCATCAGTAGCGGATGACAAAGCGCTTTTCGTCCGGTACGACGTCGATGGGTTCGAACGTCAAGGACTTGACCTTGATGAAGTAATTGCCCTCGCGGATGAGCACGGAGAGCTTATCGACTTTGTCAGGGTCGCCTTGAATCTCCATCGTGACGCTGCCGTCCTCCATATTGCGCACCCAGCCCGTCAGCCCGTAAGCCGTGGCGTGCTGCTGCACGAACATGCGGAAGCCCACGCCCTGCACGCGGCCGGTCGCTCTGCCAGAATAACGAACAAGATTTGTCTCTGCCATAGAAAGCCCTTCTTTCTCTTGAGGCGCCGCGTCACTCCGCCTTTTTCGCGATGTCGCGGCGCAGGATGGTATACGGTTCCACAGGCCTGTCCATGCGGATCTTCACGATCTGCTGGGCATGAGGGGCAACGCTGATGGCATTCCCCTCTTCGTCAAGCATATCAGAAAGTTTCTGACGATACAAGGGGGCATGCGGCTGGAATACCTCAATTTCCTGTCCGATTTTCATATTATTGCGCTGCTCGACGACGGCATAGCGCGTCTCAGGGTCGTACGAGCGCACGAGGCCGATGAATTCCGACGTCTGGTCATATGACGAACGGCCGTAAAGCTGGTCATTGGCGTCGGGCTGATGGTAGTAAAAGCCCGTCGTGTACGGACGGTGCGAGACCTTCTCGAGCTCGTCGAGCCAGCTCTGCTGAATCTTAAAATGCTCAGGGTCCTCAAAATACGCGTCAATCGCGAGCCTGTAGGCCTTGACGACACTTGCCGCATAGTGAACGCTCTTCATGCGGCCTTCGATTTTAAGGCTCTCGACGCCGCTTTCGATGACGTCGGCGATATGCGGCAGCAGGCACATGTCCTTCGAGTTCATGATGTACGTGCCGCGTTCATCCTCGGCAATCGGGAAGTATTTGCCGGGGCGCGTCTCCTCGACGAGTGCGTACTTCCAGCGGCACGACTGCGCGCAGCTGCCGCGGTTCGAGTCGCGGCCCGTGAAATAATTCGACAGCAGGCAGCGGCCCGAGTACGAAATGCACATCGCGCCGTGCACGAACATCTCAAGGTCCGCCGTCGTCTTCGCACGGATTTCGCGGATTTCGTTCAAAGACATCTCGCGTGCGAGCACGACGCGCTTCGCGCCGAGGGCCTGCCACGCATTGACCGTGCGCCAGTTCGTATTGTTCGCCTGTGTGCTGATATGGATTTCCATATGCGGCGTGACTTCTTTGCAGAGCGAGAAGATGCCGAGGTCCGCAATGAGCAGCGCATCGACGCCGATTTTCTCGAGATAGCGCAGATAATCCGGCAGCCCTTCAAGGTCGCTGTTGTGCGGGAAGATATTGACCGTCACATAGACCTTCTTGCCGAGGTTATGCGCAAAATCCACGGCCTCTTTGAGTTCTTCCTGCGTGAAGTTGCCGCCAAACGCGCGCAGGCCGTACATCTTGCCGCCAAGGTACACAGCGTCCGCGCCGTAAAGCAGCGCCATCTTCATCTTTTCCATATTTCCGGCTGGGGCGAGAAGCTCCGGCTTTTTTAACATAATAAATTTTCCTCCGATATATTCCTCTATTTTTGTTACAGTTAAGCATTCCGACGCGACACGGCCAGTCCGTCGCCGTTCTCGAGAATCTCCGTCGTGAAGCCCTCGGCCCCGCTCGTCAGCGCGATGTACTCGCGCAGTCGCTTGACAATCGTGCGGTAGCGCCGCGGCGCCTTTTCCTCGCTGCGTACATAGCCGCGGAACAGCACATTGTCCGCGACAATCGTGCATTTTGGCGCGAGCAGCGGCTGGATTTTGTGAAAGTAATCGACATACTGCCCCTTGGCCGCGTCGATAAAAACAAAATCGTATGTTCCCTGCAGCTGCGTGAGGATTTCACCCGCATCGCCCTGCAGAATCTCAATCTGCGCGCTGTAGGGCGAACGGTCGATATAGACCTTGGCCGTCTTGGCGCGTTCCTCCGAGAGCTCCAGCGTCGTGATATGGATATCCTCAGCGCCGTTGCCGGCGAGCAGCAGTGCCGAATAGCCGATGGCCGTGCCAATCTCCAGGACACGATGCGGCTTTTCCGCGCGGATGATTTCTAAAAAGGCGCGGCGTCCCCGTTCGTTGATGATGGGCACGTGATGTTCCGCCGCATAGGCCTCCATCTCGCGCAGCAAATTTTCAAACTCTGACATAATCTACCAATTTCCTTTTTCTCGTGCATATGATGGGCTTAACGCACCTGCTCCACAATGGCCAGATGCTCCTCATACGTCTTCGCGTAATGATTGTGTCCGTCATGGTCGGCGACGAAATACAAATAATCCGTCGCGGCCGGATGCAGCACGGCGTTAATCGCCTTCATGCCGGGGCTCGCAATCGGTCCGGGCGGCAGGCCCTCGTGCTGATACGTGTTGTACGGCGAATCAATCTTCGTGTCGGCAATCGAGACATTTTCCTTCGGGCCGGCCATGAGGTACTGCAGCGTCGTATCCGACTGCAGAGGCATGCCCATCTGCAGGCGCTTCAAGAAGACCTGCGCGATAATCGGGCGGTCCTCATCGTAGCGCGCTTCCTTCTCAACGAGCGAGGCCAAGGTCACGAGGTCGTGAATCGACAGGCCCATGCTCGCCGCCTGCTGACGCATCGCCGGCGTCAGGCGGCTGTCGAAGTCCTGCGTCATCATCTTCATGATGAGCTCCGGCGTCACATCGCTCTGAATCTCATACGTATCGGGGAAGAGATAGCCTTCGGCCGCATAGCGCTCGTTCGGCAGTTTCTTCATATAATCGTACGGCGCATACGTCTTGGCCTTTTCGAGGAAATCCTGCTCGTCCACGAGACCTTCGTCAGCGAGGCGCTTCGCGATTTCCTTGACGCCAAAGCCCTCCGGAATCGTGAACTTGACAATGGTCGTATCGCCCGCGACGAGCTTATCGAGCACGGCCTGTTCGTCCATATGCGGCTTAAAAGCGTACGTGCCCGTCTTGAACTTGCCCGCATCGCCCTGCAGCTTCATGAGCCACCAGAAGCGGAAACGGCTGTCGATGACGCCGAGCTGCGTCAGGCGTTCCGAGATTTCCGACGCCGTCGTGCCCGACTTAACCGTCATGTAGATATTTTCCTTGGCATCACGGTCCGAACGCTGCATGACCGCCGTCGTGCCAAACGCCAGATACGTGCCGAGACCGCCGCCCACAAGCACAATAAATACGGCCGCAATCGCCGCCCACTTCTTCCAGCCAAGCGAACTCAGCTTATTTTTGCAGCGTGTCCAGCGGCTTTCCTCTATCGTCACCATCGTCAGACGGGGCTTTGCCGCTGGCTTTTTGCTCTCCGCCGCATTTTTATCTTTGGCATCGGCTTCTGCTTTTGCCGCCGGTTTCTCTTTTGGCGCGTTTTCCGCAGCGGCCTCTTTCTTTTCTCCTTGTGCCTGCTCCGTTTTTGGCGGCTCTTGTTTCTTCTCCGGCTTCGGCGGCTCTTTTTGTGCTGCCGGCTGCTCGGCCTTTACCTCCTGCTCCGCCGTTTCTTTTTCCTTTTGCTCAGGTGCTTTCGCCGTGTTCTGGGGCTTCTTTTTTGCGTCCTGCATAAATATTTCTCCGTACATGAAAAAGCCGCTATCCGAAAACGGATAGCAGCCGTGTCAGTCTTCTTTAGTCGTTCTCAGCTTCGTCAACCAGTGCGTTGTAAGCCTGCTGGACTGCCTCAAACTCTTCATCCGTCGGCTCGACGTACTCGTCTTCGCCGTCCGCATTCGTAACAATCTTGGCAATGATGACATCTTCGTCATCATCCTCACAGCCGCAGCCGCACGAATGAACATGCTCTTCCTCGTCCTCCTCATGGAGACCGACGAGCAGCGCGTACTTCTCTTCGTCCACAGGGATAATCATTTCCTCGCGATAGTAGTACTCATTGCCTTCCTCGTCCGTCATGACAACGACGATATCGTCCTCATTCGTCATATCCTGATCTGCCATTCGATACACCTCTTCTTCCTATATATAATAAAAAACGGAATACAAAATTATCTTCTTGAAACTGTTCTTGAACTTCTTTCATTGTAGCGTATCGCCCAAAGCCTTGTCAATCACAAAAGCACGGCAAAACGCCGGCCGTCAGCGCTTACTGTCAAGGAACCCCTGCAGGATAAAGACCGCCGCCATCTTGTCGATGACCTTTTTGCGTTTTTTGCGCGAGACATCGGCTTCAATCAGCGAACGCGTCGCTGCGACCGTCGAAAGGCGCTCGTCCCAGAAAAACACCTCGACATCGGGATATTTCTTTTTGACTTCGCCCATGAATTCCTTGACAATCGCGCAGCGGTCGCCTTCCGTGCCGTCCATGTTCTTCGGCAGGCCAGACACCAAGGACTTCGTCTCGTACATCTTCATGAGTTCGCCCAGGCGGTTTAAATCATCGTCCAGCGACTTGCGGCGAATCGTCTCGACGCCCTGCGCCGTCAGGCCCAGAAGGTCGCTTACGGCAATGCCAATCGTGCGGTCGCCGATATCGAGCGACATGTAGCGCTTCATTTCTTTTCTGCACCTTTCTCGAGATACGAACGCACAAGTTCCTCAAGGAGTTCATCGCGCTCGAGCGTGCGAATCAGGCTGCGCGCATCGTTGTGGCTCGTCACATACGCCGGGTCGCCCGACAGCAGATATCCGACAAGCTGATTAATCGGGTTGTACCCCTTCTCTTCCATCGAAGCACAGACCGAACGGATGATGCGCTCTGCTTTATTTTTATCGTTCCCAAAGCGGAACATCATAGTTTCTTCGTTGTTAGCCATGTTGATTCCTCCAAAGCACTTATTGTTTTGACTTTATCTTACCATATTTTTGACGTTATGACCATTGTACGCTTGCTTTCTATAGTTTGTCTGAAAGGCACATCCGGCTGCCTTGGCATTCGCATTACCTACCATCTCACGGACGAATTCGCCCAACGGCTTTTCGCCATATTCAGCCTCATAGTCCGTCTTCGTGCCGACTTCGCTCCAAAGAATTTTCTCCAGATTGGAAGGATTGTCCTGCACGGAGAGGATTTCATCGGTAAAGTTAGTATCATAACGAATCTGCGGTGCGGGGATATACCTCATCAAATCACGCAGCGACTGGCGGATATGCTCAAAATCATCGACCTCTGCCGTTTCAAGATAATCCGTGTGCAGGATTTTCTCGATAAGCGGAGAACTGCAAAATTATCTCTATTATACACAAGACCTTGGCACCCTCGAAAAACTGGTTTATATCGCTATCTTAGTCGGTCAGCGACCAAGTTATTTCATTATACCGTCTTTTTCGGATTCCTGTCATTCCACCGCATTGTCTCCAGGCAAAGGATCAACATGTCCTAGTTCTATCTTTTTATGGTCTCAGGAAAAAAACACCGATCAGGCACAGGATGATGCCGATGATTTGTCGGGGCAGCAAGACGTCTTTATACAGCAGAAGGCCTATTCCTGCCAAAAGAAGCGCTACGCTGACATTGGCCAGGAGAGAGGCCATGCTGATTTTCCAGCCAGCCCGGTATAATAGGATGTAGCCAAATTCGACGGCGACCAGCGTCAGTCCCCAGGCAGCGCTCGCCCAGTTTAAGGCCGACAGATCCTGCCGCAGAGAAGGTCCGGTCACCACGTAAGCAGCAGCACACAGGAGAAAACTGACTAGATAAGTCACGCTGAGGGCCAGAAAAGGCGGGGCCGACACCGAAGTCGCCTTTGCTACCACATGATAGCCTATGTTGCCAAGGACGACGATGAAAAAAGGAATCCAGTAGGTCAGACTCATTCTCTCAGCTCCTTTTCCATATGGATGTGAGGACAATACTCATCCAGATATTCATCACCCGATGCGGTAAACCCCAATTTTTCATAAAAAGGACGTACTCGGACCTGAGCTGACAGGGCCAGCCGTTTCACCTGGCGACCGCGCAGCCAGGCTTCCACTTCTCGTACCAGTTGCTCCCCGTACTGCCTGCCCCGGAAGGACTTCCGCACGGCCAGTCGTCCCAGGATATACACTCCCGGCTGATCAGATGAAAAGAAACGGCAGCAGCCAGCGGCCTGCTCATTTTCATATAATACCAGATGCCAGGCCTTTGGGTCGATTTCGTCAAATTCATGATGAAATCCCTGTTCTTCTACAAATACCTCCTGCCGGATAATCCGGGCGTCCTGTGAAAGTCCCTGCTGCATATGCATTTGAATCATGATAATTCCTCCTAAAAAAACAGGGGTGCCCAGGAATTGTCTTATAGCATGCAACCATACCGTACCTGCGACAACTCCCAGACACCCCATTTCTCCTGTCCGGTGACAGAAGCGGTGTTCTTATGAAATTAGCATCATTCTAGCATATTCTGACCTCTCCGTCAATGCGATTCTGCCCGCTTTAGCAGCTGATATGGGAAGATATGAGCCGCTCCTTTTTGAGTTTAGACAGTTGTTTGGTCAGTTGATACTTCGTTACTTTTAGATTAGGGGCCGGTTGTTAGTGACCCCTCACCCGACTAAAGTCAGGTGCTTCCAGCAACACGATTAAGTTCGTGTCATGCTGTCTTTAGGACAGCGGACTGTCTTTCTACGATAAGGCACTGAACTCAGATAACTTGATAGCATTACGCCACAAGCTCCGCATTCAGACTAAGTAACGTAGACAAGGTGCAGGTGGTCCTCTTGGTACATTGAGGAACTTTTGCCTCAATGCCCAACCTTGCCTTCACAGGCAAGGATAAGTCCGCAGCATTATTTTTTAGGAGAGTTTCTGCATCTTCTAAGGTCTTAACTCCCCCCCCCCGTCAGCATGACGGGAATGGAGACAGCTTTTTTTATAGCACTCGACATATCCTGAAAATAACCCGGCTCGTTATGCCCTTGCCGTGTGTAGCGACACATTCCTCCGGTGATGTTAAGCATATCCACTCCGGCATCGGCCAATGCCTTGCTGGCAAATCCCTCAATATCCTCATCGGAGGAGATGGAGAGTTGGTTCTTTCGCGCCTTGCCGCGAATATCAATGTAGCTGTGTTCCGTGATGATCATGAAATCAGATCAAAAATGGCGCATACCACGAGCGTTCCCGTTCTGCCCCCACCGTAGTCGGTTCCGTATGTCCGGACAGCAAGACGGTTTCCTGCGGCAGTTTCAGTATACGCTGTGTGATACTCTGCATCAATGTTTGCTCATCCCCACCGGGAAAATGTGTCAGCCCGAAACTGTTCTTGAAAATGGAATCACCCACGAAGGCCACATTGTCCTTGGCGCTATAATAGAATACACTGTCCGTAGTATGACCGGGAACGTAGTGCATGGTCAAAGAAAATACAGGATTCCTTTCGAGGGCAATCCTGCTCCCGTCCGGCAAATAGCTCACATCATCCAGTTTGATATATAGCCCGCAACCTTCCGAGAGATTCCAACGAGGATTCTCTGTATATTCCCGCCCTCTCTCGTGCATACAGATAGGGATGGACAGTGCATCCTGGATTTGCGCTGCGGCACCCATGTGGTCGAAATGTCCATGGGTGAGCAGAATTTTTTCGATGACGAATCCTCTTTGTCGAATAACGGCTAAAAGAGTATCTGCTTCTGCGCCGGGGTCGAGCAAAAAGCCGTGTCCGGTGGCATCATCAACATAAAAGTAGGCATTGGTGTTAAAAACGCCTGTCACGGGCAACGATAAAATCATGATGCTCCCCCGCCTTACTGCCCAAAATGACAGCCATCCGCCCCGCAGACCATGCCATCTAATGATGTTGCCGCTGATGTTTCCTCAGCCAGTATCTTTTCGATGGCTTTTTTCAGCATGGCCGTCGGTTGTGCACCTGATGCCGTGTACTTGCCGTTGATAAGGAAATAGGGTACGCCGTGAATGCCGTGCTCCATTGCTTCCTGCTCATCGGCGCGTACCTCATCGGCGTATCGGTCGCCGGACAACACTGCAGTCACTTCGTCCTTGTCCAAGCCACATTCGCCTGCGATTTGTGTCAGCACATCATGGTCGCTGAGTTTCAGATTCTTGGTGAAGTAAGCATCAAATAACTTCGTGATAATTCCTGTTTTCCCTTTTTCCTGGGCATATTTCGTGAGACGCAGGGAGTCAAAGGTGTTGGTGTAACGTGTAGAGACGTAGCGAAAGTCGATTCCCTCACTCCTGCCCATGCGGGAGATGGCTTCAATACGCTCTGCTGCCTCCTCTTTGCTCAGATGATACTTCGCGGCAAAACGATCCACCGTAGAGGAAACGACCTCCCGGCTGGCATAAGGGTCAAGTTCAAAGCTCTTGAATTCGATTTCCACTTTATCTCCGCCGTCAATTTCCGCCAAGGCCTTTTCCAGCCGCTTCTCACCGATATAGCAGAAGGGACAGGCGTAGTCCGACCATAATTCGATTTTCATTTTCCGTGCCTCCTTAGCAATATATAGAACTTGTTCGATATTGCAATTATACACAGGGCAGTATATAATGTCAATAGAAATAGAACGTGTTCTAAAAATAATTTTGAAGAAGGTAAGCGACATGAAAAAATGTGGTCGTCCTCCTAAAAAGGACAATCCCGAAGAAAATAAGGAAAAAATCATAGCTGCGGCCATAGCCCTTATCGAGGAACAAGGCGCGGACTGTATCACGGTGCGACGTGTCTGCGAGAAAGCGGATATTGCCACGGGAACATTCTATTATCACTTCCGTAATAAGGATGACCTGATGATGCACTTTGTGCGAGGGCTCTCCTTCGAGACAGTCGAGCTTACGGCTCCACCCTCCGATATTGCCGGACGCATAACAGAATTATATATGCTCCTTATCCGGAAGTACATGAACCTTGGCATAGCTTTTATGCGTAGTTTTTACACGCCGAACAATCAGGCACTCCAAACCTATATGGGAGAAAAAGACGGGAAGTTTGCCGCTGGAACGGTCATGGCCAGATGTGAGCGGGAACTTGTCACGGCACAGGCAGAAGGCTGCATACAAAAAAATGCAGATATCCACCAAATGAGCGCGGATATCTGCACGATTGTAAAGGGCTGTATCTTCGAGTGGTGTCTCAGCGAGGGGAAAATGAAGCTGGAAATGGCTGTTCAACGGATGTTAAAAACTTATCTTGCCTAAAAAACAGCTCATTCCAAACTATACTCCTTCGGCCCTTCAGCAGAGCTGAACGTCCGTATCTTCTTGATATTGATGTGAAACACCTTGAACAACGGATTAGTCGGCTCCTGATACATCTTTTTCAGCATGGGCAGGATTTGGAAGGCTCTTTCCTTGTATTCCAGATTTTCCTCAAAAACCACATCCCCGTTGAAGGACATGACGGGAGAAAACTTGTTTTCAATGCAGAAAGAACAGACATTGACCGCTTTTTGCAGGAACACCAGATCCAGCCGGATATTCAGTTCACGACGGCAGATCCCTATACGACATACTGTTACGACATACTGTATGGTGGAGGAGGGACTCGGATTGAGCCTGAACAATGACCTGACCACGAAAAACTGGACGGGCCGCGTCGTCACGAGGCCGTTTCGTCCGCGCCAGTATATTGAGCTGGGCATTGCTGTGCCGCATATGAAGGACGCTTCTCCAGCTGCCAGGAAATTCATAGCCTGTGCCGTGCAGCTGCTCAGTACCGAGGAACAGCCCAATAGATGAAATTTGAGCTTGTGAAAATCATATTTGAGCAGAACCTGCCAACGAAATTTTCATTCCTATCGCTGAACTCGCTATTATCCATATGAAGTCTAGTTCTCAAAGGTGTTGCACTTAGCTTGGCAATTCGCCATTGTAATTTGTACTGATTCTTGACGTAGGAGCCCTATGCAAAATAGTCGTCAAGGCAGGAATGACGAGAGCCCATAGCGAATTTTACCCGAGAAAAGGATAGCCGGCAGATGGAAGAATGATAGAAAGGCAGGTTGTGCTATGAAGTTACGAGAAGATATTTTGCAATATGCACGCGATAAATACAAGACGGATCCGGAATATCTGTGGCGACGATTCCCCCGCTATGCCGTTCTTCGCCATGATGACAACCGTAAGTGGTACGGGCTTATCATGGATGTGCCGAGAGAAAATTTGGGGCTCCAGGGCAAAGAGCGCGTGGACATTCTCAATGTGAAACTCTCCGATCCTTTCTATGCCGATATGCTTACCCGGCAAGAGGGCTACTTCAAAGGCTACCACATCAGCCGCGGGAACTGGATATCGATATTGCTTGACGGTACGGTTGCCATGAAGGAAATTCAAAGCCTGCTGGATGAGAGTTTCCTTGTCACGTCGAAGAAATACAGGAAAACAAAGGAACGTCCGCCAAAAGAGTGGCTTATCCCGGCAAATCCGAAATATTACGATATCCTTCATGCCTTCGACAAAAAGGGCGAGATTGACTGGAAGCAAGGAAACGGCATCCGTATCGGGGATACGGTATTTATGTATGCCGCTGCTCCCATTTCGGCAATTCTCTATAAATGTACAGTCACCAAGACTAATATACCTTATGATTATTCGGAAAACGGCCTGACAATCAAGTCACTTATGAAAATCAAACTGCTGAAGCGGTATGAGCCGGATGATTTTACATTTGAGCTTCTCAAAGAGGATTACGGGATTTACGCAGTGAGAGGGCCTCGGTACGTCCCCAATAGCCTCAGTGAAGCATTGAAATAAGGGCGTGCTCAACTTATACGCTGAGGGAAACGACGCTGGCAAGAAAATTCACTGCGCAGCGCGGTTCCCGTGGGACTTTTAATGTCAAAAAGGAAGTGGTTTCTTTTTCATATTTTAATTTTATTCGTGATATTTTAGCAAAATCCTGCCCTTAGCATAGACATTTCAACGCTAAATGAAAACGATAAACAGGTTTTCAACACCATTTTTTATAAAGAAATTCCTATGGAAGAAGAGGAAACGTTGATTGTAACCGATTCACCAAAATACAAAGCCTACCAACAGACTAATTACAAATATTATTGGAAATCCAGAAGAGATCCTGAAGATTAATCGACGACGCGGGAAATTGAAGAGAACTTTCGAATCATGAAATCTGAATTCGAAGCCCGACCGGTATTTGTCCGTCGAGAAGATCGCATTAAAACCAAATAAAAAATGCTCACAGAAGGCATAACCAAGCGTTTCGTGAGCATTTTTTATTTTCAAAAGTGTCAAACTCGGTATTATAGCAGAAAAAGCCGATACAGGGAATTACTCTAATGTCCCATACCGGCTTTTTGCTTATTCCACTAGTTTCTTTTTCACGTCTTCTACCATCGCAGTCACCGCCTGCTGCATCAAGGTGATATACAGCCTGTTCCGACTCTTCACCCACCAGCTGGTGGTGGCCTGGATTTCCACTTTCAGCGGGTCTGTGAGGTTCTTCATCGGGGCTTCCACCAGTTTCTGGACGTCATCCAGGTCGATGGACTTGATGGCTTCTTCGGCTTCAGCGGCATTGCAGTGGATGGATTGGGATGAGGTCCTTGAACTTGGCAAACAGATACTTCGATACGCTGTTGGCCTTGCTGATGCCCGTGGCGATGGAACTGAACGTCCCGAAGGCCCCGCCGCCTATCGTCAGCACCCACCCCAGGGCGGAACCGAAGAGCTGGAAGGTCACGATGCCGAAAGCAGGACATGCCAGCCGTTCCAGATACCGCGGCACGGCGCATGTCACGACTCGTTGACGCGCTTGCCCGTGATGTGCTCCGGCGTCAGCTCGAGCATGAGCATGCGCGGCCCGGCATGCTTTACCTCGTTGTCGAGGTACGCCGCATCCTGCGTGAACTTCTCACCGAGCAGCCGCGCCAGGCGCAGCGCAGCCTCCTCGTCCTCCAGCACGCGCATGCGACCAAAGACGATGACGCTGCGGAATGTCAGCGACCACTCCACGCCGTCCTCATGGCGCCCCTCGCCCGTGATGCAGTACGACACCTTGTTCGAGGCGCGGATTGCATCGAGCTTGTGCCCCGCCTTCGCGCAGTGGAAGTAGAGCTTGCCGCTCTCCTCATCGTAGTAATGGTCGAGCGGCACCCCATAGGGATACCCATCATCCCCGAGCACCGACAACACCCCACGCTTCTCCCGCTTCAGGATCGCCACGCACTCCTCTGCCGGAAGCTGCTGCTTAAATCGTCTCATCTTGCGAAACATGGTCATCTTCCTTTCTCGCATCGTTCTCACCATCTGGCAACTCTAGCATACCACATATCCGCGCCCAGTCCAATCTCATCCGGATTTCACGTGCAGATTGACATTGACAAACTGCAGCAGGAATCCCTTCCAGAATGAAGCCGATCCCTGCTCTACGCAGACCTCAGGCCTGCTGACCGCAATGTGAACCGCAAGCCAGAGGATGTAAGCAGTGCCAACATACTTCATGACCGGCAGGGCATGGGGAAGGAACTCACCCACGCCATATACAAAAACAGCACAGATGAGCTGAACCGCATAGTATCCCGCGAATATCCCGAAAAAGAGCGGCTTCCCCTTCCCCCATCCGTAATTGGTCACGGTATTCAGTGCCAATATGTTTGCATAGTTTTGTCCTATGCTCATCTGCAAGCGTATTTTTTCAAGGCATTCACATAGATGCGCCCTAACGCCGACAGGCCCTGCTCCTTACAAAGGACATAGCCGATGTGCATCGTTTCCTGCTCCGCCAGCGGTACGGAAATGATCTGCCGTCCCTGAAGATATTCCGGAAAGATCCCAGTTGATATGGTATATCCGTCAAGCCCAATCATCAGGTTGACAATAGCCGCCCGATCGCTGACACGGATCTCTTTCTCTGCGAACACGGTGCTGAACGGTTCCTCCGAAAAATCGGCTGACTCATAGTTCCCCTGAAGGAAATTCAAGCGCGGATATGGCTGCAGGTCTTTCAGCGTAACCGATGCTCTCCCCGCCAGGGGATGCTCGGCCCGGAGAAAGGCATGCGGAGCGGCGGTGAACAGTTCCTGGAAGCGCAGCCCCATCTCATCCATCGTCTTCCGCAGGAACGCTTCATTCCTGCCGCACAGATAGAGGATGCCCAGATCGCAGAAGCGGTTTTTCACATCCTCCAAGATCTGATGGGTCTGGGTCTTCCCGTTCTGCTTCCTTCACAGCCGCCGACAAGCTGGGCTGGGATATATGCAGCTTTTTCGCTGCCTCCGTGATGGACCCCGCCTCGGCCACCGCAACGATATAGCGCAAGGATTGGATCGTCATGCGCTCATCCCCCATTTTCCTGGCACCTGGAAATCATACGACGCAATAACCTTCCGCAGCCAAGACGCTCAATGCCCGCGCAAAGTTTTCTTCTTTGACCAAGATATAGTCTGTATTGTACGTAGATATCGCAAAGATGCCGATCTCATGTTCGGCAAGAATCCCGGACAATTTCGACAGGATGCCAATGAGCGAAAAGTCCAGGACGCCTTGAATGCGGAATCCTCTCCACCCGTCATCCCGTTCTACCGTCTTTGCAGGTGTGTCCTCTGTCCTGCACACCAGCGATACTTCTTCATCCGTTTTCCCGACAAAGTAAAAATCAGCGGCCATATCGATGTCGGATGCATCTGCCACCTTACAGACCGTCAACTTGTACTCAATTTTCTTCAGTTCCATCTGCCTGTCTCCTATCCAGATTTTGATATCCATCCGCTCAATATCTATTACCATGCCAGCTGGCTGCTCAATTTCCATCTTGAATAGATGTTCCATGTCCATAGAGCGCTTCGAGCCCCATTCTGAGGCAGCAACATGGCGAAGTCTGGCACAGACGAGCATCAGCGCACTGTTGCCGTCAGGAAATGCACCAATGGCCCTTGTACGGCGGCGTATCTCGCGATTTACTCGTTCCGTCAAGTTATTCGTGCGGATCCGACTCCAGTGTTCGGTAGGAAAATCCATGTACCAGCAGCGCTTGAGGTAAATGCCGTCGACGTAAACGTATGGGTATTCGCCCGTTGAACAGGTCTCAAAAAGCCCCGCTAAAAAGAATCACCATGCGGGGCCTTTTTGATAAACCTATTCTTTTTTCCTACCTATGCGATGGAGTAGTCTCTTCTTTATTGCTTCTTTACCATAAGAAACGAAGCCCTGCATTGAATTGCCATTTTGTTGTTACATCCCCCCAAAAAGACTTTTCAACGTCTCCATAAAAAACAGTATTGTCCGTCAGGGAAGCTTTACCACCAATTCCAAAGGTATACCACGTATCTCCGCCATCACAATGCTGATAATAGGAGGCATCGGTTCCCCGAAGGGCCATGTCCCAATCTCCGGAAAATTCATGGAGAGCATTGAATTTTAAGTAAATCTGGTTGGGTTCCTGTCCTTTTGCTGTAGCAAAAGATTTGCCCAGGCGGAACCCCAGTCTGCCAATCAGGCTGTCTTCTCCATCATCATGTACTTTAACACCATTCGATAACGTATAGTCGCTTCCACCAGATTTGCCATATACCAGCTGAGATTGCGGCTCGATGAACCATTTACCGCCCATGTCGAACTTACGGCCATATTCGGCACTAACCATCCAGGCATGATCCGAATAGTCTGCATCTGCCGCTTTCATGCCATCACGGTAAACATTGTATTTGTTGTTATAATGGCTGTAGGACAAGACATAATCCATATAATGGCCTTTGCTGCCAGCCCAGCCGGCATACAAGGAGCCACCGTAGCTACGCATGTCACCATCGCCATGATGGTAGTCTACATCCCCCATCGTACTGTGGAAAGCTCCGCCGATATGCCATTTGCCATTCTGATTATCGGCCACAGTCCGGTCATACCCTAATTGATAGAAGTTCCAACGATAGTTGTAATGACCATATTTATCCGATTCCGTTTCCCCAGATTTCATGCGGAACCAGACACCATCTTCCGTGTCACTATAGTCCCGCAGTTCACCCAGGCGCTGGTTCAATGTGTCGATGTTCCGGTGCGATAACAAATCACCATGTACGGCAGAGGCAGCGGCTACAGGAGTCTTGATATTATCCGTCGGAGCAAGGATTTTTTGAGACTTGGTGTTCTCATGCCGATTTTCATGACGATTCCTCCTGTCCTTGTTATTTTCCCTATACTGTCTCATTCGCTTTTAGGCAGGCAAACCCTTCTTTTTGGCGTGACTTCTTTCCGCGCCGATTGGTCCTGTGTCACTGCTTCCCCGCGGTGTTGGTGTTTTTCATGACCCACGCAAAAGCTTTGGCCGTGCGGAGTTCTGGTTCCTTGAAGTGATTGCCCGGATTCATTTCGAGCATGCATTTTAAGGGCTGCGCCTGCAGCTGGGTGTAAATGGCGCGCAGTTTGTCTTCGACGGCGGCCATAACGGGATTGCGTGATTTATGTTCCTTATCGCCAAGGCTCAGATAGACGGCAGCGGTCTTCATGGCGTGTTTCTGCACATACTCGTAAAAATCGGGGAACCAAACGGACGGCGAGGCTGCGGCGATGCCGCAGAATATGTCGGTCTGCGCCGCTGCCCAGAGTGCGAACAGCCCCGCGAGGGAATAACCGCCAAGGTAATATTTTTTGGACGGATCGGCGAGGATTGGCTGTATGGCCTTCCATGTTTCTTTGGCCCTGCCGCCGAAATTTTCCCTGCCAAAGACGGCTGGTGCCGGCCACGGCGACAAATCGTCATTCCACGAATCGACTTTTACCGCTAGGAAAGAAAAGTCGAGGTTGGTCATGCCGCGCAGCAGTGCAATTTCCTGCTCAATGCCCGCAAAGTCATGGTCGCCGACGAGCTGGATGAGGACGCTTGCAGCCTCGGGGTTCCCGTATGTATATATTTTCATCTTATGGAAGCCTCCTTATAAATTTCCTGCACACCAAAAAAGCTGCCCGAAGGCAGCTCTTTTTTATGGAAAGAATCCATCAGATCATGTTGTTCTTGATCATGTACTCGGCAATCTGCAGGGCGTTGAGGGCAGCGCCTTTGCGGATCTGGTCGCCGCAGACCCAGAAGTTCAGGCCGTGCTCGATGGACTCGTCCTTGCGGATACGGCCGACTTCGACGTCGTTCTTGCCGGACGTGAAGAGCGGCATCGGGTAAATCTGCTCGGCCGGGTTGTCGCGGACGATGGCGCCGGGGAAGGCATCGATGGCCTTGCGGGCGGCTTCGACGCTGACTTCATCCTCGAACTCGACGTTGACGGACTCGGCATGGCTGCGGTAAACCGGTACGCGGACCGTCGTAGCCGTGATGCGCAGGCTGTCATCTTCGAGGATCTTCTTCGTCTCGTTGACCATCTTCATTTCCTCTTTCGTGTAGAGGTTGTCGTAGAAGACATCAATCTGCGGAATCAGGTTGAAGGCAATCTGATAGTGTTTCGGGAATTTCGCGCCCGGCAGGATGTTGGCCTTGACTTCGCGGCCGGCGACGATATCCTCGACCTGCTGCTCGAGTTCGGCCATGGCTTCCTTGCCGCCGCCCGAAACAGCCTGATACGTCGAAACGACGATACGCTTGATTTTCGAGAGGTCATAGAGCGGCTTGAGGGCCATCATCATGATGATGGTCGAGCAGTTCGGGTTGGCGATGATGCCTTTATGGCGGGCGATGGCCTGCGGGTTGACCTCAGGAACGACGAGAGGAACTTCCGGGTCCATGCGGAACGCACTGGAGTTATCGATAACAACAGCGCCTGCCTTGACTGCGGCCGGAGCAAACTGTTTGCTGGCAGCACCGCCGGCGAACAGGGCGATTTCAACATCTTTGAAGGAATCGTCCGTCGTCTCCTCCACCGTGTACTCTTTGCCCATGAACTGGATTTTCTTGCCAGCGCTGCGCTTCGAAGCGAGCATCTTGAGGTTTGCGAATGGGAAATTGCGCTCCTCAATGAGTTTGAGGAATTCCTGACCGACAGCGCCCGTTGCGCCAAGGATTGCTACATTGTACTTCTTCATTGCCATCGTTCCTTTCTGCGATGTGTTTATATTAGGATAGAATTGAAAAACAAAATCAGAATGCCTGTGCTCAGTCAAGCAGTTTGTCGAGGCCAACCGTCAGGCCCTTTAAGGAGCGGACCTTCTTGGCAGCGAGCACGACGCCCGGCATGAAGGATTCGCGGTTCAGCGAGTCGTGGCGAATTGTCAGCGTCTGGCCGAGGCCGCCGAAGATGACTTCCTGATGCGCGACATAGCCCGGCAGGCGAACGCTGTGGATGTGCATGCCCTCGTAGTCGGCACCGCGTGCACCTTTGAGCTTCTCGAACTCGTCGGGGTTGCCCTGTTTGTGCTCTTTGCGGACTTCGGCAATCATAGCAGCCGTCTGGATGGCCGTGCCCGAAGGCGCGTCGAGCTTCTTGTCGTGATGGAGCTCGATGATTTCGACATCCGGCATGTACTTTGCTGCCTGACGCGACATGAGCATGAGCAGCACCGCGCCGATGGCGAAGTTCGGGGCGATGAAGGCCGGCGTATTGTTTTCCTCAGCAGCTTTGGCAATCTCTGCCTTCTGCTCGTCGGAAAGGCCCGTCGTGCCAACGACCGGCGACGTGCCGTGTTTGAGGGCCGTCATGACATTGCCGAAGACAACGTCCGGACGCGTGAAGTCAACCATGACTTCTGGGTTCTTGCGCTCGAGCAGGGCCTCGAGGTCCGTCTCCACGAGGATGCCGTTGGCCGGCAGGCCGACGAGCGCGCCCGTATCCGCACCGCCCTTAATATCTACTGCACCGACGAGCTCAAGTCCGTCAGCTTCCTGTACCGCTTTCAAGACTGCCTGCCCCATGCGGCCGCAGGCACCATTTACGATTACCGTAGTCAAAACTATGCGCCTCCTGTAGCGTCAAAAGATATTGCTATTGTATAGCATGTCCGCCATTCGTGTCAAGTCGTCTCTTTGAAAAAGACGAAATTCCATAAAAAGAACACAGATTTCCCCTCAGGTTTCCATAATATGCAGGAATTTTTCCTTGTACTGCAACGCGAGCACCGGCCGGATGAAGTCGAGGCCGCCCTGACTTTGAAGCGTGGCTTCGGCTGCCCTGTGCGCCGCGAGCAGGATGTCGATATCCTCGGGCACGCGCGCAATCTTGAGGTCGGGCAGGCCGTGCTGCAGCGAGCCGAAGAACTGCTTTGCCATCTTTTCCGCATAGGCGGCTTTGTCCTGCTTCCACCGGGTGTAGTAAGCCAGTTCTTCCCAGTCGTAGCCCATCGCCGCAAGCGCCTCCACATCTGCGCTTTTTTGCTCATAGAGCGGCATGATAAGATTATTGTTGATCAGTTCACGAAGATAGGATGCCTGTTGAGTGAAATCAATGCCGTATTTACGGCTGAGATAATCAACAGCGTGTTTTTCCTCGTCTGTTTTAACTTTTATGTGATCGTCAGGCGTAGGGTCGATGAGCATTCGGGAAACGGTATCGAAGTATCCGATCTCCTCGTCGTCGGCAGCGACACGGTCATAGGCTTCTCTGGACGATTTCTCCGACTGGATATTCAGCAGAGCGTTTTCTGCCTTTTTTACGCGAAGCAGGCTGTCATAAGTCACAGCCGCATCGTCCTCGTCATAGTAGAGAATACCGCTTTGTTTCAAATCGCCTTTTGCTATATTATGTTCCTTCGCCGTATCCGTATTGCTGTAAGCATAACCGGGCAGTCCGGTAGAAATGAGAAGGCGCTCCTTCTTTTCTGCATCAGTCTTTTGCTTTT
>ERZ779888.1416-NODE-1416-length-23800-cov-6.363656_pt1 | contig 23800 bp, 37 predicted proteins | sample MGYA00511245_ERZ779888 | MGnify/ENA primary metagenome ERZ779888 (study PRJEB29588, sample SAMEA2155255) | human gut metagenome | biome: human gut; feature: human-associated habitat; material: faeces | place: Denmark | collected 2008/2010 ...
TAATGGCAATAGAAACAACATATTTTACGGGCACTACAGCCGCAGCGAACTACGCTGAAGTGTCGGCGTGGCTGACGGCTAATGCGGCGGAATATTTTGATACAATTGATATTCCGTCTGGTGCACAGGAAGTAAGCTGTAAAGTCGGCGATGTAACTGCGTTTAAACTCGATTGGGGAACCGATTATGACGCTCAGCGCTCTTTTCAAGTAACCGCGAAAAATGGTGCTAATATAAACAGCGGGTATCGATACGTTCATAATAAATGCTGCTGGCGCTATGGGTACAAGACTGACAACGGAATAGCAATTTGTAATAATCAAACGAATGCTTTTCAATCATCTATTTTTATTTCTAAAGATAATAATGGCGATTTGATTTTTGCAGTGTTAAAGCCCGATAGTCCAAATTTAAATTCTCCTAGCAATTGGGCGGAGTTTCTTGATTTTAATTCGCTGGCTTCTATTAAAACTGAGGGCAGCAACAATTCTGACCCTTTAGCACGGCATCGTATAAATGGTGCATTATCAGCTTCCATGACGGCACTCGTGCCTATCGTTTCGGATGTCAAAACATATTGTGACAAAGTCGTGACAACGCCGTTCACGCAGTATGGCAATATGTGCTGGGGCACTATCGACGTATCCGGCACGAAGTACGTTTACAACGGCGTGTTCGCGCTCAAAGAATAGGAGGAATAATATGACAAACATAAAAGCGGCGGTACTTGCCGCTGTCGGAATGCTCGGCGGCGCGGTCGCGGCGCTGTTCGGCGGCTGGACAAGCGCTATGACGACACTTATCATTTTCATCGCGATCGACTACCTCACGGGGCTTATCGTGGCGGGCGTGTTCAAGCGCTCGGGCAAGTCGGAGAGCGGGGCGCTCGAGAGCCGCGCAGGGTTCAAGGGGCTTTGCCGCAAGGGCATGATACTGCTGATTTTGCTGGTCGCGTGCCGCCTTGACCTCACGCTCGGTACGGCGTACATCAAGGACGCGGTGTGCGTGGCGTTCATCGCCAATGAAACGCTGTCCATCATTGAAAACGCGGGGCTGATGGGCGTGCCTATCCCCGCTGTCATCACAAAGGCTATCGACGTTTTAAAGGAGGATAACAATGAAAAAAGGCATTGACATTTCGCATTATCAAGGCGCACCCGACTTCGCGAAGGTCGGCGGCGCGGTCGATTTCGTGATAATGCAGATCGGCTACGGGCGGTACGCGGGGCAGATAGACAAGACTTTCGCGCGGAATTACGCCGAGTGCAAAAAGCACGGCATACCCTGCGGCGGCTACTGGTTCAGCTATGCCACCACTGCCGACGAGGCGCGGCAGGAAGCGAAGTGCTGTATCGCCGCGATCAAGGGCAAACAGTTTGAATACCCGATTTATTTCGACGTCGAGGGCAAGTCGCTTGTCGGCAAGACGGGCGTTTCGGCGATGTGCAAGGCGTTCTGCGAGGAGCTCGAAAAGGCGGGATATTTCGCAGGTATCTACATGAGCCGCAGCCCAGCTCAGACTATGCTGACGGCGGACGTTGCGAAACGTTACGCCCTCTGGCTCGCGGAATACGGCGGCAAGCTCAACTGGTCGGGCGAGGTCGGAATGTGGCAGTACACGGACGGCGGCGCGGTCGCGGGCATTGGCTCGGCAGTGGACTGCAACTACTGTTATGTGGACTATCCGAAGCAAATTAAAGCGGCGGGGCTGAACGGCTTCACCGCTCCGAAAGCCTTTAAAACACTGGACACTGAGGGCTTCAAGCGCGGCGACAAAGGCGTAGGCGTGTACGCATACAAGCAGCTCCTGCGGCTAGGCTGCGCGGCGCTCGGCGTGGCTGAGAACCTCGCGGACGACGGCGGTTTCGGCGGGGGCACGGAGAAGGCTACCAATGCGGTGCTCGGGAAGCTGGGGTACAAGCAGAACGGGGTCGCGGGTGAAAAGCTGATGAAGAAGTTGGCTGGGAAGGTGAAGCGAGATGTACGAACATAAGCAGCGTTACGAAAATTTACAGCACGGTTTTTTCACAGGCTCGGGCAGGTACGGCATACCCGAGCTGAACGGCACATCGCGAACCGAATTTCCCGAGCTTGTGAGCTTCAATTATGCACGGACTGCAAGCGGGAAAGAGGAAAAGGGCGTGCACTTTTTCATAGATGATTACCAGTTCGCGCGCGTGTGGAACAACCCGACGGACTACCTCGCGCTTCTGAGCAAGTACAAGGTAGTGTTCGCGCCCGATTTCTCGCTTTACTCGGACATACCCGAAGCCATGCAGATATACAATCATTATCGCAAGCACTGGTGCGCGGCATACTGGGAGCTGAACGGCATAGAGGTAGTGCCCACGATATGCTGGAGCGGCGAGAAGAGCTTCGAGTGGTGTTTCGACGGCGAACCCATCGGCGGCACGGTAGCTGTATCATCGGTAGGCACTCAGCGCAGCAGGGAAGCGAAAGCAGCGTTCCTGCGCGGCTACAACGAGATGATGAAGCGTTTGAAGCCCTCAGCGGTAGTGTTTTACGGCAGCGTTCCGAATGAGTGCGGGGGAAACATTATACATATAGACGCTTTTCAAAATAAATTTGACAAAAAGGTTGTAAGGTGATACAATGGGCGGACGCGGTTCATCGAGCGGGATAAGCGATAAAGGCAAAGCGTATGGGACTGAGTACAGCACGCTGTATCAGTCGGGCAATATTAAGTTTGTCAGATATAATGACAGTACATCTGCAAAAACTCCGATGGAAACTATGACCAAAGGCAGAGTGTATGTAACAGTAAACGAGCAGAATAACTTGAAATCTATAACCTATTATGACAAGCATAACAAGCGATTTAAGCAGATTGATGTAAGTGGAAGCGCTCATATTATAAATGGAGAAAAAACTCTGCCGCACACGCACAAGGGTTATATTCATAACGAAAAGGGAGATCATAATGTATCAGATAAAGAACAAAAAATGATTGACAGGGTAAGAAATACATGGTATAATATAAATGGCAAGAAGTAGTTTAAGAGTGAAAACAGGCAGGGCTGAAACTATCGCTTAGAGCGAAAGGCGAAAAGGCTTATTTCAACGATAAGATAACAGAGCTGATTTCAGTACACCTATGACGGTTGAAATCCGTCCTCTTGCTATTATAACAAGTAGTAGTATAGCAGGATTACAGCCGCCTTGACTGAACTGTGAGTTAAGATCATTCTCCAAGTTATACAGCGGTGCTTTATGACCTCTATAGAGGGTGGTCGTCAAGGGGACACGGCAGACTCCGTGTGCAAATCCGGACGCTTGTTAAACAGACAGCCGACAGGGTGCTTGGGGTGCTTTGTCGGCTGTTTTTGTTTCTAAAACCGTGCACGATTTGTACACGATAAAACCAATTTGTAAAATTATGTATGCAAAGCTGCACACGGCAAAAAGCGCGGAAACCGTTGATTTTGCTGAGTTTTACGAGTGTTAGAAAAGCGGTCGAAAAGGGGAGAATTGGGCTATTTTTACTCCCGTCACCTCGACCAAAACCCTAAAAACCGCTGTAAATACAGCGGTTTTTGTTTTGTGTACACGATTTCTACACGAATTTATATTTTTACACGGTTCAAAACGCCCACTGCTCGCTCAGCCTCGCGCGGATAGAGGTGCGAGTACGTCCGCAGCGTTATCTCTACGTTCGAGTGCCCCAGCCGCCGCGCGATCTCTTGTATGTTTATCCCCTCGTTCGCGAGCAGGGAAGCGTGGCTGTGCCGAAAGTCGTGTAGGCGTATTCTCTTTACACCTGCCGCCGACGAAAATTTTTCGCTCATGTGCTGCACTGTCGTGTCGCGTATCGCCCGCCTGCCGCCGCATATGTAATAACTCTCGGTGAATCCGTCTAGCTGCTCACAGCGCCTGCGGTGCTCCTCCAGCACGTCCATCAACGGCTCGGGTATTTCGATAACGCGGATAGAACTGCGATTTTTCGGTGGCGTTACACGGTCCTCGCCTTTCAGTTTTTGGCTGATACTCTTCGTAATGCTCAGCTCGCCGCCGCGCACGTCCGACCATTGCAACGCGTAGATCTCGCCCTTGCGCGCTCCCATGTAGAACGCTATGCAGAAAAATACATAATAATTCCAATTGTACAGGCTGCCTTCCGCCTCCGACTTTTCGCAGTATTCGCGGGCGGCAGATATGAATTTTTGAAACTCTTCCGGAGTGTAGAACAGCATTTCCTTGTGCATTTCCATCGGCGCTTTGAAGTTGCCGACTTTCAGCAGCGGATTTTTCTGTATGTACTCCATTTTCACAGCATAATTAAGCATTGCGCGAAATTCGCTGTATATGTTCTTGCGCATTCGTATACTTAGACCCTTGTCCTCAGTCTGCCGCTTCCAGTCCTCTAAAACAGGTATCGAGAGCTTGTCTATCTTAATATTTGAAAGTATCGGCACAACGTGGTGAGAGAGTATAACGCGCGATTTTTCGAGGGTGCTCTCGCGCACCTCGTGTTTTTTGGCGTTGAGGTATTCCTCGTAGAGCTGCCCGACGGAGATCTTCTGCGCGGGCGTTTCGTGCTTCGCGGAGTTGGTCAGCTGCATTTCCAGCGCCTTAGCCGCGTCCGAGCCGTAAGCCACGCGCGTTATCTGTCGGGGCTTGCCGAGCGCGTCGGTGTAGTTCACGCGCACGCGGTACTTTTGCAGACCGTCCTTCCTAATGTTCTTGCCTTTTTCGTCAGTCATTTTGTAGATCGGCATGATTTTTCCTCCTATTCCTTGACACTTCGCGCAAAGTGTGCTATAATAAAAGGGCAGAAAAAGCCCTTTGTGGTTACTGGGTTTTGTGTGCTTGCTCCTTACCGATGGCAGTCGGTAGGGGGCTTTTTATTATTTTCCCCTCTTGCATAGCGCAGGAGGGGAATTTTCATTTATTCGGCTTTGTGGTCGTTTTGGTCGTCCTTGCGGAGAAGATGTTCGCTGAGCGCTTTGAGCTGCTTGTCTACGCTCTCCATATGCTGTTCTATCTTGACTATCATAAGAACAAGGATAAGCAGTATAACTATCAGGCATATTCCTATCACCATTCCGTCCATGCTGTGTGCCCCCCTAGTTTATAAATCTGCCGATAGAAACTGCAAGAGGCTCTTTAAGACCCTCTATGTCATAAACATTCGCTATCGGATATTTGACTTCTTTTTTGTCTTTGTCGGGAATGATAAGGAACTTGTTAGAAGAATTAAAGTAAAATCTGCATATCCACTTTGTTGTCTTGCCTTTATAAAGTATCGCCATGTAACGCTCGTTGTCTTTATATGTTATATCATTCATGTCGGCAACGTCTTTGAGCAGGTTCTTGACGATAAAGAACGCTTCAAGCTCTTCCTCAGTAGTTACTATCTTGCTGACCTTTTCGGGAGAAGCCGGAGTTTCCGCAGCAGCTTGTGGGGCGGCATTTTCTGTCTGTTCGGTGCTGTCGTGCAAGTCTTGGTTGCCTAAAGCTGCCTTTATTTTATCGTTCATAAGCTCGGTGATGTAGTTATTAAGTGCCTTTTTAAGTATCGGCTTGAACCTATCTACTACGCTCTGCGTGCGTACGCCATCGTATGCTCTTGATAAAAACAGCTTTACAAAATCGTCAGTAGGATTTTGCAATTGAGCGGCAAAAACAGCTTTAAACTCGTTGGTATATTTAAGCTCAGAAGCAACATTGAAGATAGAGTCTACATCAAAATTTGACTTGCCGAATTTTTTAAGCTCCGCTACCTGCGTTTCCTTTATGTCTAGTATGTCTATCTCGAGAAACGGCTTTTCGTCCATCTTATTGCACTCGTCAAGGTCGGTATAAAACTTGTATATCCTGCCGTTAGTGAGTATGGCGAACTTAGCTTTAGATGTAGCAAAGTATCTGAATAGCTGACTGTCATGTTTGCCGAGCGGTTCACCTATCCATTTACACTCTATAAGTATAACGGGTTCGCCGTTGTTAAGTATGGCGTAGTCTACCTTTTCGCCCTTCTTGATACCGACGTCGGCGGTAAACTCGGGCATAAACTCATCGGGGTTGAAAACGTCGTAGCCGAGCAGTGCGAAAAAAGGCATGATGATAGATGTTTTTGTAGCTTCCTCAGTAGGCAAACTGTCTTTAAGGCTGTCAACGCGCTTAGAAAACTGTTTGATCTGGTCTATAAAGTCCATAGAACTTCCTCCCTATGTTTAATTTATACAATATTATACATCATTTCGCACAATTTGTCAAGAAAATATATAAATAATTAGTATATTTTACATGGTTAAATTTTCTCACAGTGCGCTCATAAAGAACACAGCCTTGCCGAGAATGTGTATGTGGTTCAGCTCCTCGCCTATGTATACCAGCGGGTCGAACGCTGAGTTCTCGGGGTTGAGTATAAGCTTGTTCTGGTCGGGGTAGTAGTAAACGCGTTTGAGGGTCGCTTCGTCCTCGATTATCACGGCGGCGATGTCGCCGTTCTCGACCATCGGCATTTTCTTAATGAACACAAGGTCGCCGTCGTAAATGCGCGCGTTTATCATGCTCTCGCCTTTAGCTTTTAGGCAGAAGTCCGCCTTGATGTCGCTGTCAGCCATGACGTAAGTTTCCTTGTCCTCGTCTGCGTATATCGGCTCGCCGCAGGCTATCTCGCCCAGCATGGGGAACTTTTTGAGCGTAAGCGGTTTGATGTTGTCGAATTTGTCGAAGATGGTTTGTTCGTCAAGCGGATTCGGTTCTCCGTTTAGCGATTCAGCCTCATCTTCCCAGCCCATTAAATATGATGGCGAGGTATCAAGAATATCAGCTAATGTAACGACCATAGAACGTGGTATATCTCTGCCGTTTTCAATATGTGCGATTGACGATTTACTTTTGTAACCCATTTTCTCAGCTAATTCAGATTGTGTCCACCCTTTAGAAATGCGTAATGCTCGTACTCTATCGCCGATTGTCATACTTATCAACCTCCTAAAATCATTGTATCACAAATTTACAAACGTGTCAACTTGTTTTTGCAATGTTGTAAATAAAGTTAACGTTTTAGACAACTTTGAATAGTAATTTTTGTTTAAAATTACAAGTTGACAAATTCGTAAACCCGAGTTATAATATAGATGGTGACAGAAATGTCAACATAAACACGGACGGGAGGTGAATATGATGAACCTAGAATACTTAAATGATAGAATAAGTATCAGTCGTATACCTATTACGGCTATCGCGGAAAAGTTAGGGGTATCCCGACAGACACTCTATAACAAAATGCAGGGAAAAAGAGAGTTTAAAACGTCAGAGGTCAGCAAACTCTGCGGTATCCTGCGTTTGTCCGCAGAAGAAAGAAAGCTTGTTTTTTTTGCCGATAAGGTTGACAAGAACGTCAACTAGCCCCAGCCCCTTATCCAAAGGTGTGAGGGAGATCAAGCCCACATCAGGGCGCAACAAGACATAGGAGGTGAACCACAATGACCGAACCTAAAGCGATTGCTAAAGGCTGTATAAGTGCCAAGATCGAACAGGTGATCGTCACAAAAGCACTGAGGGGTACAGGAACAGAAGACGATAAGTACAGAGAGGTAACTCAGTACTGGAGCTTAGACGGGAAGCTGCTTGCTGAGAAAGATTATTTTGACGACTTGACTTGATCTATTAAATGCTCTGCTATCTCTACGTTTAACTCAGAGTCAATGTATGATACAATTGCATTTATAAAGGCTTTAAGGTGATCTATGTTGTAATCTTTATGCTTTCGGCAATAATGAGTTTCATCATTGCCGAGCCACGCAGAAGCAGTCGCAAGAGTTTTGATTTTATTGTTTTCTATGTACTCGTTAATGCAAGGACTTAGCTGTTTGTTCTTGATTTCATTTTCGTTGAGCGGATTCTGCTTGATTGCAAAATCTTTTATGAGAAATTCAAGTGCTTTGCGATACCCCATACCGCAGATCTCTGAAAGCCCTTGTTGTTCGGCTAAAAAAGATTCATTGTATATCTTAACAAAGCTAGGTGACATATTCGATATGTTTTCCGAAAAGCTCTTCTTATCAATCTTTTTGTTAGAAATAGCAGGAATTATTTTTTCTACATGATGAACACCGTCTGTTATGTAAGTGAAGTAAACAGCAATGAATATCCTATTACAATTTGGACACATAAAGTTTGAATATATAGTTGGTATTTTTACATTGATAGATCGAATATGAAAAGTACCTATATGTTTCGGAATTATTCCTTTTGAACAATGAGGACAGGTTGTAGGGAGTTCTATTTCAAAAATCAAACGGTCTTCAAGGTTCGTCGCGCTAGTAGAGACTACTTCTTCAATCATAAGTATACACATCCTTTGTATTAGATGTATATATTATACATCTTGTACTTGATTTTGTCAATGAAATGAGGTAAACCACAATGAAGAAATACAACTGTAACAACATGCTGGAATATGCGCACGAATTTAACCGTATGTGTAAAACATTCGATTGTTGTGATGACTGCTCGCTGTGCGATTTGCCTTGCGCGAGGTTCGCCATCACTACCGAACACATCAGACTTGTGCAGGAGTGGTCGGACGCACACCCCGAGATCACGCTGACCGACAAGCAGGTCGAGATATTTAAGGCACTCAACCTGTTGGGATATAAATATATCGCTCATGACAAGAACAAAGACATAGCTACATACTTTAGCGAGCCGTATAAAGGGCGTAAACAATGGGAAGCTGGAGCTTTCAGACTAGAGATACATTCCGCCAATGCACGCGAAGTTATTTCCCCGCTAGTCAACTGGAGCGACGACGAACCGCTCTGCATAGCTGAGGCACTGGAGCAGGCGGAGAAAACGAAGCAGTGAACATCGAAAAAGAGCAGCAGGCTATAAAGTGGTTGCAGCTATTCGAGCCTAAGGCAGAAGAGGAGCCGTATTATCTCGCATACAGCGGTGGCAAGGACAGCGACGCTATACTGATTCTCGCAGAATTGGCAGGCGTGCGCTATGAAGCAGTGCATAATCACACGACCGTTGACGCGCCTGAAACAGTATACTATGTGAGAAGCAAGCCGAATGTAAGAATCAACTATCCTGCTTTGTCGATGTGGCGGCTCATCGTGAAAAAGCTAATGCCGCCAACGCGCATATCAAGATACTGCTGCGATGAACTTAAAGAACACGGCGGCGAGGGTCGGCGCGTTGTTACAGGCGTTAGACGTGCCGAAAGTGTGCGGCGTCGCGAGAGCGTAGGACTTGCAATGATCTTAGGCAAGCCGAAAACTACACGGCGAAAAGCCGAAGAGCTTGGCACGGAGTATCGCGTAACAAAGCAAGGCGGGCTGATACTCAACAATGATAACACCGAAACACGCGAACTTGTCGAGCATTGCGTAATGCGGAGCAAAGTAATGATCAACCCCATTTACGATTGGACAGACGAGGACGTGTGGGAGTTTCTAGGACATTACGGCTGCAAAAGCAACCCGCTTTACGAGTGCGGATTCAAACGTATCGGGTGTATCGGTTGCCCTATAGCGAGCAAGCACCGCTACCTCGAATTCGCTCGTTATCCCAAATACAAAGAAAATTACATACGAGCCTTTGACCGTATGCTCCAACATCGGCGTGAGCTCGGCAAACCCGCTAAGGATTGGGAAACGGGCGTTGACGTGTTTCGCTGGTGGATGGAAGAAGATTTCAGACAAGTAACTTTTGATGATTTGAGAGGTGAATGAACATGAAGAAAACCTACCTAATAGAGTTCACCACCGACTACGGCGAACCGCGCATAGTGTCGGTGAAAGCCGAGTCGGTGATAACCGCGATACGCACGGCGCGCGACGAGAAGCGCGCGGGCGAGTACATAATGTCGGTAAAGGAGGCATGACATATGAGAACACCGGACGTTGAAACGGCTGTAAGGCTGTACTACACCAAAAGCGAGCTGACGAACGCCGACGTCGCCGAGCTGTTCGGCACGGGCGAAAGCCAGACGATCAAGATAAAGAAGATGGCAAAAACCGAGATGGCGAAGCGCGGCGTAAAGTCGTGGCTGCCGTATGCCGTCAACACGAAGATAGCCTACGAAGCGTGGGGTATCGACATCGACGATTACGAGCGGCGGCTGAAAAAGCTGCGTTCGCTGGAAAAACTGCTGGGAGGTGCTCAGCAATGAAAATCCTAATAGCCTGCGAAGAATCACAGACCGTGTGCATAGCGTTCCGCGAAAGAGGTCATGAAGCATATAGCTGTGATGTGCAGGAATGCTCGGGCGGACACCCCGAATGGCATATATGCGGCGACGTTTTAGACATAATCAACGGCAACACCGATTTTACTACCTGCGACGGTCAGAGGCACAACGTCGGCAAGTGGGATATGGTGATAGCTCACCCGCCGTGTACATATCTTTCGGGGGTCACTACGCGGCATTTATCGCTCAGGTGCACGCCTGCCGAAAAGGTTGTCGGGCGTATGTGGAAGCTAGCGAAAGCCGCTGTATTTTTCATGCAGTGTTACTACGCCAATGCTGATAGGGTCGCGGTGGAAAACCCATCGGGATTTATGTCAACGCTGTTTCGCAAGCCCGATTGCACCTTACACCCTTACTACTTTGCGAAATCTACGAGCGACACCGAAAATTACCAGAAGAAGCGAACCTGCTTATGGTTAAGAGGACTGCCGCCGATAGAGCGCACAACGCAGCTTCCGCCGCCTGAGCCGCTCGGTTACACCAAAAGCGGTAAGCCTATCAATTTTGAGGAGGCGCACGGACGAATCGCAGGAATACAGCACGGCGGGAACGATGCGAAAGCTCGGTCTAAGACGTTTCCTGCTATCGCTCAGGCAATGGCAGAACAGTGGGGAGGTGCTCAGCAATGACCCAACGTGACCTGGCCAAAATGGCAGACCTGCGAGCCGAAAGCGCCCGCAAAGACGAGGTATACAAGCGCCATATCGAACGCCTGCGCAACGACCGTAAAGTCAAGCAGATGGACACGCTGTTCATCGGATTGGCGGGGTTTCTGGGCGGCGCGGGCGTGGCGTTCGTGATCTACGCGGCGGCGATGTTCAGCCGCTGGGCGATGTTTGGAATTTAAGGAGGTTATCAAAATGGAATTTAAAGTAAGTGGAAGCGGAGCTGAGAGCAAGACCGCAGATATAGCACGTCAGTTTAATAAACCGTCCGGCGGCGACCTTATGCCGCTGATAATGTGCACCGTCGAAAAGTGCGAAGAAGAGGTACTTAACGGTTTGGAACTTAACCCGTGTGACCTTTGGCTGTACTGCACTGCTATGCGTGCGCTGGCGGAAGCCCTTGAAAAGGGCATGGACGAAGACCAGCACGCGCAGTACGTCCGTTTAATAGGGAGACTTGAAGCTACAACGTTCATAATGGACGTAACGAGGGGCGAGGAAAATGCGGACTAAAACAGCGCTGAAAATACGCCTGCTCAACGCCGAAGGCAAGTCGCTGTGGCAGATAGCGGAGGCGGTCGACCTCTCAGCGGACGAGGTGGAGGACTACCTGCTGACGGCGGGGCTGACCCCGACATACACCGTCAAGCAGGGACGGCAGGAGAACCCCAAGCGGAAGGAGATACGAAATTACATGGAAAATCAGAGAGTGCTCGGCGTGCCGTTAAAGCAGCGCATACCGATGAAGCAGCGCGGACTGACGCAGGAACAGCGCGAGCATATACAGACCGAGTTCGAGCGCGGCACAAGGGCGCGGAGATAGCGGCGAAATTCAGCCGCGATGTCAGCTACATATACAAGCTCCGCCGCGAGTGGCGCGCAGAGCAGACGAAAACACAGGAGGACAAGACCATGAACACCGATAACACAAAAAAAGCGCCCGTCCCTGCGGCAACAGGAACGAGCGAAAAGGATAACACAGAAGCCGTTATCACCAATAATGATACCACAAACTGCCGCGCTTGTCAAGTCGGCGGGCTTAGCATGAGTACGGGTGGCGGAAAGTCGGCAATGTACGCGAAATGCTGCGAGGAGATAGCCGAGATAGTGCTCAGACTGTATAAGAAAATGAGCGAGCAAGATCAGGACACATTCTTACTCGGCGAGATCTACGGCAGAGCTATGGCGGCGCAGGAAGAGGGGGAAGAGTAATGAAAAGAATGACTATCAAGGCGCGGTTCGATAAGATGGTCGAGATATACCGCGATATGGAAATGCTCGAGAAGATGAGCGAGGGCACGAGCGGCGAGCTTTACCGCAGGGACGGCTACTACATAGACGGCCGCACGAAAGTGTACCCGAACGGCGACATAAGCAAGAAACTGAACGGCGTGCAGATATTTGCGAACTACATCGACATGGCGCAGGCCGCGAAAGAGCTGGGCGTAAAGCTCGAAAGAGTCGGCGACAACGAGGTCTACTTCGTGTATAAGGGCGTGGCTTTCACGTCCGTGTCGCTGTAAGGAGGGTCGGATATGACAGACGAAAGACAGCAGATAGTTGACATTACGGCGGTACAGCAAGAGCCCGCCGCCGTCGCGGTGCAGGAGCATAACGTGATAGAAAACTACCGCGATTACTACAAGCTCGCACAAACGATATGCACAGCCGCGATAATCCCGCAGGCGTACCAGAACAAGCCCGCAGACGTGGCGATAGCGATAGATATGGCAGACCGCATGGGCGTTTCGCCGATGATGGTGATGCAGTCGATGTACGTCGTAAAGGGCAAGCCGAGCTGGAGCGGACAGGCGTGCTTATCGTTCATACGCAAGAGATACAGCAACGTAAAGGTGCTCTACATCGGCGAAAGGGGCACGGAGAGCCGCGGCTGTTACGTCAAGGCGACCGACGCAGACGGCGACCTGCTGGAGGGCACGGCGGTAACTATGGCGATGGCAAAGGCTGAGGGCTGGCTCGCCAACAGCAAATGGCGCACCATGCCCGAGCAAATGCTCGCTTACCGCGCGGCGGCGTTTTTTGCGCGGGTACACTGCCCCGACCTGCTGATGGGCGTGCAGGTAGAGGGCGAGCCGGAGGACAGCCGCCCGCGAAGAAGAGAAGCGGAGGACGTACTATGATGGAGATAACTAAGGATAACTACTACTCGCAGGCGGCGGCTCTCGCGTACATGAGCTGTTCGCAGTACAAGGCTTTCTGCGCGTGCGAAGAGCAGGCGCTTGCGGAAATAGCGGGCGACTGGGCGCGCGGAAGCTCGGCGGCTCTGCTGACAGGCTCGTACATCGACGCATATTTCGAGGGCACGCTCGAGGAGTTCAGGGCGGCTCACCCTGAGATATTCAAGCGCGGCGGCGAGCTGAAAGCCGACTATGCGCAGGCTGAGAACATCATCAAAAGGCTGGAGCGCGACCCGAAATTCATGCGGTATATGTCGGGCGAAAAGCAGGTGATAATGACGGGCGAGATAGGCGGCGTGCCGTACAAGATAAAGATGGACAGCTACCACGAGGGCAAGGCGATAGCAGACCTCAAGATAATGCGCGACTTCGCCCCGATATGGAACGAGCGGGCGCACAGGCGGCAGAGCTTCGTGCGGTACTGGGGCTACGACACGCAGGGCGCGATATATCAGGAGATAGTGCGGCAGAACACGGGCGAGCGCCTGCCTTTTTACATCGCGGCAGCGACTAAGGAGCGGTACACCGACTACGATATTTTCGGCGTGCCGCAGGAGTGGCTGGACGAGCGGCTGGAAGAGGTGCGCAGGCTCAGCCCGCATTTTGCCGAGCTGAAACGCGGCGAGGGCGAGCCGAAACGCTGCGGGCGGTGCGGCTGGTGCAGGGAGACTAAGACGATAACGTACATCAGGGACGCGCGTGAACTGGAGGAATTTTATGCAGATAATGACTAAAGACGGCACGGCGCTGGTGGCGGGTATGCTCCCGCGCGACGCCGAGTACAAGACGGTGGGCGATAAGCAGTCGAGCCTTGCGACATTCAGTATCAAGGTCGGCGAGCGGCCGCCTGCGGTACAGGGCGAGCGCGGCGAGGCCGTGTGGGCTAACTGCGAGTGCTGGCACGCGGTGGCAAGGGCTGCGGCGGCGCTGATAAAGCACGACGTGGTGATGGCATTCGGCAAAGTCAAGACTGACAGATATACAAACAGCAGCGGCGAGGAAAAGGTGCGCAAGGTGCTGGTCTGCGAGGGCTTTTTCGTAATGCCGCCCGCAGTTTTGCCGCAGGCGCAGGCTCAGCCCGCAGCCCTGCCGCCCGAGATAGCCGAAGCCGCCGAGATGTTCACGGACGACGGCGTGCCGTTTTGACGATATGAGGAGGGAGATATTTGACCGATGAGATCCAGACAGAAAATGTGCAGGAGCAGACCGAGCAGTCCGAGCACACCGAGCAGGCGGCGGAAGCCGAGATAGTGCCCGAATACACGCTTGACGATTTCGTATCGGGCGAGCGCCCGTATGAGGACGTTTACGCTCAGCGCACCAATCCTTTTGCGCACGAGCGGGCGAAATATCAGATGGAACAGCGGGCGCAGAAGGTCGGCTTTAAGAATTTCAAGGCGTTCTACAAACAGTACTGCGAGAGCCGCGAGAGGGTCGCGAAAAACGACCTGCAATACATCACAAACCCGACAGAGTTTTCGGGGCAGCCCCTACAGCTCGAGGGCGGCAAATGGAAGTGCACCGACGGCGGAGTAGTCGGCTTCGACGGCAGCGGTGAGTGCATAGCCTGCCACCACCCGATAATGCCGATAGAGGTGCTGGAAAACATCGACACGGGCGAGGAAAAACTGCGCATAGCCTACCGCAAGCGCGGCGTGTGGCGCGAGATAGTCGTGAGCAAGACGGTGCTTTTCAACAGCCGCAAGATAACCGACCTTGCGGCTTCGGGCATAGACGTTACGAGCGAGAGCGCAAAGCTGCTGGTGGCGTATTTGCAGGATATGGAGAACCTAAACCTGCGCGAACTGCCGCTGAGAAAGTCGGTAGGGCGCATGGGCTACGTCAGCGGCGGTTTCGCGCCGTATGTAGATGGGCTGGTGTTTGACGGCGAGGCGGCATACGCGCCGATATACAAGGCGATACGCGCTCACGGCGACTACGAGAAATGGCTCAGCTGCGTGAAGAAACTGCGCGGGGAAAGCGTGATCGCGAAGATAGTGATAGCTGCAAGCTTCGCGAGCGTGCTCGTGCAGCCGCTCGGCGCGCTGCCGTTTTTCGTGCACCTATGGGGCGTAGACAGCGGCACGGGCAAGACGGTAGGGCTGATGGCGGCGGCGAGCGTATGGGGCAGTCCCGCGCTCGGCGAATACATACAGACGTTCAATTCCACGCAGGTCAGCAACGAGCGAACGGCGGCTTTTCTCAACAGCCTGCCGCTCATGATGGACGAGCTCCAGCTCAGCAAAGACAGCCGCGGGCGCAGCAATTTCAGTGTTTACCAGCTCGCGCAGGGCGTGGGCCGCGGGCGCGGCAACAAGTACGGCGGTATCGACAGCACCCCGACTTGGGGCAACACGATAATCACTACGGGCGAGAGCCCACTGGTAGGCGGCGCGGCGGGCGCAGGCGCTGTGAACCGCGTTATCGACATCGAGTGCAGGGCGGATACTAAGGTCGTTACGGACGGCATAAGCGCTTCGGCGACCCTTAAACAAAACTACGGCTTCGCGGGGCAGTACTTCGTCGCGCGAGTGCAAAAGCCGCAGGTGCTCGAGCAGGCGCGTGAGATATTCAACGACTATTTCGCCGAGCTCTGCAAATCTGACACGACGGAGAAGCAGGCGATGGCGGCGGCTATGATACTCACCGCCGACCTGCTCGCGGAAGCGGAGATATTCGGCGGCGAAAGCCCACTGCGTGCGGCTGACATAGCGCCTTTCCTAGCCCGCAAGTCGGAGGTATCGGCGGGCGAGCGCGGGTACAAATTCCTCTGCGACTGGGTGGTGATAAACTCGAAGCGCTTCGCGATGAGCGAGGAAAACGGCGGCGAGGTCTACGGCGTTATCGAGAACGGCGTGGCGTACATCATACGCGCGAAGTTCACCGAAGCCTGCGAACATCAGGGCTTCGACCCCCGCGCTCAGCTCAGCTGGCTAAAGGTCAATATGAAGATTTTAACACGCAAGAAGAACAATACAAGGGGCAAGCGTATCAATGGCAACATCGTGGAATGTGTTGCGCTGATATTGCCGCAGGCGGACGAACAGGAGAATGACGTACAGCAGAATTACGATACAGAGCCGTTCTGACGAGCCGAAATGCCGTCGTGTGGGACTTGTGAGGGGCTGAAAAGGGGCATATGAGGGGTATTTTCCCCACGAGAAAAGCCTTGATTTTGCAGGGTTTATGAAAAGTGTGGGGGTGTGGGGATTTTTCCGCACATACACCCTTGCATATTCTAGGGATATATTTTTACTGATGTTGACTAAAATCAATCATTTAGAAAAATACCTTGTTCAGCAAAAATTTGTGCAAATTACCCCCACAGCCCCACGGCGGTTCACAAACTCTTGATTTTACTACGTTTGCGGGCGTGGGACAAGCCTAAAACCAATCCCCACACAGTCCCACAGCCCCACAGATGATATATTGATATAGATAAGGAGATTATTAAGATATGAACATGAAAGATGAAATGAAGACAGCCGAAGAGAAAGGCTGTACATACCTGCCGCCGTACAAGTTGGCGGAGATAAACAAGACCGCAGGCAAGGTGGTGAAGCTGCTGACCGACAACGCGGGCACGGTGGCTCTCTGCTACGAGGATATGCGCACGGTGCTCCGCATAGTGAGCAGGGTGATAGACGAGGGCATACAGCGAGGTGGCAGCGATGATAAAACTTCGTGACTACCAGCAAGAGTGCATCAACGCCATCACGGCGCGCGGTCGGGGACGCTACCTCGTGCAGATGGCTACGGGGCTGGGCAAGACGGTGACCTTTGCCAATATCCCGCGCAGCGGACGTATGCTCATATTATCACACCGCGAGGAGCTTGTCAAGCAGCCGCTTAAATACTTCGAGTGCTCCGCCGCCGCTGAGATGGCAGCCGAACACTCGCACGGCGAAGAGGTGGTGTCGGCGAGCGTGCAGAGCATGGCGCACAGGCTTGATGATTTCTCGCCCGATGATTTTGACATCATCATAGTTGACGAGGCGCACCACGCCGCCGCCGCGAGTTACAAGCGGGTCATAGGGCACTTTCACCCGCGCCTGCTTCTCGGCTTTACCGCAACGCCCAACCGCGCCGACAGCGCAAGGCTCTCGGACGTTTTCGACGAGATAATCTTTCAGCGCGACCTGCGGTGGGGCATACGCCACGGCTACCTCTGCGACATCTGCTGCAAGCGGGTGGACATCGGCTACGACCTTTCGGCGGTGCGCACGCGCATGGGCGACTACGCCCCCGGCGAGCTGGAAAAGGCTATGGACGGCACGGCGGACGCCATCGCGCAGGCTTACCGCGAGCACGCTAAGGGCGCGACGCTGATATTTGTCGTTTCGGTGGAGCAGTGCCACGAGATAGCGCGGCGCATTGAGGGCGCGGAGGTAGTGACGGGCGTGACTAAGGACAGAGCGGAGATCATACGCCGCTTCACCGCGCGCGAGATACCCTGCCTCGTAAACTGCATGGTGTTCACCGAAGGTACCGACATACCGCTTGTCGAAACGGTGATAATAGCCCGCCCGACTCGCTCGGACAGTTTGTACACGCAGATGGTGGGCAGGGGTCTGCGGTTGCACCCCGAAAAGGATATGCTGACGCTCATCGACTGCGTGGGCGTTACCGGAAAGGCGAGCCTTATGACCGCGCCGAGCCTGCTGGGCATCGACATATCAGACCTGCCGAAGCGCGCGCAGGACAAGCTCGAGGGTATGCTCTTCGACCTGCCCGCAAAGGCGGAGGCGCTCTCAGACACGCCCGAAAGCTGGATAAAGAACGTCAAGATAGTAGACCTCTGGGCGCGCGAGCAGAAGTATCAGACGCACAACGTCAACTGGTTCCGCCTGCCGACTGGCGAGCTGAAATGCTCACTGAAACAGGGCAAGAGCCTGCGCATACCCGCCCCCGACGAGCTGGGGTGCGTGGAGTACGGCGGCAGGCGAGTACCCATGCAGCAGGCGCTTGACGAGGCGTATATGCTGCTATGTCAGCACGAGCGCGACCAGCGGTACATATGGGACTTGACCGCCTGCAAGCGCTGGGGAAAAGCCCCCGCCACCGAGAAGCAGAAAGAAATGATAAAGCGGCGCGGCAAGAGGGCGCTCGCGAAGTCTGACATAGACATCGACAGCTTGACGAAGTTCGAGGCGAGCCAGATACTCAACAGGATAATGGGAGGGTGAGATATGCAGGAAGAATCGAGGATACAGATGGCGGTGCTGCGCTGGACACAGCAGGCGGCGGTGCGGCGCGCGTACCCGTGCTTGAAGCTGATGTACCATGTGCCGAACGAGCGCAAGTGCACGCCTCAGCAGGGGCGCATGATGAAGCTGCTGGGGGTGAAGTCGGGCGTGCCAGACCTATGCCTGCCGGTGCCGAGCGGCGGGTATCATTCGCTGTACATCGAGATGAAAACGCCGAAAGGGCGGGTGAGCGCCGAGCAGGAATGGTGGGCGGCAGAGCTTAGGGCACAGGGCCACAAGGTGTGCGTATGCCGTTCGCTTGACGAAGCCGTGAGCGCGCTTACGGAGTATCTGGGAGGTGCGGAGAATGGCTGAAATGCTGACGAAAGCTGAGATGACAGAGCGTGCGGAAATGCTGAACGCCGCCGCCGCGCAAAGCCCCGAAATGCCCGACGGCCTTACCCAGCCCGAGCAGATGTACTTTGCGGTAATGCGTGCGCTGTACGGCGACTATCGGCGGGGCGTTATTACCCGCGAGCAGGCGAAAGCCGAGAAAGCGAAAGCGGCGGAAGCGTACATCGACGCGGCGTATGCCCACCGCCTTTACCAGCACCAAGCGGAGCTGGAGCGGGTGTTCCACCGCGAGTTCCACAAGAACGGCTGCGGGTGCGCGAAAGCGGGAGAATGCAGGCTGTACCGCATCATCTGCGGGCTGGAGGGGGTGAGATGATGTTGACAGCAATACTGATAACAACGACCATCTCGGCGATAGCAGCGGTGATGTGGGCGTTATGTGCGGCGAATACGTCGGCGGAAGATATTGAACGAGCAAAGGAGGACGAGGAATAATGGCAAGATATATTGATGCAGAAAAATTAAAGTGTTCTATTGATTCGGAAACAGACAGCATATTTGATCGGGATATGACCATAGAAGAACTTTATTATAACCTGTGCGAACTGGTTGATGATGAACCTACCGCAGACGTGCAGGAGGTAAAGCACGGAGAATGGAAGCCTATATTTATGACCGTAGCTTACGAATACGCAGGGAAAACTTTTGATTTGAGAGGTATAGAATGTTCAGAATGTGGAGAAGAAATGATTTATGAATTAAAGGAATCATTTCAGCCTAAACCTAACTATTGCCCTAACTGCGGAGCTAGAATGGACGGTGAAGGAAAATGAAAGCCCTGCCCACTAAGTCCGCCCGCGTGCTGCTCTCGCGAAACGAGGTCGAGTCCTTCGCCGAGCAGGCGGTAGTCGCGAAGTCGCACGAGATAGTCAGCAACGCTCAGCGCGAGTGCATAGTGCAGCTCATGGCGGCGGTGATACGCACTCTTGCCGACTGCGAGGGCTGGGGGCGCAAGCGCGTCGAGCGGTTCATGAGCGAGATGGAGGGCACGTTCCGCGACATGGACGGGGTCGGGTTCGCCGCCTCGTACACGCCCGACGAGCAGATAGCATGGGTGCGCGAGCGGTTCGGCATAGACCTAGAAGCGAAAGTGAAAGTCAAGACGGATTTCAAACCGAGAAGCAAAGGAGGTCGATGTGAATGACCAAAACCGATCTGCAAAACTACCGCGCGGACAAGCGCAGGCTCGACCGAATAGGCGCGCAGCTCGCGGAGCTGGAGACCCGAGTGTGTGTGCAGTCCGCCGCCGACCCGCCATTCAGCAAGCATTGTGTGACCCTCAGCGGCTTGCCACCGAGCGACGAGGTAACGGCTCTCCACCGCGAGAAAGCCGCCTTAGAACGCCGCACAGCCGCCGTCCGCGCGTACATATCCGCCATACCCGACCCGCAGACCCGCGAGATGTTTGAACTGCGTTTCGTGCAAGGCAAGAAGTATCATCAGATAGCGCGGCTGCTCGGCGGAATGTCAGAGGACTGCGTGCGCAAGCGCGTGTGCCGATACATCGCAAACTCACCGAAAAATCGCTGACAGCCCGAAAGTTGTCCGTTTTGTCCGTTTTTCCTATGTTATAATTTAAACTGGGGACAGTAGGACAGCACTGACTTGCTCTTTTTTGATGAATCTCCTTTCATGTGATTTACGGGGCGCAAGTCCCGTGCGGCGACCGAGGGCATGACCTTGTGCGCCGCGCCATTTGCTTCCGAGCCTCCTATAAATTTGCGTAAAGGCACTTCGCTTTCAGGCGGGGTGTCTTTTTGCACCCTCTCCAAAATTTTGACCCCGAAAGGTGTGAACCCCTTGCCTATCGAAAGACCCGACCGCAGCGGCGCTCATCAGCAGCAGTTTCGCGCGAACAAAAAGCGGATATACGCCACGCAGACCGTGTGCGGAATATGCGGCAGACCGGTTGATTTCTCGCTCAAATATCCGCACCCGCTGTCCGCCTGCATAGACCACATTATCCCGATAGCCAAGGGCGGGCACCCGTCGGACATATCGAATTTGCAGCTTGCTCACTGGTGCTGCAATCGCCAAAAGTCGGATAAACTCGTCGAAAAGCAGGTGTTCGACCAGTCAGTTGAGCTCCTATCCAACCGCATACTGCCGCAGACTTACGACTGGAAAACGTTCTGACGGCTCAGCGGTGCGAACGCTGAACACTTTACCCGATGTTCGTCAAATGTTCGTCAAAGCGCACGAACTTTCCACGATTTTTTGTGACTTTTGCCGAATTTTTGGCAGCATATGGGGGGGAGGGTGCCCCTTGAACCTGCGAGCGACCCTTCACCCTCTGCACTGGTTATATATCTCGCAGACTTGAAAAGTTTGGAAACGAAAGGATAAAACATGGCTGAATACAAGGGCATGGAGTACCTGCGGGCGAAGCTGAAATGCAAACGCCGCCGCGTGCAGGTGCGGTACGACCATTACCATATGAAGAATAAAATAGCAGACTTCGGCAAGATGATACCGCCCGATTATCGCTGGATAACCCCCGTGCTCGGCTGGTGCGCTAAGGCGGTAGATGTGCTCGCCGACCGCATAGTGTTCGACGGCTTCGACGGCAACGAGTTTCGCGTCAACGAGATACTGACGGAAAACAACAGCGACGTGCTTTTTGACAGCGCGGTGATCTCGGCGCTCATCTCGTCCTGCTGTTTCATCTACATCTCGGCGGACAGCGAGGGCTACCCGCGCTTGCAGGTCATCGACGGCGGCAGCGCGACGGGCATTATCGACCCCATCACGAATATGCTGCGCGAGGGGTACGCCGTGCTCGACACCGATGACCGCGGCGAACCGACCATCGAAGCGTACTTCACCGCCGAACAGACCGAGATATGCCGCAAGGGCGAGGACGTGCAGATCTACGAAAACCCCGCGCCCTACCCGCTGCTTGTGCCGATGATATACCGCCCCGACCCCGTGCGGCCGTTCGGGCATTCGCGCATTACCCGCGCGTGCATGGAGCTGGTTCAAGAAGCCCTGCGCACTCTGCGCCGCAGTGAGATAAGCGCCGAATTTTACAGCTTCCCGCAGAAGTACATTTTGGGCTTGTCGGACAGCGCCGAGCAGATGGACAAGTGGGGCGCGACGATGTCCTCGATGTTGGCGGTCACTCGCGACGACGACGGCAACAACCCCACCGTCGGGCAGTTTCAGCAGCAGAGCATGAGCCCCTACTCCGAGCAGTTGAAGTCCATCGCGAGCCTGTTTGCAGGCGAAACGAGCTTGACTTTGGACGACCTCGGCTTCGCAACGTCGAACCCATCAAGCTATGACGCTATCCGCGCGAGCCATGAAAACCTGCGGCTTACGGCGCGCAAGGCTCAGCGGACGTTCGGCACGGGCTTCCTCAACGTCGTGTATCTGGCGGCGTGCGTGCGCGACAAGGCGGCGTATACGCGCTATTCGTTCGCAGGTCTTACCACGCGCTGGCTGCCGATTTTCGAGCCCGACGCGGCGGCGCTTGCGGGCGTTGGCGACGCTATTTTAAAGATAAATCAAGCCGCCCCCGACTATCTCGGCGAGAAGAATATCCGCCGTCTGACGGGCATGGAGGGCGAGAATGGCTGACATCGGCGCAGAGCTGCTCGAGAAAATTCGGGCGTATTTCAAGAAAAGATGTCAGGGCGACGCGTACATACAGTCGGTGCTCGGCAAAGTCGCGGCGGGCACGGCGCAGATGGAAGAAATCTCGCTTCTCTCGCAGTCGATAGGTTTTCGGGCTTCGCAGGCGATAAGCGAATACGTCAACGTTGCCGCGCTGCCCGACGGCAAGATGTATTACAACATCGCCGACACGATACTCTCGGGTGTGCTGAAAGATAACTACGAGATAATCAATTCCGCAGCGGCTGAGTGCCAGCGTGCGCTTGACCGCAAGATGGGAATTAACATCGAGCCGCAGCGTGCGCCATACCCCACAGAGCGCGTGCAGGCGGTAGCGGGGGCGGCCTCCGCGCCCGACATCAGCGAGGAAAAAATGGTGCGCCGCATGACATCGACTGTGGAAAATATCACGCAGTCTTTTAGTGACGATTATGTTGAAACTAATGCTAAGTTTCGCTCAGAGGCAGGCTTGGAGTGCTATATAATCAGGATAAGCCACAACACGATGGGCTCTTGCTGTAAATGGTGTGACAGGTTAGAGGGCAAATATCTCTATCCGGACGATGTGCCGAAGGACGTTTACCGCAGGCATGATAGATGTCATTGCACAGTAACATATGTCAATAACAGAAGAGGGCAAAACGTTTGGCGCAAAGACCTTGGCTTCCGTAAATTGACTGACACGGAAACAGAATTTATCAAGCAGACAGGATTTAAAAAGCCGTGGATGGCAGATTATAATATCGGAAGCGGCATAATAAAAAGTGGATTTAAAACGCCGCATATCTCCGCCGAAGAGCGGGAGCGTATGAAAATCATGGGGTTCAAAAAGCCGCAAAGGCTTGACATTGCTGGAAAAAGTGGTATAATAGAAGATGAAATAAGAAAAGGCAATATAAAGCTTGACATAAATCACGAAAAGCAAGCTAAACACATAAAAGGCTGCCCGGAATATATTGATGGAAGAAGCTACTTGACAATTTCAGAAGATAAAGCGCAGAAAATAATAAATGAAAAAAGTGGAACTGGTTCACTTGTTTATGATAGAAAAGGTTTATGGAAAAACAAAGAATTGATTGACTGCGATGAGATTATAGGAGTTGACATAAATAAGAGTACTAGGGAAGAAACTTCGACTGACAAAGGAACAATTCACTATTCTAAATCAGGAACTCATTTAGTACCGAGAAAGGAGAAAAAACATGATTGATTTACAAAAATATTTGTTTAACAAAGTACTATTGATCGATATAGACGGCAAACAATGGAACGGTTATGTTTTCTCTTTTCATGATAAAGATGATAACGAAGATGAAGAAGATTCTATTACCCTAAAGGTGACCAATAGTGAAAAATTGATAGAATTCACAGAATCAGAAATAAAATCTATAAAAATAGCATAACCCTTGACCGCTCCTCGCACCCCGCGAAGGGCGGTTTTCATATATCCACATCAGCACCTTGCTTCGGCAGGGTGCTTTTCTTATGCCTAAAAAA
>ERZ779888.1419-NODE-1419-length-23773-cov-2.946201_pt1 | contig 23773 bp, 26 predicted proteins | sample MGYA00511245_ERZ779888 | MGnify/ENA primary metagenome ERZ779888 (study PRJEB29588, sample SAMEA2155255) | human gut metagenome | biome: human gut; feature: human-associated habitat; material: faeces | place: Denmark | collected 2008/2010 ...
TTACCTATCGCTCCGATCTTTACGGTCTGGACGGCGTTGTGAAGCAGGACAGCCGGACGACCAACCAGCAGGCGGCGGCGCTTCCTTGCTTCGGTATCCAGACGAAGAAACAGGGGCTGCTGGCGGTCGTGGAGGACGGTGCGGGGCGTGCCGGCATCCATGCCTCCACATCGGGCGGAGAATCCCAGTTTAACCGCGCCTATGCGGATTTTAGTGTTCGCCTGAGCCAAATGCTGACGGTTGGCAGCGGATGGAACAGCCGGGATGTGATCATGTATGATGAGCGTCCCATCGATGCGGGCGTTATCTCGGTGCGTTATTTCCCCGCGGATGAGGATCAGCAGGAAATTGCCGGACTCGCCGGCATCATGGGCGGTCTGGAGACGGAAGTCACGGACAAGACGACGACGGTTGTCCTCGAGGCAGCTTCGTTCAACGGCCCGAGCATCCGCCGTACGGCACGTGCCTGCGGCTTGCATTCGGAGGCTTCGGGACGTTTTGAGCGCGGCGTCGATGTGACGAACACGCCGCGTGCTCTTGAGCGCGCCGCACAGCTGCTGCAGGACATGGGTGCCTGCACGGTCACGCAGGGCATCGTCGACTGCTATCCGGAGAAGAAGCAGCCGGTCACGATTGACTACACGACGGACGAAATCAACCGCCGCCTCGGCACGAACATCGATGGTGCGGAGATGGTCAAGATTCTGACGTCGCTTGGCTTTGAAGTCGAGGCCAAGGGCAATGAGAGCTATCATGTCACGGTGCCGTCGTGGCGCAATGACTGCACGTACATGGAAGACCTCTCGGAAGAAGTCGCACGCATCTACGGCTTTGACAAGATTGCAAGCACGACGCCGTTTGGCCGCATGGTACAGGGCAAACAGAGTGCAAAGCAGAATTTTGTCGACAAAATCAAGCACACGCTGGCCAGTCTCGGCATGACGGAGGAGCTTTCGTTCTCGTTCACGAGCGAAGACCTCTTTGACAAGCTGCTCGTGCCGGCGGATTCGGAGCTGCGTCGTGCTATCCCGATCATGAACCCGCTGACGGATGAAGCACCGCTCGTCCGCACGTGCCTCTTGACGTCCATCATGGAGAACGCTGTACGCAACTTCTCGCGCAAGAACAACGACCTCAAGCTCTTTGATGTCGCACCGGTCTTCCTGCCGAAGCAGCTGCCGCTGACGGAGCTGCCGGAAGAGCGCCTCAAGATTGCGGGCCTGATTACGGGCCGCCGCAATGATGTGGGCTGGAACCAGACGAATGAGATGGTCGACTTCTATGATATGAAGGGCATTGTCGAGGAGCTGTTCCGCGTGCTCGGCATCTCGAAGTACACGGTCGAGGCCGGTGAGCATTTTGCGATGCATCCGGGCAAGACGGCGCTCTTCAAGAAGGGCCGCGAGGTCATCGCCGCCGTTGGCGAGCTCCATCCGCAGGCTGCCGAGAACTTCGGCATCAAGCAGAAGGTCTACCTCTTTGAGATGGATGTTGAAGTCCTCATGAAGTACACGGGCAAGAACTTCCACTTCGAGTCGCTGCCGAAGTATCCGGCCATCGCGCGCGATCTCGCTATTGTCGTTGACGCGGATGTTGCTGCCGCAGATATCGAGCGCGTCATCGCGAAGAACGGCGGCAAGCACTTCAAGGATGTCACGCTGTTTGATGTCTACACGGGCGAACACGTCGCGAAGGGCAAGAAGAGCATGGCCTTCAACCTGCAGTTCCAGTCGAAGGACAAGACGCTGACGGATGAAGAGGCCGATGCAGCATTCAAGAACATCCTGCAGGCAGTCGAGAAACAGTTCGCAGCTGAGCTGCGCGCCTGATGACGGCCGATCTGTGATGGTTTGACTGTTTGAGATGACTTAGTGAAGCGGAGGGATTTCCATGGCTGAAGCAAATGCATCGGGAAGCACGGCAAATACGGCAAATACGGCCGCTGCGAAGAAACCCGCCCAGCGCGTGGTCGTCGAGATTTTCGGCGAGACGTATCCGCTGAAGACGACGGACGCCCCCGAGCGCCTCAAGAAACTCGCCAAGGGCGTCGACCGCCTGATGAAGCAGATGGCCAGCGGCGTCCGCAGCTTCGACAGCACGAAAATCGCCGTGCTCACGGCCCTGCAGATTGCCGACGAATACGACAAGCTCAAGTCCGACTACGACGAGCTCGTCGATCTGCTTGACGAAAAATAAAGCAATAGGAAGGAAAGACACGGATTCTTTAGTGAAGCCGTGTCTTTTTTTTGTTTTTGTCCTTGTTTTTGAGCAAAGTGCTTGACGGATTTATCTGATTTTTTATGATATACATGTAAAAATAAAGTTGAACATGTTCAACACTTGGGAAAAGAACAGGGGGATTTTTGATGAAGGAACACACAAAGGAAATCCGGCAGAAGGTGCTGGAGACGGCGAAGGAGCTGCTTATCGAGCAGGGCTACAAGAAGACGACGATTCGCGGCATTGTTGGGCGTTCGGGCGTGCTGACGGGCAGTATCTATTATTTCTTCAAGAATAAGGAAATGATTTTTGCGGATATGATCGCGACTATCGTGCATCAGTGCATTGAGAAAATCGATGCCTGCAGTGAGGGGGAATCGCCGGCGTTCAAGTACGCGGTGATTTGCGAGGTCGAGCTCAAGAAAATGCAGGATGATTCGCGGATTCGCGAGATTTACTACGAGTGCTACCATTCGCCGGTTATCTTTGAGCGCATGGTCGATTTGTTCGCCGCTTATGCGGAGCAGCTTTTCGGGGAGCGCTTCACAAAGGAAGAATACCGCCAGAAGAATCTGCTGATTAAGGGCGCAATGGGGGCCTGCATCACGGCCATGAATTTTGAGACGGCGATGAACACGGAAAAAGCCCGCCGCCAGGTCATCCGCGCCGCACTGAAGCTCTTCGGCGTTTCGGAGGCAGAGATTGAGGCCACGCTGCAGCATATGGCAGAGCGCGAAGAAATCTGGCAGAAGATTGCACAGGAGCTCGTCGAGATGCCTTTAGCAATCTGAGCCTGCCGAGTCTTTATATTTTTTTAGGCTGGCATAGCCCAGAGACTTTTTTTACACTGAATTTGAACGTGTTCAAAAAAATAGGGAGATGGTAGATATGCGAGGAAAGATAAGCAAGGCAGGGCAGTGGTCTGTGGGACTGCTGCTGGTGTTTGTGCTGCTGATGATGCTGCTCTGCGCGGGCTGCGGCAAGACGGCGAATGCGGACCAGACGACGTGGGGCCGCGCGGATGCGAAGGAAATCGACGTCAACTCAAAGATTGCGGGCCGCGTCGTGGAACTGCTCGTCAAGGAAGGCGATACGGTAAAGGAAGGTCAGGTCATCGCGCGCATCGACAAACGCAGCCTTGAGGCGCAGAAGGCCGAGGCTACGCTGCAGAATATCGAGGTATCGCTCGATGAGACGGAAATCCGCGCGCCGTTTGACGGCGTCATTACGCAGAAGTACATCGAAGAGGGCTCGATGATCTCAAACGGCACGCCGCTCGTCGCCGTGCAGGACCCTGAGGACAACTGGATTGACATCAAGGTGCCGGAGACGAAGCTCTCGAAGTACCATGTCAGTCAGGAAGTCACGCTGATTGGCCGCGATAATCAGACGAAAGTCACGGGCACGATTACGGATATCAGCAAAAAGGCCGAGTTTGCCACGCAGCGCGCGACGAGTGAACGCGGCGATGAGACGGATATCGTGAGCTTCAATGTCAAGGTGCAGGTCAACTCCGATGTGCTTCGTCCGGGCATGCGCTTCCGTCTGGAAGGACTGGACGGTGATAAGGCAGGATCGTCCGGTGATGCATCATGAAAGGCGTGAGCAGCATCTTTGCCTCGCTTTATGCGATTGCCAAAGAGGAATTCCTCTATCTCATCAAGGGCAGGCCGCCGGTTGCGCTCGTGCCGTTCATCGTGCCGCTGGGCTTTGCCGTGCTGTTTGGCCTGATTTATCAGGAGAACGTCGTCAACCATATTCGTGCTGTACTGGGTCCTCGCGATGCTCTCGTATCTGCTCGTCGTCTTTCTCGTGCAGTACGTCTTTGAGATTCCCTTGAAGGCACCGCTCGGCACGCTGCTGACGCTCGCGGGCATTTTCGTGGCCGCGGCTATCAGCTTCGCCATGTTCTTCTCGGCCATCTTCAACTGCGAGATGGAATTCGTGCGGGCCATCATCATGTATCCGGTGCCCGCGTTTATCTTCACGGGCTACACGTGGCCGCAGGAGTCGATGCCCCTCTGGCTGCAGCACGTCGCCGCGGCGTTCCCGCTCTCGTGGTTCTCAAATACCGTACGCGAACTCTTCCTCGCAGGCCATTCGCCGCGGCTGGCCGAGGACTATCAGGCCCTCGCCATCCTCATCGCGGTGTTTTTAAGCTTCGGTGTACTGATTTTCTGCCTTAAGATGCGGCATTTCCGTAAAAAGTACGGGCAGATGAACGCGGCCGAGCCGGAGACAGCCCCAACGGGACAGGCTCGTGGCTGAGTGGTTCTCAGTCGCATTTTTCCTTCATTTATGATAAGATAGAGACGTTGAGAAAAGTCAAACAATAAAGGGTGGCGCGTAGATATGCATATTAATAGGAAGGAAAATAACAAAATTAAGAAATCACTGCTGGTCCTGCCGGCGGCTGTGCTTGGGATGGCGGCGCTGGGCACGCCGCTGACAGCCTCGGCAGCAGCGCAGGACGTGCATGTACAGCCTGTAGAAGTACAGTCTGCTGCATCGCCAAAGACAGGGACAGCAGCGGCTGCAAAAGTTGCGGAAAGTCAGCAAACGGTGCAGGAGCGTTCGCAGGGCCAGACGGTTCAGCCGGTCAAAAAAATGAAACGAGTGCAGGCACTTAAAGATGCAAAAGCAGTGGAGGCTGGTACGGCCGAGGCGAAGCACGCCGATGGCAATATCGAAGTGCAGCTCGAGTACCTCGACGGCCGGTTCTTTAAGAAACGCAATGTCGATCTCTACAATGTGCATGTCTACAAGCAGTACAAAGAGCTCGGCGCGCTTTCGCTGCATTACGGACTGACGTTTGAGCGCGCGCTCGGCTACACGACCGAGGATGATATCTGGCGCGACGCCGAGGCCGTGGGCTTTGGTCCGTCGTACATGCTGCGCTGGACGAAGCACGTCTCGGGCAAACTCGATGCCGCGCTCGACGCCACGGGCAGTGTGCTCGCCTACAATCACGCCCATCCGGGCAACGGCCGCGCCTTCGGCTTCCTCTGGCGCATCGGCCCGCGTCTGACCTACAACTACACGGACCGCGACGCCCTGAGCCTCGCCTACATCTTCCATCATTCGTCCAACGGCTTCAGCACGCACAATCCGGGCTACAACGGCGTCGGCTTCTCGCTGGGCTTCACGCATTGGTATTGATTTTCGGCAAAGACCGTCTTGCCATTTTCCTATTTCGGTCATTAGCAGAGCGTTTCCTCTGGGAATGGACATTCCCGAGGGAACGCTCTTTATTTATAACAGTTATTATAAAAATTAAAAATATTTTAAATTCTGGCAGGAGTTTTCGAAGGTGTGGAGAAGAAGGTAGTATCCGCTTAGAGAGGACAATGAGGCCTGTTGTTCTTTTAAAACGGAAAATATCCGAAATAGTGTAAGGAAATGAAGTATAAGTTAGGAAGGAGTAAACTCAATGCGGACAAAAGAAATGCGAACCAATGAAGCCGGTTTCACACTGATTGGCATGCTGATCGCCGTGGGCATCGTGGCGATTCTGGCGATGATTGCTGTACCTAAATTTACTTCGGCGATTGCTTCGGCGAATACGGCCAAGATTCAGTCCGACCTTTCGACGATTGACACGGCTATTGCGGTTTATGAGATTGAGCATGGAAAACCTCCTGCTAAGGTAAAAGAGCTTGGAGAATATTTACAGGATCCAGCTGTTCAACCACCTAAGGGCGATTGTTATATTGAAGGTAAGAAGGAAACTATTTCTGAAGAAAACTATGAAATATCTAATCATCGGGCAGTTTGTAAGGGAAAGACTGTAACGGCCTTTTATAAGAATAAGGGAGATAACAAACAGAAAGGAGAATCCGCCTCCCCAGAACAACCGGCGGATTCGACAGATGGAGAAGCGTCATGAATATGCATCTATATATACGTGGACTGCTTGTTATGATATTTTCGTCAATGCTGGCTGGTTTATTGTTCGTTGAACTTGATAGCGCTACTATTCTCTGCGGCAGTGTGTTCTGCCTGCTGCTCGTGACGATGGCAGCTATTGATTACTGCACGGGTCTGCTGCCGGACCGCGGCAATTTAGTTTTAGCCGGACTTGGGCTTGTATTTCTTGTTTTCGCGGACATGCAGAGTCTGTGCGAGGCTTTGTTGGGGGCGGCCATCGGGGCGGGGGTGCTGCTTTTGCTGCGCCGGCTCTCGCATGGCGGGCTCGGGCTTGGCGATGTCAAGTACGCGGCTGTGTTTGGCATCTGGCTTGGCGTGCAGGGCACGATGCTTGCCCTGCTGCTGGCCTTTGCGCTTGGTGCGGTTTTAGCGCTTTTGCTGCTGGCCTGCGGGCGGATGCAGCGGGGCAGCGCGCTGGCCTTTGGGCCGTTCCTGTCGGCCGGGGCTTATCTCAGTTATCTCGGCGTTCTTTGGTAGATCCATACGCAGTACTTACTATCGAGGCTGATGAAAAAGCTGCCAAGATGCGAAAAGGCCCTATACATAAGGAAGGGAATTGTGCTGTGATATGAGTGAGCGGTGTGGCGGGCTTAGTGAGGTGACGGTGTTGAAGCAGACGGATTTAACAGCAGGACGGCCTTCTGAGCAGGGCTTTATGGCCGTTGAGGCCATTTTTGCCTGCCTCGTGGTCATACTCTTTGCGTCCGTGGCCATCCCGCGGGCGGCGGCGTTTTACCGTGAGGCGGTGCTCGAGTATGAGCTGCAGAGCCTTTTGAGCGATATTCGCTACATGCGCGAGCTGTCGCGCAGCACGGAGGCGCGGCCGGCGGAAGTTGGCTGGGATTACAACGGCGAGCGCGAGCGGCGTGCTGGTATGTACTTTCAGCATGAGGGTTATGTGCTGATTGCCGGCAGCCATATCTTTCGCGAACATAAGTATGTCTCAGGCATCCGGATGAGCGGTCCGATGGTCAGCGACAGCAATACGAAGCAGCAGCTCCTGATGTTCGGCGATGATGGTGTATTGTCGAAGCCCTGCACATTATATCTCTTCTGGTCAGAGCAGCAGAGCTGCGGGCGGCGCCTCATCCTGAGCGCGGGCGGGCGCTGCCGTGTGGAAAGGGGCAGGCCATGAAAGAACGGGAACAGGGCTTTTTCCTGCTTGAGACGATTCTTCTGGCCGGCATGCTCGTGCTGATGACAAGCGGGCTCTGGATTTACCGTCAGGGGCTGTATCTGTGCGAGCAGACCCGCTTTGAAGCGGCGGCCGTGAGTCTCGCGGAGTCGGAGCTCGCGTATCTTTCGTATGATGCGGCGCAGAATGAAAATTTTTCGGCGGGTTCGTCCGAGCGCTGGGAGTATGTGCCGTTCTCCACGCGGTCGGCTGAGGGCGGCGGCAATTTTTTGATTCAGGAGGAAGTCCGTCAGCTGGCACAGGCTTCGGGGCTGGATGCTGCTGCTATGGGGAATGTGTATCTTGCGGAAGTGCGCGTCTGCTGGCAGGACCGGAAGAACAGGGAGCGCGGCGTCAGTCTGCAGAAGGTGATTTGCCCATGAGATACGAGCAGGAGACCAGAAAAGAGGGGAAGGAGCGCGGCGTGCTCTTTCTCGATATGCTGATTTCGCTGCCCATGCTCGTGCTGCTGCTGGCCGGTGTGGCTGCGGTGGTCGCCATGGCCTTTCGTTCGGCGTTTTTCCTCATGGCAGACAACGAGCTGCAGCAGGAAATACAGATGGCCATGCGTCAGGTCACGGATGAGGCGCGGTCGTCGTATGAAATCCGGGTCAGGGGCGACGGCTGCGTCTTCAAGAAGTACCGCGGTCCCGAGGATAAGGTGCAGGGCGTGTACCAGACGTCGTACTGGGTGAATGTGACGCCGGACAAAATCCATAAACTCGTCTGGGCGGATGCGAGCCGGCCTTTGACGGGCAATCACGCGCTGGCGGGCGTCGATATCCTTGACTTCTCGTGCAAAAAACTCGCGCCGAAGCTCGTGGAAATCCGTCTGACGGGCAGGAGCCTCGTGACGAAGCACCGCTACACGCTCAAAACCGTGGTCTATGGGCCCGATATGCCCTAGTGGCGGAAAGTGTGAGCAATATGAGGAAGATGCACAGGGAACAGGGCTCGGCGGTAATCTGGTCGGCGCTGCTGACCGTCTTTGTCCTGCTGCTCGGCTCTGCCGTCTGGTATACCTCGTGGAATACGGAGCGCATGGCCGTGTCGTATGAGCGCGAGGCCGCGTTGCGTCTGGCTGCGGAGGGCGCCTTGGCACAGGCCGTGCAGAAGGTCAGCCGGCAGCCGGCGGGAAAAATCGAACGGCTCGTCCTGCCGCCGCAGGAGCTTCACGGGGCGCACAGGAGCATCGTCGTGCAGGTCGTCGCGGTCGAAAAGGACAGCCAGCTGTGGCTGATGGCCACAGCCGAGGAACAGGACGGAGATATCTGGCAGCGCCATAAGATTGCGCGGGGCTGTCTGGAAAAGAGAGCAAAGGAAGGTGGCTATGTCTATGTCTGGAAAGGAAGGAGCCGGTAACCTCGGGGAAGCGGCGTCATTTACGTCGGTTCTGCGGCAGAAGCTTACGGGACTGTCTCGGGGAAAGCCGGACGTTCACCGCTGGGAGGATTTTTTCTGGGAGTCATCACAGTCGGTTATCGGTCTGTCCGTACGTGCCGATACAGTCCTTTATCTGCGGCTGCAGGCGGGGAAACAGGAAAATAGCAGGGGCTGGGATGTCCTGCGGATGGTGTCCGAACCGCGCGAGGCAGAATTGAGCCTCGGCGAGCAGGTGCGCATGCGCGCTGTGCGCGAGGGCTGGCAGGAGCTGCCATTTGCCCTTTGCCTCTCAGGCGAGGAAGTTCTTCTTTACCAGACGGAGCTGCCGCCGAATCTGATGGAGACTGAGGAAAAGGAAGCGGCCCATTGGGAGCTCGATGCACGGCTGACGGAAGCAGGGCTCGATGCCGACGCCTACGCTATGGCTGTCAGGCGCTGCGGGGAAATTTCAGCCTTAGATGCAGGCGCTGTTTATGACGAAAGTGCGCACACTTACTGGCTTGCCGCGGCTCCTCGCGATAAGCTTCAGTCGTATCAGGATGATTTTGCCGAGCAGGAGCTTTCGCTGCGCGGCTTTGCCGTATTGGCTCCGCTTGGTCCGGCACAGACCGGGCAGGGTGCGGACGTCACGTTGAACGGGCAGCCTGGCGCGGCAGCAGAATCCGTCCAGACGGTCCTGTCCAATCGGTCCGGTGCAGATGCTGTGCCGCAGGGAGCTCAGTTCGTGCCGGCCCTTTATCTGCCGGCTCTTTGCGCAGCTCTGGCTGTGCGCCGTGAAGAACATCAAAATCCATTGGGCTTTCTGCTTTGCGGCCGGCCGCTGCCCGTGCGCCGCTGCCGTTACCGCCGCCTCGCTGTGCTGACTCTGCTCGTCACCCTGACCGCGCTGTCAGTCTGGAGTTTTTTCGATGCGCGCGCGTATTTTCAGGTGCGTGCGGATTTTCGCGAGCAGAAGCAGGAAGAGGCCCTTCTGCATCATGACCAGAAAATCATGCAGATGACGAAAAAGCTGCAGGCCAAGGTCAGTCAGCGCGACCAGCGCGTGGCGATGCTGATGGAAAAATCCCTGCCGTGGTACAGCGTCATGGTGCACCTTGGCAGGCCGGAACTGCAGACGGAGGGCGTCTGGCTGCAGGACATCCTGCTGCGACAGGACCGAAAAATCGAAATCAGCGGGCGGGCCATGAGCTATGCGGCCCTTTCGGCCTTCCTGCAGTCCTTTGAGCAGGACCGCGATTTCTTCACGCAGGGCCCCGTACTTGAGGAATCTTCGGCCGAGGAAAAAGCCATTCATTTTCGCATGAGCGTATCTTTATAATAGGAAGACAGAAGGGATGGCCGCAGGGAGAAAGGGGGAAGAAGCCGTGTTTGCAAGCAGGAGCGGCAAAGCGGGCCTGAGCAGGCTGCTGGCCAGCGGCCAACGAAAATTCAAAGAAACGGCAGAGACGCGCGACGGCCGTTTTTTTCTGCTGGCGCTGTTCGTCTGTCTGGTGATGCTGCCGATTTACTTTTTTGGCCTGCACCTGCCGCTGCGTCAGGCCGCGCAGACGTATGCGGCTAAGGCGTCACAGGCGCGCGGCGACATGGCAGCGGTCATGAACTTCAGGAATGTGCACCGCGATATGGAGGCCTACCAGAAGGAGCTCGCGGAGCACGACGCGCGTAGCGAAAAGGCCCTGCCCGCAAAGCTCGTGCAGGGCGAATTTCTGCAGGACCTGCAGCAGAAGGCCCTGAAAAGTCAGGTGCGGCTGCATAAAGTCGCGCCGGCGCCGCTGCAGACGGCAAAGGGCAGTCATGATGCCGACCGTACTCATGGTGCTGACGGCACGGGCGGCCTGCAGGAAATGGCCGTGACCATCGAATGTGAGGGCTCGTATTTCGCGCTGCTCGATTTCCTGCGGCGCCTGCAGCAGTCGGAACGTGTGCTTTGCATCGAAGAAAGTCAGCTCGGACGGTCGGAGAAACAGTCGGATGGGGAGCTTTTGCAGTGCCGTCTGCGCATCAAGGCGTATGCGTGGCCGGAAGAAGAGACGGGCTGAGGTGTGGTCTTTCCAGAAAGGATATTTGTAATATAAAAAGATACCTTGATTTATACTCGCGTATATCTTAAACTATAACCAACACGTTTTTTGAAATACGCGAGGTGTATATTATGAGTGAATTCCGTTTTATGACAGCTGGTGAGTCGCACGGCCCGTGCCTGACGGCCATTCTTGAAGGTCTGCCAGCAGGTCTCGTGCTCGACGAAAAGGCTATCAATAAAGAACTGGCGCGCCGCCAGCAGGGCTATGGCCGCGGCGGACGCATGAAGATTGAGAGGGATAAGGTCAATGTGCTGTCGGGTGTTCGTTTCAACGAGACGCTCGGCGGCCCGATTACGCTGCAGGTCGTCAACCGCGATTTCCAGAACTGGGGCGGCCGCATGGCAGCGTTTGGCGAGCCTGAGGGTGAGAAGGTCACGGCAGCGCGTCCGGGCCATGCCGATTTCACGGGCATCCGCAAGTACGACCGTAAAGACGTGCGCGACATTCTCGAGCGTTCGAGTGCGCGAGAGACGACGATGCGCGTGGCCGTCGGCGCGGTCTGCAAGGAATTTTTGAAGGCCCTCGGCATCACGGTCGTCTCGCAGGTCACGTGCCTCGGCGGCGTGAAGATTGACCCCGCAAAGGTCGACCGCACGAAGCTCGGCACGGAAGAAGGTCTCGGCGATTCGCAGCTCAACTGCTACGATGCTGAAGCCGAGCAGAAGATGATTGCCAAAATCAAACAGGCACGCAAAGACGGCGACACGCTCGGCGGCATTTTTGAAGTGACCGTGCGCGGTCTGCCGGCGGGCCTTGGCAGCCACATCCAGTGGGACCGCCGCCTCGACGGCAAGCTCGCGGGTGCCCTGATGTCGATTCAGGCCATCAAGGGCGTCGAGATTGGCGCGGGCTTTGACTGTGCAATTCTGCCGGGCAGTCAGATTCACGACGAGATGTTCCTCGATGAACAGGGCAAAGTCTACCGCAAAACAAACCGCGCCGGCGGCCTCGAGGGCGGCATGACGAACGGCGAGGAGCTCGTCGTCAAGGCAGTGATGAAGCCGATTCCGACGCTCATGACGCCGCTGCATTCCGTCGATATCGAGAGCCACAAAGAGGTGCTGGCCTGCAAGGAGCGCAGCGACACCTGTGCCGTGCCGGCAGCTTCGGTCGTCGGCGAGGCCATGACGGCGTTCGTTATCGCTCAGGCTGTCTGCGACAAGTTCGGCTCCGATGCCATGGTAGACCTCAAGGCGGCTATTAAGGCGTACAAAGAGCGCATCGGGAAGGAATGGTGAGCCGATGAAGAATATCGTACTCATTGGCTTCATGGGCACGGGCAAGACGAGCACGGGCTGTGTGCTCGCCCAGCGCCTCGGCGCGGCTTTTCTTGACCTCGATGCGGAAATCGAGAAGGCCTACGGCATGAGCATCCCCGATATGTTTGCCCAGAAGGGCGAGGCCTACTTCCGCCGCTGCGAACATGAGATGGTCGAAAAGGCCGCGGCGCGTCAGAATGCCGTCATCTCGACGGGCGGCGGCACGGTCAAGGACCCAGAAAACATGAAAGCTCTGCGTGAGCGCGGCGTCATCGTCTGCCTCAAGGCCGATGTCGACACTATCCTTGCGCGCACGGCCAGCAAGGGCGACCGCCCCGTGCTCGATAAAGAAGACCAGGGCGACCGCCGCCGCGCCGTTGAGAAACTCATCGACGAGCGCCGCGAGCTCTACAAGCAGGCGGATTTTTCCGTCGATACGAGCAAGCTCTCGCCGCTGCAAGTCGTCGACGAAATCCTTCATCATCTGAAAACAAGAGGTGTTTTGCATGCGTAAAGTACGCGTTGAGCTCGGCAAAGAGAGCTATGACATATACATCAGCCATGGCCTTCAGCAGGAGCTCGTTGATTTTGTAAAAGGCGCCGGCTTCTCGAAGCAGGCCATGCTCGTGACGGACAGCAATGTCGGGCCGCTCTACGGCGAGAAAATCCGCCGCCTGCTCGAAGAGGGCGGTCTCAAGGCGACGATTGCGACGATTCCGGCCGGCGAGAGCTCGAAGAGCCTCAGGATGGCCGAAGAGCTCTACACGAAGGCCATCGAGCTCGGCCTTGACCGCAAGTCGCCGATTTTTGCACTCGGCGGCGGCGTGGTCGGCGACCTCGCGGGCTTTATCGCGGCGACGTACATGCGCGGCGTGCCGTTTGTGCAGCTGCCGACGAGCCTGCTCGCGCAGGTCGATTCGAGCGTCGGCGGCAAAGTCGCCGTCAACCACGCCCTCGGCAAAAACCTCATCGGTGCGTTCTACCAGCCCAAGGCCGTCTTTATGGACCTCGAGCTCATGAAGACGCTGCCGAAACGTGAGATTTACACGGGGCTGGGCGAAATCATCAAGTATGGCATCATCTACGATGCGGACTTCTTCGCGTTCCTCGAGAGCCACGTCAAGGAAGTGCTCGGACTCGAGCCGGAGGCCACGGTCCACATGATTGCGCGCTCTTGCGAAATCAAGGCGGCCGTCGTGAGCCGGGATGAGAAGGAGGCGGGCCTCAGGCGCATCCTGAACTTCGGCCACACAATGGCCCATGCCATCGAGAAAGAGACGAATTACGTGCGCTACAATCACGGTGAGGCCGTCGCCATCGGCATGGTCGGCGCCGCAGATATCAGCGCACGCCTCGGCATGATTCCCGAGGCCGACGTCACGCGCGTGACGAAGCTCATTGAGACGCTGCAGCTGCCGATTTACGCCGACGGCTGCACGGTCGATGCGATGTATCGCGATATCTTCCACGACAAGAAGACCGTGGGCGGCAAAGTCAACTGGGTGCTCATGGAGGGCATCGGCAAAGTCACGTGCCGCAACGATGTGCCCGAAGACGTCGTGCGTGCTGCCATGGCCGCGCGCATCGCGAAATAAAAATAAATTTTTACTGGGCGGTTGAAACCGCCCTTTTTTTATGATAAACTAATCTGGTATATGGGCGGTCCTCTGAGTGAGCATGTGGCTTGCCATGAACGTCTGACATAAGGAGGAAAAAAATGAATATCATCGAAACGTTAGAAAAAGAACAGCTCCGTTCGGATATCCCGGAGTTCGCACCTGGTGACACGGTCCGCGTCCATGCAAAGATCGTCGAGGGGTCCCGCGAGCGTATCCAGATGTTCGAGGGTGTCGTCATCGCTCGTCAGGGTTCGGGCGTCCGTGAGACGTTCACGGTTCGTCGTATCTCCTATGGTATCGGCGTTGAGCGTACGTTCCCGGTACATTCCCCGCGCATCGAGAAAATCGACGTACTCCGCAAAGGTATTGTCCGTCGTGCAAAACTCTATTATCTGCGTAACCTTACGGGTAAAGCTGCTCGTATCAAAGAGAAACGCTAATCTGCGTACGGTAGGGACTGCTTTGGCAGTCCCTATTTGTTTATGAAAGAACAGGAGGAACCTTTTCATGAGTTCATTAGGAGAAGAGGCAAAAGACTGGGTCATATCCATTATCATTGCGATTGCCCTGGCCTTTGTCATCCGTCAGTTTGTTGTCGAGCTCTACATCGTCGACGGCCCGTCCATGCGCCCGACGCTGCAGTCACAGGAACGCCTCGTCGTCAATAAGTTCATCTACGACTTTCGCGCCCCAAAGAAGGGCGAGATCCTCGTCTTCCAGTATCCGCGCGACACGAGCCGCGACTTCATCAAGCGCGTCATCGCTACGCCGGGCGACACGATTGAAATCAAGGGCGGCCGCGTTTACGTCAACGACCAGATGCTCGAAGAGGACTACATCCTCGAGAAGACGCGCAGCGAATATCCGAAGGCTACGGTCCCTGAGGGCACGGTCTTCGTGATGGGCGATAACCGCAACAACTCGGAGGACAGCCGCTTCGCCGATGTCGGCTTTGTGCCGTACAAGCTCATCAAGGGCAAGGCTGTGCTCGTCTTCTGGCCGCTGAGTGCCTTTAAGACGCTGCCATAAGGGGGGAAGGCGATGAAATTCATTTCTTGGAACGTCAACGGCCTCCGGGCCTGCCTCAAAAAGGGCTTCATGGAATCGTTCTGCAAGCTCGATGCGGACGTTTTCGCCCTGCAGGAGACGAAAATGCAGCCGGAGCAGGCCATCCTCGACCTGCCGGGCTATAAACAGTACTGGAACAGCGCCGAGAAAAAAGGCTATTCGGGCACGGCGGTCTTTTCGCGCATCGAACCCTTAAACGTGACGTACGGCCTTGGCATCGAGGAACACGACCATGAAGGCCGCGTGATTACGCTCGAGTTCCCCGATGTCTACTTCGTGACGGTTTACACGCCGAATTCCAAGCGCGGCCTTGAACGCCTCGCTTACCGCATGGAATGGGAGGACGCGTTCCGCGCGTATCTTGTCGGCCTCGACGCGAAGAAGCCCGTCGTTGTCTGCGGCGACCTCAATGTCGCTCATACGGAAATCGACCTTAAGAACCCGAAGACGAATCATCACAACGCGGGCTTCACGGACGAGGAGCGCGGCAAATTCACGGAACTGCTTAACGCAGGCTTCATCGACACGTTCCGCACGCTCTATCCGGAGCGCACGGGCATCTACACGTGGTGGTCGTATCTGCGCAAGGCGCGCGATACGAACGCCGGTTGGCGCATTGACTACTTCGTGACATCGAAACGCCTGCAGGACAGGATTGCCGATGCGACAATTCACAATGAAATCTTCGGCAGCGACCACTGCCCGGTCGGTCTGGAGCTCAAGTCATGACAGCCGCTGCAGCCCCGAAGGGCCGTAAGAAGACGAATCTGACGACGCTCTGCTATATCGAAAAAGACGGTAAGTACCTCATGATGCACCGCGTCAAGAAGGAACATGACATCAACCACGATAAGTGGGTCGGCGTCGGCGGCCATTTTGAGCCTGACGAGACGCCGGAGGAATGTCTGCTGCGCGAGGTCAAAGAGGAGACGGGGCTTGTGCTCGACGATTTCCGCCTGCGCGGCATCATCACGTTCATGTCGGACAAGTGGCAGACGGAGTACATGTTCCTCTACACAGCACATCGCTTTCACGGCGACTTCGTCGGCCGCGACGGCTGCCGCGAGGGCACGTTCGAGTGGGTGCCGAAACAGGACGTCTACAGTCTGCCTATCTGGGAGGGCGACAAGATTTTCTTCCGTCTGATGGAAGAGCGCGCAAGCGTCTTTTCGCTCAAGCTGCGCTATGTCGGCGATACGCTCGTTGAAAAAGTCCTTGACGGCCGCCCGCTTGCGTGATACAAAAGAAAGGGGAATGAGGTTCTCCCTTGGCTTTAGCCTAAACTGCTGATCCAGCTGATGACTTCTGTGCTTTTTGTGCAGGTCATCGGCTTTTTTATTTTCAGAAAATGATGAGAGAAGATAGGAGAGGAAAAATATGGTAGAAAATCTCGGTCTTGTATTTGTCGGCGGCGGGCTCGGTGCCGTCTGCCGCTATTTCGTGACGACGCAGATTGGCGCGCGCTTTGGCACGTTTTTTCCTTGGGGCACGCTCACGGTCAATACCGTGGGTTCCTTTATGATGGGCTTTATCATGGGCATGCTGCTCCTGCTGATTGAACGCATGGGCACGAGTGTCTCGGAACCCGTGCGGCTGCTGCTGACGGTCGGCTTCCTCGGCGGCCTCACGACGTTCTCGTCGTTCAGCATGGAGACGCTGACGCTTCTGCGCGGCGGCAGTTATTTCTACGCCATCTGCAACATCAGCAGCAACATCATCCTCGGCCTGCTGGCCGCGGGCTGCGGCGTTTTCCTCGCGGCGCGGCTCAGCTGACCCTGTATTTTGCGCACATTGCCGCGCGGGGGGATTGCGGGAAGCAAGGGCGCTATGATAAAATGGAAAGCAGTGTAACTTGACAATTGCCATTCACATAGATTAGGAGGAAGAAGATTTTGTCAGCTTTAAGCGAAGAACTCGATAAAGAAATCAAGAAGCGCCGCACCTTTGCCATCATCTCGCACCCGGATGCCGGTAAGACGACGCTGACGGAGAAACTGCTGCTCTACGGCGGTGCCATTCATCTCGCCGGTTCCATCAAGTCGAGAAAGACGCAGCGCCACGCTGTGTCCGACTGGATGGAAATCGAGAAACAGCGCGGTATCTCGGTCACGTCGTCCGTGCTGCAGTTCGACTACGACGGCTGCCGCATCAACATCCTCGACACGCCGGGCCATCAGGACTTCTCGGAAGACACGTACCGCACGCTCATGGCCGTCGACAGCGCCGTCATGGTCATCGACGTCGCCAAGGGCGTCGAGGCCCAGACGAAGAAGCTTTTCAAGGTCTGCAAACAGCGCGGCATTCCTATTTTCACGTTCATCAACAAGCTCGACCATTACGGCAAGCTGCCAATCGACATCATGGACGAAATCGAGAACGTGCTCGGCATCCGCTCGTACCCGATGAACTGGCCAATCGGTCAGGACGGCCAGTACATGGGCGTTTATGACCGCCGCAACAAGAAGGTCCTGCTGTTTGCCGCCGATACGACGCACGGCCAGCAGGCGCGCATTGCCGATGTCTACGAGCCGGACGACCCTGAGGTCATCGAGCGCGTCGGCGAGGACACGTGGCAGGCGCTGAAAGATGATATCGAGCTGCTTGACGAAGCCGGCGAGGAGTTCGACATGGACAAGGTCAACGCCGGTGAGCTCACGCCGATGTTCTTCGGCTCGGCCATGACGAACTTCGGCGTGCAGGACTTTCTCGAGGGCTACATCCGCATGGCCCCGACGCCGCAGCCGCGCATGTCGAGCGACGGCCTCATTGCGCCGGACGATGAGAGATTTTCGGGCTTCGTCTTTAAGATTCAAGCCAACATGAACCCGGCGCACCGCGACCGCCTCGCGTTCATCCGCATCTGCTCGGGCAAATTCGAGCGCAACATGAGTGTCTGGCATGAGCGTTCGGGCAAGATGATCAAGCTCGCGCAGCCGCAGCAGTTCCTCGCGCAGGACCGCCAGATTATCGACACGGCCTATCCCGGCGATATCGTCGGCCTGTTCGACCCGGGCATCTTCGGCATCGGCGACACGATTTGCGACGAGAGCCACAAGTTCAAGTATGCGGATTTCCCGGTCTTCCCGCCTGAGAAATTCGCACGCGTTCAGGCCAAGGACACGATGAAGCGCAAACAGTTCGTCAAGGGCATCGAGCAGCTCACGCAGGAAGGCGCGATTCAGCTGTTCCAGCAGGCCGGCGCGGGCATGGAGTCGTACATCGTCGGCACGGTCGGCACGCTGCAGTTTGAAGTTCTCGAATACCGTCTCAAGAACGAATATAATGTAGATATTGAGATGAATATGCAGCCGTACGAAGTCGCGCGCTGGCTCGCCTATAAAGACGGCCGTGAGGTCACGCCGGCGTCCTTAAAGGGCGCGGACCGCGGCATGTTCGTCTACGACCGCAAGGGCAATCCGGTGCTGCTCGTCAGCAACGAATGGGCGCTCGGCTGGATTATGGATAACAATCCGGACCTCATCCTCAACCATGTGCCATTTGATCGGAAAGAAGCATAAAAGCATTCAGGCAGGACAGGAAAGAGACTCTTTGAGAAATAGAGTCTCTTTTTTATCTAGAAGTACTGGAATGATTTGCCCAATGATGATATAATCACAATGTTGAGTACCATTTTACAGCGGTATTCTGTCCTTTTGGAGAAAACGAGGCGGGGAGACCTGCTTTTATTTTTTCAGTTTGGTATATCTATTGCACGTAGGCGGTGTTTTCAATTAACAAGCAAGATATAGAGGAAAAGGTAGAGACGGCGGAGGCAAAGACGCAGGGCGAAACGCAGATGGCGGGGCCTGCAGGCACAGAGCAGCCGGCTGCCGGCGGGGAGAAGAAGTCGAGCAAGGGCGAGTCGTTCCTCAAGGGCACGTTCGTCCTGACGATTGCGGGCTTTGTCGTCAAGGTCATCGGTTCCCTCAACTGGATTTTTGTCTCGCGCATCTTAGGCGGTGAAGGTATCGGTCTTTACCAGATGGCCTTCCCGATTTACTTTTTGGCGATGACGGTCTCGCAGGCCGGCGTGCCGGTCGCGATTTCCATCATCACGGCCGAGCGCGTGGCCCTAAAGGATATCTACGGCGCGAAGCGCGTGTTCAAGATATCCATGCGGCTCATGTTCATCACGGGCCTGTTCTTCTCGATACTGACGTATTACGCGGCAGACTGGCTCATCGAATGGCATTTCATCCGCGACCCGCGCGCGTACCTCTCGATGGGCGTGCTCGCGCCGACGGTCTTCTTCGTCACGTTCCTCGCGGCTTCGCGCGGCTATCTGCAGGGCTGGCAGCGCATGACGCCAACGGCCGTGTCGCAGATTGTCGAGCAGATTTTCCGCGTCATCACGATGATTCTTTTGGCGTATCTCTTCCTGCCGTGGGGCCTTGAGTACGCCTCGGCCGGTGCCTCGCTCGGTGCGCTTGTCGGCGCTGTCATGGGACTTATCGTGCTCGTTTACTATCATTGGAAGCTCGACCGCGACATTGAGCGCGACTACGGCGTTGACATCAAGCCTTTGCCGGGCAAAGAGCACGAATCCGTGGGCAAGATTATCCGCCGCATCTTTATGCTCTCGCTGCCGGTCTCGGCCGCGAGCATCATGCTGCCGGTCGTTTCGAACCTCGACCTCATGATTGTGCCGCAGCGCCTTGAAGTTGCCGGCTACAGCGTCAACGAAGCGACGGAGCTCTTCGGCTACCTTACGGGTATGGCCGTGCCGCTCGTCAACCTCTCGTGCATCATCACAGCCTCGATGGCCATGAGCATCGTGCCGGCCATCTCCGAGGCGAGAGCGCTGCGCGACATGAAGCGCGTCTACACGCAGACGGCCGCTTCCGTGCGCATTTCGAATTTCGTCTGCTTCCCGGCGTTTGTCATCGTCTTCGTGCTCGCGACGCCAATCTCTAGCCTCATTTACAATGCGCCGGGCGCTGGTCCTGCCGTCATGATTTCATCGTTCAGCATCGTGCTCTTAGGCCTGCATCAGGTCTCGACCGGCATCCTGCAGGGCCTCGGCCATCCGACCATCCCGATGGTCAACATGGTCCTTGCCGCCGCTGCCAAAGTCGTCCTGAACTGGGAACTCACGGCTCTTCCTTGGCTCGGCATCATGGGTGCTGCATGGGCAACGGCCGCCGACATGGGTGTTGCGGCCATCATCAACCTGATTTTCATCTACAAATTCATCGGCTACCGCATGGAAATTCCGCAGCTTCTGAAAACGCTGTTTTCCGCCGCGGTCATGGCTGTGGCCGTCTACTTCTTCTATGACTGGACGATGGCCTGGTGGCACCTCGGCGTCATCTCGACGTTCGGCGCCGTCTTCTTCGGCTGCTTCGTCTACATTGCCGTTATGCTGCTCATCGGCGGCCTGCTCGAGGAAGACCTCGTACGCATCCCGATGATTGGCCGCATCGGCATCCGCATCCTGCGTCGCATCGGCGTATTCAAAGATTAAGACTTAATTTAGTGCCAGGGGGAAAGCATCTTGAAAAAACTCGTGCTCTTCTATAATCCGGTCTCTGGGCATGCTGCCTTCAAAAACAAGCTCGACTGGGTCGTGGAAGCCTTCCAGCGCCGCGGCATCGTCGTCATGTTCTACCGCACGCGCAAGGAGGGCAACGAAGCCTTCATTCCGTTCGTGCAGGAGGTGAACCCCGACGGCCTGCTCGTCGCCGGCGGCGACGGCACCGTGCACGAGATTGTCAACCTTATGATGAAGGGAAACCTCGACCTGCCGCTCGGCATCATCGGCAGCGGCACCTCGAATGACTTCGCCACCTACCTCGGCGTCAACGAGAATCTCGAAGAATACCTTGACGTCATTGCCTCCGGCCGCAGCCGCCGTGTCGACCTCGGCCGCGTCGGCGATACCTACTTCATCAACGTCGCCAGCGGCGGCATGATGGCCTGCATCGCCCACGAAGTCGACGCCCGCTTCAAGAACGCCCTTGGCAAAATGGCGTACTACCTCAAAGGCATCGGCGAGCTCCCAAAGTTTCGCTACTTCCCCTTGAAGATTGAAGCCGACGGCGTCACCTACAGCCTCGAGACCTTCCTCTTCGTCGTCATCAACAGCCCCGTCGTCGGCAGCATGAAAAACGTCGCCGAAGGCGTCGAAGTCGACGACGGCAAACTCGACCTGCTGACCATCGGCCGCACCGGCCTGCCCAAACTCATGAGCATCTCCGCCGACCTTGTCAGCGGCAAATCCGTCTCCGGCCGCGAAGGCGTTCTGCACATTCAGGCCAAGCACTTCCGCATCGAGAGCGGCATCGACGTCGAGAGCGACATCGACGGCGAGTGCGGCCCCATGCTGCCCTTGGAAATCGACACCGTCCCCAAGGCCGTGGCCATTTATTGTTAAGCAACATAACAAGCAAAAAGAGAGGTCAATCAGACCTCTCTTTTTAGATGAACAAGATATAAGAACAGAAATACCGGTAAAGGCAATGCCTGCAACGCAGGCGAGCCCCACTCACCTTCAGGAAAGCAGAACGTCTCTAGGGCGAAAGAGCTGTTTCGTAAAAGGACAGTCTCACAATCCGCGATGTAACGCTGCCGTATCTGAGACCGGGGGAAATATTTCCCCCGGTCCCTGCGAGCTGCCGCCAAAACCGAAACAGCTCCCGCCACCTGCACGATGTAAACCAGCGTCACTCTTCTCCGTTATCAATCTGTCCCAGATAATGCGCGACGAACTGCTGTGCCGTTCTGCCGCTGCGTCCGCTGTGCGTAAGCTCCCAGCGCACGCCCGCAATCCTGAGCTCCTCCGGCGAGAGCTTGATGCCCGCCTTCCTAAGCATATGGTCGATGATGGCCAGATACTCCTTCTGGTCCGGCGCATAATACTGGATGACGAGTCCAAAGCGGTCCGACAGCGAAATCGTCTCATTCATGCTGTCATCGCGGTAGACCTCATCTTTCCCCGAGTCGCGGTCGCGCCAGCTCTCACGAATCAGATGGCGGCGGTTCGACGTCGCGTAAATCAGGACATTTTCCGGACGCGACTCTACGCCGCCCTCAATAGCCGACTTCAAATACTTGTACTCCGCGTCCGACTCCTCAAACGAGAGGTCGTCGAGGAAGATGATGAAGCGCTTGCTCGCAAAATAGCGCAGCGCGTCCATGATGTCCGGCAGATGTGAGAGCTGCGGCTTTGTCAGCTGCAGGATGCGCAGTCCGCGGCTGTAATAGACATTCGCGAGAGCCTTGACTGCCGACGATTTGCCCGTACCGCGCGCGCCAACGAGCAGCACATTGTTGGCCGGTTTACGCTGCACGAAAGCCTCCGTGTTGTCGATGAGCTGTTCCTTCTGATGCGCGTAGCCGATGATATCGTCCATCTGCATTGCCTCGAAATGGCGGATGCCGAGCAGCCGTTGCTGTTTGTCGTCCCAACGGAACGCCTTGAACGAGGCGATATCGACGTAGCCGAAGCTGCCATAATAGGAAAGCAGCGCCTTGGCGTAGTCCTCCGCCGTTTTGGCTGTCTTCAAGAGAGCCTCGAGCGCCGTCGAAGCCTCATCCTGCTGGCGCACCGTCGGTTCATAGTCGTCGAGCAGCGGCAGGTCGAGATAGAGGCTCGCCGGATTCGTCAGGAACGGCAGCAAGAGCTCGAGGTCATGGGTAAACGCCTGTTTGAGGCTCCCTCCGACAGGGCCGTTGCTGACCTCAATCGTCTGGGCCGCGAGGTTCGCATCGTGCACAAGCAGATAAATGATGTAGCTGCGCAGGAGATTGCCGTGCAGACCGACATCCTCCGCCGTCGCGATGAGCTTCGCCGCGCAGACGCCCGTCTGGCTCTTGTCACCGTCAAGCACAGCACCGAGTGCCTGAATCGCAGGGTCTTGCAGCAGACTGCGGCAGATCAAAAGTTTATGGCAATTGGGATAATCTGACATAAAGCATCCTTCTTCCTCTGACATGTTGATGTTCTGATATTTTCGTATGGATTCTTTTTATTATAAAGGGAAAGAACCGACTTGTAAACTTGTAACTTTTAGGAAACCGGCGGGCGGCAGAAAATGGGTGAGGCCGTAAAGTCATTGGACTGCTCTCCTAGCGGATAGGGACAGGGCAGACAGAGTGAGCGCAGCTCCGTGGCGCTGGTGTCAAACGCGAGCATATTGGCAAGCGGCGTGAGAGATGTGCCATGGCGGCGTTCTTTGGAATTGAGGAAATGGCTGACTTTCGTGACCAAGGGAATTTGGCTCTTTTTTTTGAATTCGTGCAGCAGCGAGCGACCTTTTTCGTCAAATGCGAGCACGTGAGCGTAGAGCGGTCCCGTTTCGTCGGCTCGTTTTACATCGCGCAGACGGCTGTCGAGCAGCAGATGGGGAAAAATCCGTCCCATGCGGCTGGCAGGATAGCGGCTCGTGACGAGCGCCTGTGTGAGTCCTGCAAGCGAGGAGCTCGCGCGCATTTTCGCAAGCAGCCGGTTCTCAAGTCCTTCCTGCAGGCCAAAAATCTGACGGAGATTTTCAGAATCCATGGTTAAAATCTTAACGAGCAAGGGACGGAAGAGCTCTTCGGTATCGGCGATTCCTTGGGGGAAAGCCCGCTGCAGCAGGGCAAAGGACGCTTCGGTCAGCGAAGCCTGCAGGGCCGGCCAGTCCGGTTTTTTTTGGCGAAGTTCCTGCCGGATGGCCGAAGCCGAGGCTAAAGGCCCGAGATTTGTCTCGTGATAGCCAGCGCCGCGCCGCGCAATCAGCAGGGGCTTGATAGCAGGGGCGTACGTGTGCAGCGCACGCAGGTATTCGATGGCGAGAATGTTGTTGGGCTGTTTGAGGATTTCTGCGTCGAGGCCGTTCTGCTGCTGCAGGATGTTTGTCAGGGCTCTGGCATAGGATTCGCCGAGCTGCAGACGTTCGTGGAGCGCGGCTTGGGTCGCTTCTTCGTCGATGGCCGCAGCCGCCGTCAGCAGCGGCGCGAGCTCCGCGGATTCCGCGCCAAAGGCCAGCGTATCGACAGGGCCGAGCGCAGCGAGAAGCCGTACTCCGCCGCGCGCAAAATCCTGCGCACTGCGGCAGG
>ERZ779888.1420-NODE-1420-length-23763-cov-23.648431_pt1 | contig 23763 bp, 21 predicted proteins | sample MGYA00511245_ERZ779888 | MGnify/ENA primary metagenome ERZ779888 (study PRJEB29588, sample SAMEA2155255) | human gut metagenome | biome: human gut; feature: human-associated habitat; material: faeces | place: Denmark | collected 2008/2010 ...
TCTAATTCGCATTATAAGGTAATATAAAGAAATCTGAACTTGCATATTCGGTTTTCCGTGCTATAATTAAGACATGCCCTAACGGGTAAATAAAAACAACATAACAACAACGGCAAAAGGCAGAAGGGTAACAGCTTCTGCCTTTTGTTTTCATATCATCAATTATAATCAATGAACGGGAGCGGTAAAATGCACGTTAAAAACACATATCCCTTAAACACCGCCGATGAGGATCTTATGAAGTTAGCCGGGACGGCAAGCTTTTATCTCAGCAATATTACGGAGATGCATACAGCAATCGATATATCAACTGCGCTGCCCGAAGAATACATAAATGACATAATAGCCGATTTGCAGAAGCGGCGCGATACATTGGCATATGATTTGTAATAGCTTATTTATAGTTAAATAATCTCTATCCATGCCTTATAATAATCCCAGCGTGTTTGGCCTTCACAAGCGATTGTGATATATCGCACAATGATTTCACCAATGTTATAACCGCGGGCCTTCAGGTAATTTATTGCTTCGTCTAAATTGGTGTGTTTGCGGTCTTTTACGTCAATGCGAAGGATAAACTGCACAAAGTGGCGGTCTCCTTCCGCAAAGGTCCATGCAAGCTCCTCATCAGGCTTGCGGGATTCTGCAGCCCATCCCCAAACCCATTCGTAATTCGGCGGACCCAAGCGCACTCCTGCAAACTGATACTGTCCGGAAAAGTATTTTTTCCATACCTCCTTGTCGTAAAGCTTGGAGTGACTAAGAATGAGCGGTATATCAGGCTGGGCTTCCGTATAAGGGTGCTTCTGAATATATTCAAGCTCATTCATTAGGCTAAGGGTTTTGCGCAGCATGGAATAGGTGCTCTGCAAACTGCTGATCTGTGCTTCAAGCTCGCTTTTTTTATTCAAATACAGTGCATTGCTTTCTGCAAGGCTGAGCGTTTGATATTCTTTTATAGCCTTAACTGGAATGCCGAGATTGCGCAGATAACAGATGTCGCTAAGATTCAGCAGGGAAGAATATGAATATTCACGGTAATTGTTATCGCGCCGGCCTAATGTGATTAAACCCATAGATTCCCAATAGCGCAGCGTTGAAGCGGGAATCCCAAACGTTTCCGAAACGGTTGAAATGTTCACCGTTTTGTTTTTGTCCCAGTCCAGCATTTTCTCTTACTCTCCTGTTCCATAAATACTTTTCCATAAAAAATTATATCAAAAACGGTATTGACATTCAAGTAACTTTAAGCTTTAAAATACATAATAAGTTCGATGGCGCAGAGCAGATAATATAAGGTTGTATCTGCAATGGCTTCCAGCTTTTGATTATTGATTGCATTACGAAAGCAAACAACTGATTGGAGAAATGTGGCGAAAAAATAAAGGTTTGAATTACGAATGAACGCCTGTTGCCGCTTATACTGCGTCACAGCGCTCAAATAAAACAAAACTTAGGAGGAAACTATGAAAAAAAGTTTAGTACTGATGCTTGCCGTTATTCTGGTGACTTCGCTTTTTGCAGGCTGCGGACAGGGCGGCGGCAAAACTACCACGGATGCAATTCTATACTATGCATGCGGATCGGAACCCTACCTAACACTGGATCCCAGTGTGGAAAATTCCAACGGCGTATGCGTCCTCCAAAATGTATATGAAACGCTAACCCGCTACAACGATCAGACCGGCGAGGTGGAACCATATCTTGCTACCTCCTGGACGCACAACGATGACGGTACGGTATGGGAGTTCACACTGCGTGAGGATGTAAGCTTCCATGACGGCACAAAAATGAATGCAAATGCAGTCAAAAAGTCTATCGATCGTACTATCAAACTGGGCAAGGGTGCTGCATACATTTGGACCAATGTTGAATCCGTTGAAGTAGTAAGTGATTATGTGGTTAGGTTCAACTGCTCCGAGTCTACATCGATAGACCTGATAGCTTCCGCTGCTTACGCGGCTTACATCATATCCGAAGATGCATGCGATAAGGATGGCGACTGGTTCAACAGCGAAGAAGGAAATGATGGCGGCTCCGGTCCGTACACCGTAAAGAGCCTTGTTACCGGCGACCAGGTAATGCTTTCCGCGTATGACGGATATTGGCGGGAATGGAAAGAGAATTCCTATAAAATGGTCGTCATAAAAAAACACGTCGAAAGCGGTACCCGCCGTCAGCTTCTTGAAACGGGCGATGCTCATGTCGGCTACAATTTCTCCACTACGGATATAGCCGCGCTGAAGGCAAATGAAAAGGTCGAAGTTAAGTATCTGAATACTTATAACAACATACTGCTATTCTTTAATAGCGAAAAGCAGCCCTGCAGCAACGAGGATTTCCGCAAAGCGCTTGCTTATTCGTTCCCGTATGAAGAAGTGATCAACGGCGTGCTTGAGAATCGCGGACAGCTTTCCCACGGTCTTGTAACGCCCGGTCTTTGGGGACATGACGAGAACTGCAAACAGTACGAGTTTAACCTGGATAAGGCGAGGGAATACCTTGAAAAATCCGGTATTGATGTAAGCTCTGTTAAGCTTGAGTTTTCCATCCAGTCTGGTTACACCGAATACAAGGATCTTGCGCAGCTTTGGCAGACATATCTTAAGGAAATCGGCATCAATATGGAAATCCGTGAGCGCGGCTGGGATTCCCATATTGAGCATGCACGTGCTACGCGTCCCGAGGACAGGCAGGATATATTCATTATGATATGGTGGCCGGATTATGCGGATCCTTCAAGCTGGTTCCAGAGCATGGTACACTCTCAGGAGACCCCTGCATTTAACCTGAGTTATATTAAAAACCCCGAGTGGGATGCAAAGATTGAAGAAGCTATGCGGCTGACCGCAACGGACCGCGCCAGAGCGGAGGAGCTGTACAAGGAAGTGCAGGAGGGAGTTTTGGACGGCGCATATATGATCCCCGTTTACGATCAGGTACTCACCTGTGTGGTTTCCAAAGAAATCAATGGCTTCTACTATAACCCGGCGTATCCAAACTCTGTACTGTTTTTCGATATAACCCATAAATAAATTGCCTGTTTACGTGGCATTAGGCACACCGGCAGGGGGAGCTGCTGCTCCCCTTGCATAACAAAGGAGAATGCTGAACATATGGTAAAATATATTATAAAACGATTACTTAACGGCCTCATTGTATTGCTGGGCGTAGTCACCATTACGTTCTTCATCACGCGCGTTGTCCCTTCTGATGTTGCCGGCAAATGGGCCGGGGAACGCGCTACGGAAGAACAGCGTAAGCAGGCTATTGCTGAGCTTGGGTTGGACAAACCGTTGGTAACGCAGTATGTGAACTATTTGAAGGATCTTCTTTCCGGTGATCTTGGCCGTTCATTGCGTACCAAGGAACCCATTACTAAGGAACTTGCAAGCTATTTCCCCGCAACGATGGAGCTGGTGCTGGTAGCTTTCCTGTTTGCAATGTTTGTGGGTATCCCAATGGGAATTTATTCCGCGAAGAAAAACGGAAAAATGCTGGATCACACCACCCGCTTTTTCTCAATAGGTGCGGTTTCGTTGCCGACTTTCTGGGTGGCGATGGTATTTCAGTTAGTCTTTTACCGTCTCCTCAACTGGTTGCCGCTTGGCGGACGAATGAGCATAAGTGCATCGCTGATGTACGATGTGCCAAACGTTACGGGTATGCTGATACTCGACTGCATTCTGACCGGTTCATGGGGTCTGTTGGGAGATGCTTTTGTGCATATTATTATGCCTGGCTTTACCATTGCGCTTTATCCTATCGGACTCGTTGCGCGCATGACGCGCTCTGCGCTGCTTGAAATTCTAAACGAGGACTATATAACCGCCGCAAAATCCTACGGTATACGGGAAGGCAGGGTGCTTTGGCGTTATGCGCTGAAGAACTCCCTGGGTGCTACCGCAACGGTTGTTGCGTTGTCCATGGGATATTCGCTGACCAATACATTCCTTACGGAAACAATTTTCAGTTGGCCGGGATTAGGAAGCTACGTCAGCAAATCGGTTACTACGCTGGATTATCCGGCAATTATGGGTATTGCAATTATCTCTGCAATATTCTATGTAATACTTAATCTTGTTGCGGATATCATTATTGCGCTTGACCCGCGCATCCGGCTGTAAGGAGGACAACATGAATCAGAAAATGAAAGATATTCTTCGGCCGACAATTAAAGAGCTGCGGGACATGATATTCATGCTGCGCAAAAACGCGCTTACAATGGCGGCAGTCATTGCGCTGATACTGATTTTGGTCATCGCTCTGCTTGCCCCCGTAATTGTTCCTTACCCGCAGGATATAGCGGATAAAACCAACCTTTCGGTAAAATTCCAGCCCCCTTCTTCGGCGCACCTATTCGGAACGGATGAGCTTGGGCGCGATGTTTTTAGTCGAGTTCTTTACGGAACGAGGATATCGCTTAGCACGGCCGTTCTTGCGGTAGCCCTGTCATTGGTTATCGGTGTGCCGCTCGGCGCCGTTGCAGGTACATCCGGCGGCGCGGTAGATGAGATAATCATGCGCATAACGGATATTTTCCTAAGCTTCCCGCCTATGCTTTTGGCAATATTGCTCGTGTCCATGTTGGGGCCGAGCCTGAACAACGCTATTCTCGCCATTGCGCTTGCATGGTGGCCGTGGTATACGCGCATTGTACGCGGTCAGGCAATCTCGCTTAAAGAGCGCAAATTCATTCAGGCTGCGGAAACCATCGGCACGCCGAAGTGGAAGATAGTTGCCAAGCATATTATTCCCAATACAATTTCACCCGTTGTGGTGCAGGCGTCCATGGATATGGGCGGTGTTATTCTTACCATTGCGTCGCTGAGCTATCTCGGCCTTGGTGCGCAGGCGCCTTCTCCGGAATGGGGACTGATGATAAGCACCTCACGCAACTATTTTCCGGATATTTGGTGGTATAGCGTGTTCCCGGGCATTGCCATCTTCATAACCGTGCTTGCATTCAATTTGCTGGGTGATGGTGTGCGTGAGATACTCGACCCCAAAACACGTAAGAAATGAGGAGGAACATCCGTGAGCTATTTTGAAGTGAACGGCCTGCAGGTCAGGCATAAAACATCCGAAGGCGTTAAGGAAGTTCTGAATATAGAGCATATCGCCATTGAAAAGGGAACAACATACGGCATTGTCGGCGAAAGCGGACAGGGAAAAACCGTCCTTGCGCTTACGATTCTTAAACTGCTGCAATGCCCGCCGGGAGAAATCACAAAGGGCTCCATCATGCTGGACGGCGAAGATATACTTACATACAGTCAGCATAAGATGCAGTCAAGCATTCGCGGCAAAAAGATAGCAATGATCTTCCAGGATCCCATGTCCTGCCTGAATCCCGTGTTTACTGTTGGCCAGATGTTGGATGATGTAATCCGCACGAATCGGGGACTTCATGGCAAGGAAGCGACTGAGTATGCGTATAAGGTGCTAGACATGGTAAAGCTGGTGGATGCGGAGAGTACGCTGAAAAAATATCCGCATCAGCTTTCCGGCGGACAGCGTCAGCGTATAATTATTGCGCTTGCGCTATGCTGCGGTGCGGAGTTCCTTATTGCGGACGAGCCCACGCGCAATCTTGATGTAACCATTCAGGCAAGCATCCTCAAGCTGCTCAAGGAGCTGCAGGAAACGCTTGGCATTACGGTTCTCTTTATTGCCAACAACATGAGCCTTGTTTCCGCGTTCTGTGACAGGATAGGCATACTTCATGAAGGGCGCATAATCGAGGAAGGCGAAACAGAGCGGATAATACGTGCGCCGGAGCAGGAATATACACGCATGCTTGTTGATGCCGCACGGCTGCATACAGCTCCCGCAGAGGAAGTAGAAGCAGGGGAGGAACTGCTGCGCGTAGAGCATCTGAAAAAATACTTTGATGTTAAGAAAAAGAATAAGAAGCTGAGCCTCAAAGCCGTGGATGATGTAAGCTTCACCCTGAATAAAGGCGAGGTGCTGGGCATCGTAGGCGAAAGCGGATGTGGAAAATCCACTTTGGTTAATACAATTCTGAACCTATACGATCCTACGGACGGAAAGGTGTACTTTGACGGCAAGGACGTGTTTTCGGATGAGCGCAAAAACCGAAACGCATTCAAAAAGAATGTGCAGATAGTGTTCCAGGATCCGTACTGGTCCCTGAATCCGCGTTGGCTCGTAAAAGAAATCGTTGCCGAACCGCTGGATGCATATGAGAAGCTGCATGGACAGGAGCGTCTTGCGCGCGTTGTGCAGCTGCTGGAGATGGTAGGCCTCAGCCGGGATGATGCACACAAATATCCGCATGAATTTTCCGGCGGAGAGCGTCAGCGCATTGCAATAGCACGTTCGCTTGCATCTAACCCCAAGCTGGTGGTGCTGGATGAGCCTACATCCTCCATCGACGTGTTTTCCCAGGCGCAGATATTGGAACTGCTTCGTGAGCTGAAGGAAAAATTCCAGCTTACGAACATATTGATTTCGCATGACCTTGGCGTAGTGAGTCAAATGGCCAATAAGATTGCCGTAATGTATCTTGGTAAAATTGCGGAGTTTGGCCCTGCATCGGAGGTATTCAGCAATCCGCAGCACCCGTATACCAAGGCACTGTTTAACGCCATACCCCAATTTGAAAAGTTGGGTATGGATCAGTTGACTACGTTGGAAGGTGCAATTCCGAGTCCGATTAATCCGCCTTCAGGCTGTGCTTTCCATACCCGCTGCGCGGAAGCATGCGAAGCATGCAAGAGCTGGACTCCGGAACCGATTTATCTAAATGATGCACATTATGTTTCGTGTATCCATTTTGCCAAGCAACAAGGAGAATGTAAATGCGAAAAAAGATAACAATTGTCACAATGGGGCAAAGCCCGGCTAATACTAAAATGCACGACATATATAATATGTTTGCTCAGGACTGTGATGTGGAAATGCATGGCATTCTTGACGGCATGAGCGAGGAGGAAATAGGTCTGCTTGCCCCGCAAGGCTCTGAAATGTTGATTGTCAGTTCTCTGCACACGGGGCGTGAGGTACGCATAGCAGAGCATAATGCGATTCGCCTTGTAAATGAACGCTTGATAGAGGCAGAGAAAGGCGGGTCTGTTGCTGGGTTGATACTTTGTACCGGCCACTTTGATATTCCGGATATGCGTATGCCCGTTTTTGTTCCGGAAAAGATTCTTTTCTCACTGTTCAGGGCAATGGGCGTAAAGCGGCTGGGCGCCATTGTACCCAAGCCTGAGCAAATTGCAGCTTCGGAGGCCTATTATAGCGAGTTTTCTCCGCGTATCCGCGCTGCGTCACCATATGGACCGAGGGAGCAAATTGAAGCGGCTGCAGCTTCGTTCCGCAATAGTGACGTAGATATACTTATGACGGATTGCATGGGGTTCACGGAGGAAGCTGGTAAAATGATTCAGGCAGCATCAGGTAAGCAGGTATTTGTGCCTCGGGTGGTAGTGCCTGCGCTTTTGAAGGCTATTGTTTCCTAACCACACTAAACCACTAAAACTATTCTGCCATATGGCAGCGTAACAAGAAAGGAGCATTTATGAAAGTTTTAAGCAGAGAAGACATTTTGGATATACTTTACGGCGGCGCCATTCTGGGTACAGGCGGCGGGGGAAGCCTTACGAAGGGACTTGTAAGCATAGACCTTGCAATAAGCAAGGGAAAAACATTTACGCTTGCCTCCTTTGACGAGCTTGATGCGGATGATATCATTGTCTGCCCGTACTCCTGCGGTGCGATATCACCCTTGAGCGAGGAAGAACGCAAAAAGTATGAAGGTCTTCCGGTGTATGAGGATACCTATCACATTAAGGCACTTAAAAGCATGGAAGAGTATCTCGGCAAGCCGGTTAAAGCCGTGATTTCCACGGAAATCGGCGCTGGAAACACCGCTAAAGCACTTTATTGTGCTGCCATGGGAGACAAGGTAATCGTCGATGGCGATCCTGCCGGCCGTTCTGTCCCCTGCTTGCAGCATTCAACCTTCTATCTGCATGATGTGCCTATTACGCCAATGTCGCTTGTGAACAAGTTTGGCGAAAGCCTTATTGTTAAGGACGTTGTGAACGACTATCGCGCGGAAGCAATCGCACGTGCTTTTGCAGTTGCCAGCCAGAATACAACTGCGGTATGCGACCATGCTAATACCGCCGAAGTGATCGGGAAATCCGTCATCCGCGGCGCAATTTCATATACCCAGCATATAGGGCATGTCTACCGCTCCGCACTTGCGGCAGGACAGGACTATGCAGAGGCCGTCGCAAAGGCCGGCGAAGGCTTTGTGGCGCTGCGCGGTAAGATTCGCAGGAACGACTGGGGAACCGAAGATGGCTACACCATAGGAACCATGCTTATTGACGGCAGCGGTGAGTTTGCCGGAAATGAATACAAGATATGGTATCAAAACGAGAATATCATTCTTTGGAAAAACGGTGAGTATTACATTACGGTGCCCGATCTTATCTGTGTGTTCAACGATGACGCTAAGGAGCCGCAGCTGAACCCGTATGCTCAGGAAGGAGAAGCCGTTTCGGTCATTATCCTGCCTGCTCCTAAGGAATGGACTACCGAAAAAGGACTTGAAGTTTTCGGGCCGCGCAGCTTTGGATACGATGTAGACTGGAAGCCGATGGGAAAATAACATGAGAATTAAAATCATTGACGCGGTTGTAAAAAGTTCCGATCGGCTGAGGACAAACGACAAGTATATCCGGGAAAGCCTGCGTCCGGATACCGAGATAGACTATGCACATATGTCAAAAGGCTTTCCATCCGTGGAATGCGATCTGCATGCAGCATTTAACAAGCCCCAGATCATCGCGTCAGCGATTCAGGCGGAGCAGGATGGGTTTGACGGCGTGTTCATCAATTGCTTTGATGACCCTGGGGTATACGAATGTCGGGAGTTGCTTTCCATACCCGTATTTGGCGGTTATGTTCCGGCAATGATGACTGCACTCTCCCTTGCCGAAAGGGTTGCCATAATTACAACGGATAAATTCGGGATTTTAAGCGAGGAACGCAAAGCAAGAATGCTGGGGATTTCCGAGCGCGTTGCGGCAATCGTCCCTGTTGAAATGGGCGTTCTGGATTTGCAGAGTGATCCTGAAGCCTTAGCGGAACGCGTTGCGAATGTCTGCTGCACGCTGCATGAAACGGAGCGCATCGGTGCGGTATGCTTGGGCTGCACCGCCATGCACTGCATGATAGATATACTCCGTAAAAAGCTTCAGGCGCGCAACTGCCCCATTATGGTAATTGAGCCTCTCCGCAACGGCTTACGCTATTGTGAGCATATAATTTCCATGGGATACCGGAACGGGCTGCATGTACTCAAATCCGTAACGCTGCCCAAAGGATACGAAAATGGCTGAGCAAATTGATTTGTATAAGCTATTGAAAGACCGGCGCACCTGTCGGTCTTTCAAACCGGATCCGATTCCTCAAGAGGTGATGGCCAGGCTATATGAGGCTGCCTGTTCTGCACCGAGCGCAGGCGGTTTTCAACGGATATCCATCGTTGAGATTGCAGATCAGAAAAAAAAGGACACACTTGCGCGCATTTCACGGAATCAGCGCTTTATTGCCGATGCGCCTATCAATTTGGTATTCTGCATAGATGGGCACAGGATGCGCAGAATTGCCGAATATGAGGGCGCACCCTACGGACAGGATTATGCAATATGTACGCTTTGGATGGGAATTATTGATGCTACCATCAGCGCACAAACCCTTGTGCTGGCGGCAGAAGCGGAGGGATTACGCAGCTGCTATAACGGAAATGTTGTAGATAATGCGGATGAAGTATCGGAGCTTTTGAATTTACCGGAGCATGTGATACCCGCTTTTATGCTGACGCTCGGATATCCGCGCTCAAACGGTCAACGTTCCCGCAAGTATCCATATGATGTAATTGTGCATAGAGAAACATATAAAGATATGAGTATGGAGAAGCTGTATCCACATCATATTGAAAAATGCGGAAAGCCGCATTTTGCTACAAATGCCGCCCGCTGCGCACAGCTGCAAAAAATCCTCATAAGGCAATATGGCACGGAGTTTGCGGAAAAAGCAATGGAGCAAGTAAACGAACAGGGATTCCTTACGGCGTATCAATATTGGTTCGGCTGTTACTATCCGAGCAATGAGGATACCGCAATGACAGCAGAAGGTTACCGCAAGTTTCTCAGAAATAAAGGGCTGGACTTAGATGAAAACTGGACGCGGCGGTAACAGAAACGCTTGGACGGCATCAATATAGCAGCCGCTATAAGAAGCTTAGGCAGACAGCTTTGATGGGGCGGATTATAACTACAAAACAGCTAAGGATGAAAGCCGGACAAGACTGCTGTTTATATGTAGCAGTTAAAGTGGTATGTCTGACAGAATCTTCTGTTCATGTGCGCAAGACTGGTTCTATTGGCGTTTTGGGCTCAATTATAACCGAATTGCTTCATATATTTACATATATCATCTTTTAATAATGCATGAATCAAGCTGTTCAGCTATCATTTCTACACCTTGGCGTGGGGTAAGTATACCATGGAATACGTTACGTAATATGTACCCGAATAGGTTTTCCATGCGATAACGATTTATATGTTGCCAATCTATATCATCTACTGAGGATTCAATTGTTTCTTCAAATCTCTCATACCATGGGTATAGTTGCTGAATTTGACTTTTTTTATAAACATGACTATGTAGAGATACTCCGCCTAGATAAGTAAACATCTCCGCTTGATCCCGCCCGCATACCCACGCGAGAAAATCTATCGCAGCTTGAGGATCCTTGCATGTTTTTGATATAACAAATGAGCCGCCACCGATACCGTGTCCGTTGCCTGGAACCGATGCATAGCCAAGTCTACCCTCAATTTGCGTTTTTCTAAAGTCGACTAGATTTGCAGAATAGTTTACGGATATGAGTTCCATAGCTGTAGAACCAGCTACTATATTGTTTACATTCTCATCCCACCATAATGAATTGTTGCTTATTATGGAATGTTTGACAGTAGCATAGTAAGACTCCGTTGCATCAATAGCTTTTTCAACATCCATAATAAGGTGATCGTTGACCAGTTTTATGTATCCGTTTAGAGTGCGGTAACGAAGAAGAAAATTGGTTAGTATTGCCGATCCTGTACTCAAAGAGGAAGTACTGCCGTACTGTACAGGGGATTGAGGATTTATCTCATGGCAAAAAAACTCGTTAATAGAGTTAAATGCATCGTATGTTTGTGGGATTCCGAGCGTTTGACCAACCCTCTCATAATATAGCCTTTTTAATAAAGAGCTTTCAAATAAGTCGTTCCTATAGACCAACATTTGTGTTGCAACATCCATTGGTACTGCATAATGCTCACCGCAGTCATAAGAAAGTATTGATGCGGCGCGTGGCATCATGGTACGAGTTATTGAGTCATATACATCCGCTGGAATCGGAAATAGTTTTTCACAATTGAGCAATGGCGTAATGGCAAGGTTAGAACGGAATATATCAAAATAAATATTACTGTTTAGATGAAGAAGGTTATCAAATGCTTCGTTAGGAGCCAAGGCAACTATGTTTATCTCAACATTACTTTTTCTTGTGTAATATGGGGCCATGTAGCGTAAGGCTTCTGCACCTTGCCCATTAATAGTCATAATATTTAGTTTTGTAGCAGGACTATGTCTTATTATCGGCGCAAATGATTTTATGCCTTCCGGAACAAGTATAGTACGCTTGTCGTTATGCTGCATTGTTGGTACTTGGTTGTCAAGAAGTTGCAATGATAAACTATTGACAGCGGCTTTCCCTAACGCATAATAGTCCATACAGTATCGCTCTCGATTTGCTGAAAAATCAAACTTGGTATCAAAGGAAAGCGTAAGGACAAGAGGAGCACGCTCCGCAGACACTATTGCACTCGCACGTGATACACTGTTTGCCAAATAAGTTCCTGATGTAACGATAACTTCGGGATACACAGAACCGTCAAAGAAGCGATATGCATTTTTATCAGCTGTTTGCATATCACATTCAATAGACATAATATCAAAGTCACTAGAATGCCTATTCAGTGTGGATATAAATGAAGTAATAAAGTCAGATTCGTGAGTAAGGCGACTCAAGCCCGTGTATAGGCCTAATCGTTTAAACTTTTTTTCTATGATAAGTTGAGCAATATCTTTGCCGGCACAAACAAAGTCATATCCAACAAAATAGGCATTTGAGCCGTAATCGCGTTCCACAAATACTACTTTTTCACCATTGGATATTGTTTGTTCATAAAGCGGCATAACTTGGCTACAGGATGTTGCGCTAATTATTCCTGCAGGTCGCTGTGAGAGAATTTCTGTAAGTACTGCTTGCTCTGTGTATGGAATATCTCCAGTCAAATAAAGTTGGGAGTATAGTTTTTGCTGTTCGAGATACCATTTAATGCTAGTGTATAATAGCGAGTACTTAAAATCTAATATATTCGGCAATATAATTGCCACAGATCGTGAAGTTTGGATATTGTTGCGAAGCTGACGTGCTTGCGCGTTTACCGTATAGCCAAGCTGAGCCATCGCATCTTCAACCAAACGGATTTTTTGCGTACTAACATTACCGCGTTTGTTTAGCACATTGGATACGGTGCCTTGAGAAACCCCTGCAAATTGAGCTATATCTTTAATTGTAGGCATATTATACCCCCTTTTTTTTAAATTATACAATGCACAAGCTAAAAAAGCAATAATTTTCAGAATCGTTACATAAAAGGCATATATTAGGATTATAAAAATGATCAGGCAGTAATTATTGTAACGTTAATATGCATAAAATGTTGGAATAATTATATATGTTATCTAATAGGGTGAAATAAACAAGGAAAAATCGGTTTTTACTATTGACACGTTATAATTTCAGTGATATTATATGTATAGCCTAATAGAATATATGTGGCCAAAGAGTAAGAAAGGGGAAACAAAATGCTCTCTGAAGAACAGAAGTACCAGCAGATTTTTGAAATCAGCAAAAAATTCGCTTGCGAAGATACACCTGAAGTGAAGCAGATGATACTCGACGTCAATGCAGGCGTATCTGAAGAAGCAAGACGAATTAATGATGAGGCGGTTATTATTGATACGTGTACATTTAGCCTCGAAGGATATTCTTGGAATCTACAGGAGGCAGGAACCACAGCAATAAATTGCACAGTTCTAGGCACAAAAGATTATCCCGGATATGCAATGCGCAATATAATGGACTATTATAGTGCGGTTAGACATGATGATAATCTAATGATGGTTTTTAAGCCAGAAGATATAATATATGCAAAAGAGCATGGCAAGGTCGGAGTAATAATTGGCGCACAAAGCTGTGATTTTATACTTCACAACGATATAGATGCATCTGTAAAGGTATTCCATGAAGCAGGACTTAGAGTAATGCAGATAGCCTACAATCATCGTTCTTTTGCAGCAGACGGTTGTTATACAGGAACTAATGCTGGAATAACTAATGATGGCAAAAAGATGATACGTGCTATGCAACGATATGGCATAACAGTAGACCTTAGTCACGTTGGAGAACTGTCTACGCTGGAAGCGATGGATATGAGTGAACGCCCCATGATCTTTTCTCACTCCAATCCTAAAGGACTGTATCCACATGCGCGCAATATCACGGATGAGCAAGCAAAGAAATGTGCATCAATTGGTGGTGTTGTGGGTGTGACCTCATACCCGGTAACATTATGGGATGGTGATCACTTCCCAACTGTTGATACGCTTGTCGATTGTATTGATTACTACGCTGATCTTATTGGAATAGACCATATAGGGTTGGGGCTTGATACTAACGCCACCATAGGCGCATATGAGCATCGCAAAATAATCTACTTCTCAAAATTAATAAAAGAACGCGAAGGCAAGGAAAGTTTAGCATATAAGAGTTTCGAAGCGGGTAGAGGTTACCTTGGGGAATGTCTTGAAGGTATGATGAATATGGCCAATATGGTGAATATTACGGAGCATTTGCTGAAGCGTGGCTATAGCGAAGAAAGCATACGAAAAATACTTGGTTTAAATTGGTTGCGAGTATTTAAAGAAACGTGGTAAATGTGAATTACACTTCATATACGGAGGCTAAATGAAATGGAAAAAACATTAGATCGAAAGTTTCGAGAAGTGCATGAGTGGAGTATGAAATACTATTGCGAAGATACCCCAGAAGCAAAAGCACTGTCACTTGGATATAATGCTGCTGTGTCTGATGAAGCGAGACGAATACATCGAGATTCGATTATTATAGATACATGTAGCTTTAGTTTGGATGGCTATGATTGGCATCTGGAGCAGGCAGGCCTTACTGGAATAAATTGTACTGTAATCGGGACAAAAGATTCAGCCGGTGAAAGCATACGAAACATTGTGGACTATGTTAGCGTAATAGACAATACTCCACAACTAACGCTGATTCTTAAAGCAGATGATTTTTCGAAAGCAAAAAAAGAAGGTAAAACGGGCATTATTATTGGCTCACAAAGTAGTCAGTTCCTTCATCACAATGATATTGAATCGGCCGTTGAAGTGTTTGCGCGAATGGGGCTCAGAGTGTCAACATTAGCATATAATTGGCGTACATTCTCTGCTGATGGTTGCTATTCGGGATCAAATGGCGGCCTCGCAAATGATGGCAAAATATTAATTAAAGCCATGGAAAGATACGGCGTAACAGTAGACCTCAGTCATGTTGGGGAAAGGTCTACTCTGGAAGCAATGGATGTGTGTGTGAAGCCACCTATATTCTCACATTCCAATCCTTTAGCACTAAACAACCACCCACGGAATATAACCGATGAACAGGCAAAAAAGTGCGCAGCACTTGGCGGAGTTATAGGTGTAACTTCATTCCCCGTAACATTATGGGAACCGGGTAAGCCTTTCCCCACAATAGAAAACTTTATTGATTGCATTGCTTATTATGCTGATTTGGTTGGAGTAGATCATGTTGGCCTCGGAATTGACTCAAATGCAAATGCGGGCGCATATGAGCGTCGTAAGGTAGTAATGCTTAGCCATACGACTAATAGTATGCAAGGACAGCAGAGCTTGGGCTTTATAAGCAACGAGGCTGGCCGTGGAATACTTGCTGCATTCCCGGATGGAATTGAAAGTCTAGCCAACATAGTAAACATAGTAGATCATTTGCTCAAACGCGGTTTTAGCGAAGCGGAAATAAAGAAAATAATTGGCGAGAATTGGCTGCGTGTATTCAGAGCTACATGGCAACAATAAACTTCTTATTCTTATAACTTATAACGAATAAGAACACAATACCATATTTAAAAAATATAACAGACAAAAAGGAGGAAAAACATGAAAAGCACCATAACGAAAATTCTATGTGCAGTTATGACATTCATGCTTCTGCTTGGAATTACTGCATGCACCCCTTCACAGCAAGGCCAAAATGGTGATGAACCTGCCCTGAACAACAATACGTCAAACGTACAGCCGCAAGCAGCAGCAAAAATGAACGTTAACTTTGGTTTGACTGGAGATCCGCAAAGCATGGATCCATCAAAGACAACAGACCAAATGTCTAAGGCTGTATGGTATCAAATGTATGATACTTGCATTATGCGTGATAACGATGGCAATCATTTTCCTGGACTTGCTGAATCATGGGATATTTCAGATGATGGAAAAATACTTACTCTTAATATACGTAAGGGCGTAAAATTCCATGACGGAACTGAACTGAAGGCTGAAGATATCGCATTTTCTCTTGGTTTGCTTTGTGATTCTCCGCAAACCACTTCGAAAATGGTTTCAATGACATCTGATAGAATAAACGCAGTGGAAGAATATACGGTGCGTATAGATCTTGAAGCTCCTTTCGGAGCGATTCTTGATGTATTGTCTTGCGATACAAGAATAATTTCAAAAAATGCTTATGAATCGCTTGGAGCAGAAGAATATAATAAGCATCCTGTTGGAACTGGCCCCTATAAATTTGTAGAAAGAAAAACCGGTGAAAAGATAATTTTGGAAGCCAACGAAGACTATTGGCGCGGCTCTCCCAAGATAAAAACAATTACGTTCAAAATCATGACAGATAGTAACACGGCTGTACTTGCACTCGAAAAAGGCGAACTCGACTTTTTGTCGCATGCTCCTTTAACTTCTAGACAGAGCCTAATAAACACAGATGGAATAAAGTGGTATGAAACGGATCTTGCGGGCAACGTATATATTGTATTCAACCAGGATAGTCCAATATTTGGAGATCCTATTGTACGCAAGGCTATAGCTTATGCTGTTGATAAAGACGAGATGGTACTTGGTGCTGTAGAAGGCAACGGCACACCACAGTCTACAATGGTGCCACCGTGTGACGCAGGCTATGTATCAGGCTTCGAAGATGTTCCGTATGATCCTGAAAAAGCTAAAGAACTGTTGGCCGAAGCCGGGTACCCCAATGGATTTTCTTTCAAGACAATAACACAGGAAAATGCTACATATCGGAAGCCGACAGAAGTTTTGCAAGGCCAGCTGCGTAAAGTGGGTATAGAAATGGAAATTGATGTTTTGGAGCGAGGAACATTTAACGATCAAATGCATGCGAGTAACTTTGATATGCTTGTTGGACATTGGACAACCCCAATACCTGACGGATATTTCATAATGTATACTTTAATGCATAGCAGCAATATAGGTAATCAGAACTTTAGCCGCATAAATGATCCTGAGTTGGATACACAGCTTGATATGATTAAAAATAGCACCGATAGCGAAGAACGACTTGAAGCGTTCCGTAAGGCTGATGAGATAATACAGGAGAAAACACTTTTTATACCATTGTACACTTTCAAAGCTGCTTGCGCAGCAAATGAAGAACTTCAGGGGGTTACTCCGGATCCTGTTTATAAATTCCAAGTTTTCGATTATTATTGGGGAAACTAAAAAAACTATTCGAATTAGCACGTGGGAGCCATGCTACATGGCTCCCGAATAAGGAGGGATACAAGCACATGCTAAAATATATCCTTAAGCGCTTGCTTATGTTACTACCTGTTCTGCTTGGTATTTCGTTGCTGATTTTTGCTATAATGAGTCTTACGCCTGGGGATCCGGCAAGACTGGTTCTAGGAAGCTATGCTACAGAAGATGACCTTGCTGAATGGCGTGAAGAACGAGGTTTAAATGATCCGTTTTTTTATAGATACTTTGATTATATTTTTAAGGCTGTAAGAGGAGAATTTGGAACGTCATATGTGACCAACAATAATGTGCTTGAAGAATTGTCTTATAGAATACCTACAACGCTGGAGTTAACAGCTGGAGCTATGCTCTTAATGATATTAATTGGCGTTCCGGTTGGCATTATATCGGCAGTTAAGCAATATAAGGCAATAGACTATATAAGCATGATATTGGCACTTATACTTACTTCAATACCGGCATTCTGGCTTGGACTTATACTTATGCTTAAGTTTTCATTGCAGTTGGATTGGCTTCCCGCTACCGGGTCGGATACATGGAAGCACTTTATATTGCCAAGCATAACGTTATCCGCTGCATTGATGGCATCTCTATTGAGAATGACACGTTCTAATATGCTGGAAGTGATACGTCAGGACTATATTCGCACCGCACGCTCAAAAGGTGCAAATGAACGAACTATTATATTCAAGCATGCACTCAGAAATGCACTTCTTCCGGTAATAACAATAATAGGACTCAATTTTGGAACGATGATGGGAGGTGCATTGATAACAGAAACTGTGTTTGGTATAGCTGGTGTTGGCACATTGCTTGTTACAGCCGTTCGTATGAAGGATACACCTCAGGTAATGATATGCATACTGTTTATTGCTTGTACGATAGGTCTTATAAATCTATGTATAGATATAATCTACATGTTTGTAGATCCGAGATTAAAAACACAATTTCTGAAAGGAAAAAGATAAATATGGCGAATGTGATTGCAGATTCAAAACGCGAATACAAAAAACGCAGCCAATTTAAAGCCATATGGTTTCGCTTTAGGAAGAACAAGCTGGCAATGTTTGGACTGATACTGTTACTATCAATGATAATATTTGCGCTATCGGCAGATTTGTTTTTTGATTATGAGGCAGATGCAATAGAACAGAATATCAGTAAAAAGCTAATCTCACCATGCGTTGAGCATCCATTTGGTACCGATGAATATGGACGAGATATGCTTGCAAGGGTGGTCTATGGGGCTCGTATATCGCTATTTGTTGGCATAGCCACTATAGTTGGATCACTTATCATTGGGTCAATGATAGGAGCGATAGCTGGTTATTGTGGCGGTATAATAGATAACGTTTTGATGCGAATAATGGATGTATTTCTAGCCGTTCCTCAAACGATAATGGCTATATCCATTGTTGCAGCTTTGGGCTCTAGTCTCATTAATTTGCTTATTGCGTTAAGTATTGCAGCAGTACCTAAATTCGCACGAATAGTACGATCAGCCGTACTTTCTATAAAAGGCGCAGACTACGTTGAGGCCGCTAAAGCGTACGGTGCAAACGGAGCGCGCATAATTACAAAATATATATTGCCAAATGCAATAGGACCCATTATTGTTCAGGCAACATTAAATATGGCAACAACAATATTGTCCATATCAGCCCTTAGCTTTATAGGTCTTGGCGTTCAGCCTCCTACACCTGAATGGGGATCTATATTAGCGTCAGGAAAGGGTCAGATGCGATACTACCCATATCTGGTTACTATACCCGGAGTTGCTATTGTTATTGCGGTACTCGCACTCAATCTTATAGGAGATGGTCTTCGTGATGCACTCGATCCGAGACTGAAAAACTAAGGAGAAACATATGACTGATAAAATATTGGATATAAAAGATCTGTATGTTTCCTATCACACAGATGAAGGTTACGTTTATGCAGTTAATGGACTTGATCTTAAGATAGAACGCGGGGAAACACTTGGGTTAGTTGGGGAAACTGGAGCAGGAAAAACAACATCTGCTCTTAGTATAATGCGCTTGCTTCCTGATAGAATAGGAAAAATAGATAAGGGATCCATAGTACTTGATGGCTTTGACATAGTATCAGCTACACCAGCACAAATGCGATCCATGCGTGGGAATACCGTATCTATGATATTCCAGGATCCCATGACAAGCTTAAATCCAATCCTGACAGTCGGAGATCAGATTGCAGAAGTGATTGAACTACACGGGAAAAAGCTTTCTAAACAAGATATTCAGAAGAAAGTGGACGAAATGCTAGAACTTGTTGGTATACCTGCGGCACGAAAAAACGAATACCCTCATCAGTTTTCTGGTGGGATGAAGCAGCGTGTGGTTATAGCGATAGCCTTGGCTTGTCGCCCTCAACTAATATTAGCAGACGAGCCCACAACTGCGCTTGATGTTACTATTCAGGCGCAAGTGCTTAAAATGATGGCAGAACTAAAAGAAAAACTTAATACAGCAATGTTGCTTATTACTCACGATCTTGGCGTCGTAGCTGAGAGTTGTGATAGCGTTGCGATTATGTATGCAGGTGAAGTGATAGAGTATGGAACGGTTGAAGATATTTTTGAAAGCACTTTCCATCATCCGTATACAGAGGGATTGTTTGGGTCTATACCGAGTCTTGATGAAGATACTTCACGCCTTAAGCCTATAACTGGGCTTATGCCCGATCCATCTAACTTACCTACAGGTTGTAAGTTCCACCCGCGTTGTCCTCATTGTATGGATGTGTGTAAAAACGTAGTTCCCGATACGGTAACTCATGGCAAACATATAGTAAAATGTCACCTGTTTGGAGGTAGGGTCAATGAGCAAGGAAAGTAATATACAAGTGCCTATTATAGAAACACACGACCTATGCAAATACTTTAAAACAGCAAAAGGAGATTTACATGCTGTCGATAAGGTTAATATATCTATTGAACGCGGAAAAACTCTTGGAGTAGTTGGTGAGTCGGGATGCGGGAAATCAACACTCGGAAGGACTTTGCTTCGGCTGCTTGAACCGACATCAGGACAGGTTTTGTTTGATGGTGTGGACATTATGTCCTATGACCGCCATAAAATGAAGAAAATGCGCGAAAAGATGCAGATTATTTTTCAAGATCCATATGCATCGCTTAATCCACGTATGACGGTGAGCGATTTGATTGCAGAACCGATTCGCGTGTGTGGTACTATTAAGGACAAGCGCAAAATAGACGAAAGAGTATTCGAATTAATGGAAACGGTTGGCTTAGCTGCGCGCTTTGTTAACACTTATCCACATGAGTTAGATGGGGGAAGACGACAACGTATTGGTGTCGCACGTGCGCTTTCAGTCGATCCGCAGTTTATAGTATGTGACGAACCAGTATCAGCTTTAGACGTGTCTATTCAAGCACAGATACTTAACCTAATGATGGATCTGCAAGATAGCAGGAATTTGACATATATGTTTATAACGCATGACCTCAGCGTCGTAAAGCATATAAGTAGTGATATTGCAGTCATGTATCTTGGTCAACTTGTAGAATTTGCATCTACAAGGGAATTATTCAGAAATCCTATGCATCCATATACTCAGGCATTACTTGATGCAATACCAGTACCAAGCATTAGAAGGAAAAATCAGGAACGCAATTACATAAGGGGTGAAGTAACGAGCCCTATAAATCCGCCGCCCGGTTGTCGCTTTGTGGCAAGGTGCCCTTATAGCAACGAAACGTGCAGGCAGAATATGAGCCTCACAGAGATAACCCCAGGTCATTTTGTGCTTTGTTCAAAATTTTGCTAAACACTTAGATGTTTCGGAGGTAGAGGATGAAGAAAATAGTTGTTTTAAATGGGAGTCCACGTGTAAATGGAAATACGGCTGCATTGATAGCTGAATTTAAGAGAGGAGCTGAAGAAACTGGAAATGAAGTAACGGTTTTTTATCTTCATGGTATGAATATTCATGGTTGTGTGGGTTGCTGTTGCGGAGGCAAGGATATCAATAGTCCTTGCACACAAAAGGATGATATGGAACTGATATATCCAAAATATAATGAAGCAGATGTAGTAGTAATTGCCTCGCCATTATACTTTTGGAATTTCAGTGGACAATTGCGCACGGCATTTGATAGATTATTTGCTGTTTCTGAGCAATATCCTCATTACCGCGGCCCCCAAAAAGACGCCGCACTCATCATGGCTGCTGAAGGCTACGGCTTTAGCGACTGTGAAAACTATTATGAACATTTACTTGAGCATCTCGATTGGAACAATATTGGTAAGGTTCTGTGTGGAGGAGTTCTTAAGCCTGGAGATATAGCGGGGAAAATAGAATTAAGAAAGGCTTATGAGCTTGGACTATCGATAAAATAGTACTTGATATTTACTCCTGAAGGAGTGATAATACTTTTTAATGCCTATTTGGTCGCATACAGAAAACACGCCACTATAGTGCTCCCTTTAAGTTAGACAATAATTCTGACTCAAAAAAATTCGAACCGACAAAAGAGTTTGCTGCTCGTAAACCGTAAGCGGCAAGCTCTTCTACTTTACCCGTATTTGTGAGTATTCCGCCCCAGATTGAGCACCCTCGCCGCCGTTGTTGAGCACTGCGGTAAAATGTAGATATGCACCGTATTTTGCGGTGTAAATATCTACAAGGAGGTCACCTGTATGACCAATTACCGTGAGATTCTCAGACTCCATAGTCTGGGACTCAACAAGACCGAGATCGCGTCAAGTTGTCAGTGCGCTCGGAACACTGTGGCGGCAACCCTGCAGCGGGCAGCAAACTGCGGCCTGCAATGGCCGCTGCCGGAGGAAATGTCGGATAAGCAGCTCTCAGAGCGTCTGTTTCCGACCAGCCCCTCGAAGCTTGCCTACAAGATGCCGGACTACGCCTATGTCCGCAAGGAACTCCAGCGCAGCGGTGTTACGCTGAACCTGCTGTGGCTGGAATACTGCGACCAGTGCCGGGCGGCGGGCGAGATTCCATACCAATCAACCCAGTTCAACAAGTACTATGCCGACTATCTGGCAAAGGTCAACGCCACCATGCACCTGAACCATAAGCCCGGCGAGGTTATGCCGGTGGACTGGGCCGGCGATACTGCCGCTGTTATTGACACAGACACCGGTGAAATTATCCCGGCCTATGTGTTCGTGGCAACCCTGCCGTACAGCGGCTACAGCTATGTAGAAGCCTTTTTCTCCATGAACCAGGAGTCATGGACCACTGCCCATGTGAATGCCTACAAATACTTCGGCGGTGTCACCCGGATCATCCAGTGCGACAACCTGAAAACCGGCGTGCAAAAGCATGGGAAGGATGAGGTTGTTCTCAACAAATCGTACCAGGAGCTGGCAGAGCATTACGACACGGCAATTCTGCCTGTCAGAGTCCGCGCTCCCAAGGATAAAGCTGCTGTTGAGGGTACCGCCGGTATCATATATACCTTCATTCTGGCCGCACTGCGGAACCGCCTGTTTTTGTCTCTATTGGAACTGAATGAGGCGATTTGGGACCGTCTGGAGATGTTCAACCATAAACCTTTCCAGAAACGGGAGGGCAGCCGGGCCAGCAGCTTTGCGGAAGAAAGGCCCTTCCTACGCCCTCTGCCGCCCAGACTCTTTGAATTGGCCACCTGGAAAGTGGCAACGGTGGGACCAAATTACCACATTTCTGTGGAGCGTATGAACTATTCTGTTCCCTTTGAATACATTAAGCAGAAGGTAGATGTCCGGCTCACCAGAGCCACGGTAGAGGTTTTCTACGGTGGAAACCGAATCTGTTCCCATCCCAGGCTGTACGGACGGTTTAACCAGTACAGTACGATCCAGGAGCATATGCCGCCAGAGCACCAGAAGTATGTCCAGTGGAACGGTGAACGGTTCATTCACTGGGCCGGTAAGGTCGGCAGCAACACGCAGGTCGCTGTCCAAGCCATTCTCAGCGGCTACAAAGTAGAGCAGCAGGGCTACAAGTCCTGCATGGGTCTGCTGAAGCCAGTAGACAAGTACACCCCGGAACGGCTGGAGAATGCCTGCAAACGGGCATTGGAATACACACCCCGCCCTTCTCTCAAGAATATCCGGGCTATTCTGGCATCTGGCCAGGATAAAGCCGTCCCTGAGCAGAGTACGGCTACTGCGTCCTCCTCCCGGTACGGATTCACCCGTGGAGCTGCGTATTACGGAAGGGGGAACAAGTGATGCTGACTGAAACAACGGTATCCAAGCTGCGTGAAATGCGGCTGAGCGTTATGGCCAACGCACTGAAAGACCAACTTGCCGATCTGCAATTCCAAAGCATGGCCTTTGAGGACCGGCTCGGTCTTTTAGTGGATGCGGAATGGAATGCCCGAAAGAATAACCATCTGAACAAGCTGGTCAGGCAGGCAACCTTCTCGGATCCGGGAGCTTGTCTGGAGGATGTGGAGTATCTGCCCGACAGAGGTCTGAAGCAGGAGAAACTGCTGCGGTTCGGCACCAGCAACTACATCCAGGAGCACCACAACATCATCCTGTTGGGTGCCACCGGCAGCGGCAAAACTTATCTCGCCTGCGCTCTGGGCATGGCTGCCGCAAGACGGGTTTATGCGGTGAAGTACATCCGGCTCCCGGATCTGCTTGTAGATGACATGTTACAATACGAAGTGCAACACCGCCCAAAAAAGAAAGACAACGTGAACACCGGGGTGTAAAATGTAGCTACCAACCAACACAACACGGAGGTGAACACGTTGCACTACACACATTTTACACCGGA
>ERZ779888.1435-NODE-1435-length-23563-cov-5.631104_pt1 | contig 23563 bp, 13 predicted proteins | sample MGYA00511245_ERZ779888 | MGnify/ENA primary metagenome ERZ779888 (study PRJEB29588, sample SAMEA2155255) | human gut metagenome | biome: human gut; feature: human-associated habitat; material: faeces | place: Denmark | collected 2008/2010 ...
CTATAATTGAAAAGACTAGTAAAGGAAGCCGATTTAGTGAAATCGTATCTACTCGAAACCCATATGGATTTTCGGCTGATTTATTTAATGAACCACAAAAATATTCTTCGGCAGAATTAAGTTACATTCCCGAATTTAATAAATATAGAATTTTGGGCGTCAAAGGTATTAAGGGTGGAGCAAAAAGAACAATAGGTTATGTGCACTTTGAAAAAAACAATGATAAAGACGGAAATTTGCATAAATATAAATTATTTTTTTCCAAAGCATATATGACAACTTCAACTGTGCCACCGGAAATTGTAGAAGCCAAACCCAATGAAATATGTACGGAGACATTCTTGCAGATAGGCGGATTTGACTCTATGGAGCAAGCGCATAATTGCCTATCTTATATTAAGACGAAATTTTTTAGGGCATTGTTGTTTTACAATCGACATTCCCTAAATATATCGAAAGAATCTTTTTCCTTAATTCCTATGCAAGATTTTTCTAAGCCGTGGACGGACGAAGAATTATATAAGAAGTACAACTTGTCGCAAGAAGAAATCGACTTTATTGAAGGTATGATTAAACCTATGGAGTAAGGCAATGGCGAACAATATAAGTTTATCGGATATTTTACATAAGCGGCCTGCGGTCGTACCGACCATATACGGATATGCGTTGCCGAGCGTAAAGGATCACGACGGATATATAAAGATAGGGTATACCGATAGGGCGGATACGGAAACCCGAATTAAAGAACAGTTGCACACGGCGGCGATAGATTTCAAGATTTTGTTCAAGGAGTCGGCTATGCGTTCGGACGGGACTTGTTTTACGGATAAGGACGTGCATCGGTTGTTGCGGAGAAAAGGGTTTACGCGGTTTAACGAAGGCGGTGCGAAAAACGAGTGGTACAAGTGTACGGCGCAAGACGCGCTGACGGCTATCGAAGAGTTGCGGACGGAAAAGCGGTTCGAGGGGGAGCGGACGTGGAATTTCGGTATGCGAGCGGAGCAAAGGAACGCGGTGGATATGACCAAGGCGTATTTTTTGCAATCGAAAAAGGAAGATCCGAATCGACCGGCTAAGTTTTTATGGAATGCGAAGATGCGTTTCGGCAAAACTTTTGCTACCTACGAGTTGTGCAAAGAGATGAATTTCAAAAGAATTCTCGTACTCACGTTTAAGCCTGCGGTGGAATCGGCGTGGCAAGAAGATTTAACGAAGCACGTCGATTTTACGTTCTGGCAATTCGTTAGCAACAAAGAAGCAAAATTCGACGCAAAAAAGTTGGACGAGCAATACGCGGCTTGCGATAAAGATAAGCCTATCGTGGTATTCGGCTCGTTTCAGGACTTGCTCGGTACGAACGAAGCAGGTGGAATAAAGGCGAAGAACGGTTTTATTCACACGACGAACTGGGACGTCATCGTATTTGACGAATATCATTACGGGGCGTGGAGAGAGAACGCGAAAAAACTTTTTGAAAGGTACGACGAAGAAGACGACGATTTCGATTTTGAGAAGTATCAGGAAGAAGAAGCCGGCAATGCGATTAACGAAACGTTTTTGCCGATAACTTCATATCATTATTTATACTTATCGGGTACGCCGTTCCGTGCGCTTAATTCGGGCGAGTTTTTGGAAGATCAGGTTTTTAACTGGACGTATTCTGACGAGCAGGCGGCTAAGGAGACTTGGAAAGGGTCGGGAGAAAACCCTTATGCGGCGTTACCTAAAATGGTAATGCTTACTTACAAAGTTCCCGATTCGATCACTGCAAACGTTGCGATAAGCGAAGGGTACGACGAGTTTGACGTAAACGAGTTTTTTTCGGGCGGAACTTGCGGAAAAGGGCAAAAGCGAGTCGGCAAGGTTTGTTTACGAAGAAGACGTGCAAAAGTGGCTTAAGATGATACAAGGCAATTATATGCCGGTAGACGGTCTTAAACTCGGTGCGGAGCGGCCGCCTATGCCGTTTTCGGATACCACTTTACTCAACGTTTTATCTCACACGTTGTGGTTTTTACCGGACGTGGCGAGTTGTTTTGCTATGTACAATCTTTTACGGCAGAAACAGAACAATTTTTTCGACGATTACAAGGTCGTTGTATGTGCCGGGTCGAAAGCGGGTATCGGCTTGGACGCGCTTGCGCCGGTTAAAGCCGCCATGGGCGATCCGCTTGTGACGAAGACGATCACGCTTTCTTGCGGAAAACTGACTACGGGGGTTACCGTTCGTCCGTGGACAGGGGTGTTTATGCTACGCAATCTAAAGTCGCCCGAAACGTATTTTCAGACAGCGTTCCGCGTTCAGTCGCCGTGGGAAGTGCTTAACGACAAAGGGGATAAAGAGATTATCAAAAAAGAGTGTTACGTTTTTGACTTTGCCTTGGAACGCGCGTTGCATCAGATTTCGGAGTATTCGTGCCGATTGAAAGTCGACGATACGAGTCCGGAGCAGAAAGTATCGGAGTTTATATCGTTCTTGCCTGTGCTTGCGTTTGACGGTTCTTCTATGAACCGTATCGACGCGCAGGACATTTTGGATATTACTTACGCCGGCACGTCGGCGACGTTGCTTGCAAAGCGTTGGCAGACGGCGTTGCTCGTTCACGTCGACAACGACACGTTAAGGCGGTTACAAAACAATCCCGACGCGATGAACGCGCTTAATAATATCGAAGGGTTCCGCGCGCTTAACGATAATATTCAGATGATTATAAACCGCTCCGAAAAGGTTAAAAAACTCAAAAAAGAGAAGGGCGATAATTTAACGCCGCAACAGAAAAAGGAACTTACCGAAGACGAAAAGAAAGCGAAATCGCTTCGCAAGCAGGTGCAGGAAAATCTTTTGAAACTCGCCGCGCGTATCCCTGCGTTTATGTATCTGACGGATTACCGCGAACAGACGATAAAGGACGTTATTACGCAGATCGAACCCGAACTTTTCAAAAAGGTAACGGGATTATCGGTAAAGGCTTTCGATATTTTGTGTTCGATAGGGTTGTTTGATTCAGAAAAGATGAATCAGGGTATATTCGGATTCCGTAAATATGAAAACTCGTCGCTTTCTTACACGGGTATTGACAAGCACGAGGGAGAATCGGTCGGCGGATGGGATACGGTGCTCCGCCGAGAAGAGTATGAAGAGTTGTACGGCAAGCAACAGGCGACGATGACGGACTTTGAAGACGTTTTAATTCCCGAAAAGTACCGTGCCGGGAAGAATAGCGTTGCCGTCAAGGAAGCAGCAGCGGCGGTTGAAAGCGGAGCGGACGTCAAGGCTAAGCAAAAAGAAAGTGAAGACAAACTTGCCGAAAAGAAAGCGTTGGAAGAGAAGTTGGGGCAAGTCAAAATCGGCGCAACGGTCACGCACAAAAAGTTCGGCGAAGGGGCGGTGACGTGGATAGACGGGGCGAAAAAGCATATCCGCATAAAATTCGCCGCGGGCGAAAAGCAGTTCGTTTTTCCCGACGCTTTTATAATGAAGTTTTTGGAAATAAAGTAGTTTAATAAAACGATTAAAATCGGTAAAAACTGCGTAAAAAGAGTTCGCACCGAGCGGACTTTTTTAGCGGTTTTGGGTTGCGTTTTTGAGAGATTTTTTCATTATTACCACGTCGTTATAGGAAGAGAAGTCGCAATCTTTTTCGGCGTAAGAGCATTGCCAGTGGGTTTCAAGTTCGAAATTAAGGGAAATTACGATTTTTGCGTTCCATTTTTCGAGTATATCGAACGAGCGCAGGTAGCCGTTATCCCAGACGGTGAAGTCGATTTTTATCAGTGAGTAGGACGTGTTGGGGTCGCCGGTGCCGGCTCTTATATCGTTTATGCTGTTTGCCACGGTTTCGGGGTTTGTGTGGTCGAGAGTAAGGGAAACGGTGTAAAATCCGCCTTTTCTGTCGTATTTCACTTCCGCGTCCGAGATCGTGTTCTCGTTTATCGCGTGTTTCGTTATTTCGAAAACGCCTTCTTGCGACGCGTTATAAATCGGAATGGGCAAAGATTTCGTTTCCGGGGTGCTGAACGGCACGGTCGAGTCCCAGACTGCGTACGGGACGCCGTTTTCGTCGTAAGCGTTGTTTTTTACTTTTTGGTAGGTCATCGAGTTGTCGTTTTTTCCCACGTATTTGCGAGTGGTGGTGATTACGTCGGTGGTTTTCGCTATTGCCGAGCCGATAAACGAGTCGAGTATCGGTACGGAATTTTTCAGGTGGTACTCGATATTGAAGTACTCGTCCTGCGTTTTCATAATAACCGCGTCGACGTCGATATAATTGTCGCTGTTGCCCATTTTCATAAACGTCAAACCTTTGTTATATGCGGTAAAATAGGGCGTTTTGGTGATATTTTCCGAAGAAATTTTATACAAAAAAGCGGCTTTTTCTTTTGAATCGACAAAGGGCGAAAACTCGATTTTTGTCGAATCGGGAACGTCGGGTCGGGAGCAAAGAGAGGAAAAGTTGTGCGTGTTTTTATTCCCCGGGGTAGGAACGTAACCGCCCGAACCGCCGCCTGCAAAAAGGGAACAAACCACGCCGGAAACCACTACGAAAATGACGAGCGAGCAAATGACAAGCACGTTAACCACCCATTTGGTGAGTTTAATCGGCTTTTTTTTCTGTTGTTTGTTGTATTCGTCGGCAAGAGTGGACGGGTTCGAACCGAAATATTCGCGGTTTAACTTGACGTAGTCGGAATAATGACTCTTTTTGTTAAACTCGTGCTTAGCCGTGTATTCTTTTTTTTGTTTAACAACTTTCGCCATTCCGCAACCCCTTTGTGATATAGTTTATTCTACCATAGCAACAAACGCGATTTCAAGTAAATATTTAATTATAATTTTATATTTTTTTACTTAACGCCGTCTGTTGAAAGCGTATGAAATTTTGCAGCAGTTGCTTGACTTATGCGCATAGCGTATAAAGCCTTCCCCTTGGGGGAGCCTTTGCTCGCATTATAAGTAATTACTTCTGTCGTGCGATAGATTTTTACGCGTAATATACTCATTGCGTTATGAGATGCAACGCTCGGCGTTGCTTGCGTAAAGGGATGCAACGTCCCACGTTGCCAACGTCCCACATTGCTCCGTTGGGGATGCTTTACTCCGTACAGGGGAAAGGATACGGAAAGCGCGCCACGAGGAGTAATTCGGACGAGTGAGTTGTTCCGATTAAGCGCATACCTATCGTTAAGTGCAAAGTCGGTTTAAGCGCATACCTACTCATCAGGTTTGACTGTCGTCAAACTAGCGCATCCCCGTTGGGGATGCTTTACTCCGTCGTGGCGCGCTAAAAAAAAATCCTATACCGAAATACTCGGTATAGGATTTTGGCGCGCCACGAGGAGTTCGAATCCCCAACCTTTGGTTCCGTAGACCAACGCTCTATCCAATTGAGCTAGTAGCGCATAACGCTCTCGGTTTTCCGATTGCGTTTATTATTGTAGTGCCTTTCGCCGAAAAAGTCAAGGTTTTCACGCATATTTTTTCGTTTGTTTCACGCGCGTTATTTTTATTTTTTGAAACAGAGTTCTTTCAGCGCTTCGTAGTAGATATCCACCGATTTATTGAATTCGTTTATATCGACGTACTCGTCGGCGCAGTGCATTCCGCTGTTGCCGCCGGGGAAACACGGACCGAAAGCGACGCCCACGGGCAGAACCCTTGCGTACGTTCCGCCGCCGATAGCCACGGGTTCGGCGTTTTCGCCGGTAACTTTGTTGTATGCGTTAAGCAAAGTCTTTACGAGAACGTGGTTTTTGTCGACGTACAGCGGCAGATGGAAGAATGTTTCCGTTACTTTTCCCGTCAGAGCCGCTTTGAGTTTTTCGGTGACGTATTCTTTCTTGTAGGTCACGGGGTGTCTTACGTCGAGTTCAAACACGATTTTTCCGTTTTCCGTCTTCGCCGTGCCTAAATTAAGGGTAAGGCTTCCGCTTTGTTCGTCGCTTATTTTAAGTCCGGGAACGTTGCCGCCGTCGTAAGCGGAAAACGCCTTGCTTACTTCCGCACAAACGGTGGATATCGGAGCGAGAATTTTAAGAAGTTTTATAAGCGCGTTTACGCCGCCTTCGGGGTGAGAACCGTGGCTTGCGACGCCTTTCGTTTTTATCAACGCGTATTCTCCGTCGATTTCCACCGAGCAGTCTTTGCCGTCGAGCAGTTGTTTTACGCCGTCGCAGATTTTGATTTTCGCTTCCGCTTCGTCGGGTACCATATTCGCTCTTTCGCCGGCTTTAAGATACACAATATTATCGGGTTTGGTATACTCAAAACTATGATATACGATACCCTTTTCGCAGTTTATCACAGGGAAGTCGCCGTCGGGCGAGATGCCGAGAGCGGGCATTTCTTCGTGTTTTTGGTATGCGTCCATACATTGCCAGCCGCTTTCTTCGTCGCAGCCGAGAATAAATCTGACGCGTTTGGTCGGGATAAATCCTTCGTCGAGAAGTTTTGTCACGGCGATCAGGCACGCGATGAAAGGGGATTTGTCGTCGAGCGCGCCGCGCGCGTAGATTTTGCCGTCTTGTTCGGTCGCGCCGAACGGGTCTTTCGTCCAGCCTTTGCCTACCGGCACGACGTCGAGATGGGTAAGAATACCGAAGAGATCGCCTTCGCCGATTTCGCCGTAACCGTAGTAATAACCGCCGTTTTTCGTGCGAAAACCGTATTTTTTGAGAATATCAAGCGCTTTGTCAAGACATTTTGCGACGCCTTCGCCGAAAGGGAAACCGTCTTTTGCGGGGGCTTCCACGCTGTCTGTTTTCAATAGTTCTTTCAAATAATCGAGTCCTTGTTCGTTGGTCATATAACACCGCCCTTTTATTTTTATGCGTAAATATTATACACTAAAACGGTAAAGTATGTTACAATATTAAAAATAAAATCGAAACAAAAAATTCGAAAGGAAAAAACGGAGATATTTATGACTGTAAGAACCAGATTCGCGCCCAGTCCTACGGGATTTATGCACATAGGCAACTTGCGCACCGCGCTTTATGCGTATCTTTACGCCAAACACAACGGCGGTAAGTTTATTTTGAGAATTGAAGACACCGACAGAGAACGTTACGTCGACGGCGCGGTGGAAGCGATATACAACATTCTTGCGAAAGCCGGCTTAAGCCACGACGAAGGACCGGACAAAGACGGCGGTTACGGACCGTACGTTCAGAGCGAGAGAAAAGACATATATAAGAAGTACGCGGAAGAACTCGTCGAAAGGGGCGGAGCGTATTACTGTTTTTGCGACAAAGAACGTCTTGATTCTCTTGCGGACGAGAACGGCGTAAAAAAATACGACAAGCATTGTTTGCATCTGTCCAAAGAAGAAGTTCAAAGACGGATTGCCGCCGGCGAACAGTACGTTATCAGACAAAACGTTCCACTTGACGGAATGACCGAGTACGAAGATATGGTATGCGGCACGATACGCGTTCCTTGCAAGGATATGGAAGACGGAATACTTCTTAAATCCGACGGTATGCCGACGTACAATTTCGCCAACGTCGTAGACGATCATCTTATGGAAATAACCCACGTTATGCGCGGTATGGAATATCTTTCTTCCACGCCTAAGTACAACCTTATGTACGATTGTTTTGGCTGGGAAAGACCGAAGTATATGCACTTGCCGCCGATTATGAAAGACGCGCAAAGAAAACTGAGCAAGCGTTACGGCGACGCAAACTTCGAAGACTTCCTTGCAAAAGGTTTTCTTCCCGAAGCGATCGTAAACTATATCGCTCTGCTCGGCTGGTCGCCGAAAGACAACGAAGAAAAAATGAGCCTTGACAGACTCGTCGAGATATTCGACGTGGAAGGGATTAACCGTTCCCCCGCGATTTTCGACGAAGCGAAAATGAGATGGCTTAACGGAAGATACATAAGAGAACTCACGCCCGAACAGTTTCTCGAACACGCTACGCCGTATTTCGACAAGAGCGTGATAAAAGGCAAATACGACTATGCGAAGTTTGCAAAACTTCTGCACGACAGAATAGAAATCTTCTCTGAAATCCCCGATATGGTTGCGTTTATCGCTTCTTTCGGCGAAATCGACAAAACCTTATACGAACATAAGAAGATGAAAACCGACGCGTCCGTTGCGCTTACCTGTATGACGGAAGCGATAGAAGACCTTGCTTCGATCGAAAGTTTCGACGAAACGAGCATACACGACGCTTTGATTGCAGGCAGCGAAAAACTCGGCGTAAAGAAAGGACAAATGCTGTTCACCGTCAGAGTAGGACTTACCGGCTGTGCGTCCACGCCCGGCGGAGCGGTGGAAATGGCGGACATTCTCGGCAAAGAAGAATCGATCGCAAGACTGAAAAAAGCGGTGGCGGCATTGCAATAAAACTCGAAGAAACTCGAATAAAGAAGAAGATAACACGACTTTAAGAAAACAAGGCTATTATCTAAATATGAAAAAAGAGAAAAAGAAGTACTACAGCCCGGTAAAAGAATACGACACGATTAAACGGCCGCATATCTTTTTTAAGATAGTCAAAGGACTTGTGAAATTGTTTTTCCCGAAAAACGAGTTCTTATGGAAAACGGAAAAACCCGAAAAAGGCGACCCCGTGATCTATATCTGTAACCACACTAGAATTTATGCGCCGTCGTATTTTATCGCGTGCCATAAAGAACCCGTGCGAGTATGGGCAAATTGTTATTTTCTGTATTTTAACCTTTGTTGGCACCACGTGAAAACTAAGGTTATTAACAACAGACGACCGAAATTTTTGCTTTATCCGCTCGCTTGGATCCTTATGCCGTTGATCGTGCTGACGTTCAGAGCGTTTAACCCGATACCCGTGTTCCATAGACCTAAAGAAGTGTTTTCGATGACCTTTAGAAAGAGTATGGATACTCTAAACGAAGGTTTGCCACAAGTGATTTTCCCGGAAAGAACGGAAAACAAAATCAATAAATATATATGGCAACTGAACACCGGGTTCACGAGAGTAGCGGAAACGTATTATAGGGAAACAGGGAGAAAGGTCAAGTTTTATCCTGTGTACTGCGCGGAAAAACTGCGTACGTTCGTCGTAGGCGATCCCATAGAATACGACCCCAGCGTGCCTATGGCAAAACAAAAGATAACGATTTGTAGTTATCTTGAAAATAAGATCGAAGAACTCGGAGATTCTTTGCCTGAGCACGAGCCGGTGATATACGGGTAAGGAGTCTCCGACCAAACGTTACACGGGCGTTTGACGCAGTCACTGCGTTTTGTGCGCACAAACGCTTAATCCGTATAAAGCCTTCCCCTTGGGGGGAAGGTGTCGGCTTTGCCGACTGATGATGGGGTAGGAGTTTTATCTTTAACAAAAAATATCCATCTAAGACAAATTATCTTACTTTTTTAAGCGAAAAAAAAGTAAGCAAAAAATCGGTCGGGCGGCAAAGTGCCTTTGCTCGCATTATAAGTAAATACTTGTGTCGTGTGATAGATTTATACGCGTAATACACCTATTGCGTAAAGGGATGCAACGCACTGCGTTGCCCCCGACGCCCCGCACGCAACCTCAGCGGATAATCTTATTTATAGTTAAGGGGAGAGAATGTGCTCAATCTCTCCCCTTAACAAACCCCTCTTTTCTCATAATTTTCCCCATATGAATTAAATAAGAAAATAACTTGAAAACGAGTTATTACCACGAATTATTATTTATGCGGATAAATGTATATTTGAAGTTAAGGGGAGAGAATATGCTCAATCTCTCCCCTTAACAAACCCTTCTTTTTTCATAATTTTTCCCAAAACTTATCCGACAAACGTCGTGCGGGATTTTGCGGCAGTCGCTTTGCTTTGTGCGGACAAAATCTAATCACACACGAGTCGGACTACTAAGGAAGCGGAATGATACATTCCGCTTTTTGTTTTTAGTTCGCAGGGGCGTTGCCCCTTGCTCGATCCCCATAAGGGCGGTGCTCACGGCACTTGTCCGCTCGTGCCGAGAATTTGAACCGTATAAAGCCTTTCCCGTTGTGGAGAAATAGGCAAATCGCAACCATCGCATAAAGCCTTCCCCCCAAGGGGAAGCCTTTCTTCATATTAAAAGCAGTCACCCCTTGTCGTGCGATAAACTTGTACAAGCAATACACCTAATGCGTAAAGGGCTGCAACGTCCCACGTTGCCGTCCCACGTTGCCGTCCCACGTTGCTGTTGCTATTTGGTGAATGTGAACAGGTAATCGCCGTCGCTGTCGATGGTAAGGGTTATGGTGCCGTCGGTGTCGGTGCGGTAGACGGTTGCGTCGGCGTCGGCAAGGCGGTTAAGGGCTTGTTCGGTCGGGTGACCGTATTTGTTATCGTTTGCGTCGACCGAGATTATGGCATATTCGGCTTTGACGTAGGAAAGGAACAAGGAGCAGGACGAATCTTTGCTGCCGTGGTGAGCGACTTTGAGAAAATCGATGTCCATTCCGCCGGCAAAGATTTCCGTGTAAGTGACGAACCATTCCTCTTCTTCTTCGGGCGCGTCGCCGGTAAGGAGCAGTTTTCTTCCGCCGTAACGGAGCAGTATCATTATAGACATACCGTTTTTGATTTTTGCTTCGGTTTTGGTAAATCCGTCGTTGCCGGGGGAGAAGAACGTAAGCACGCACGCTCCCACTATTTCTTCAAAAGTCGAGTCTTCTTCGTTGTCGATTATATGCCTGGTCGCACCTTCTTCCGCCAACGCTTTGTCCATAAACGTCCGGTACGTTTGCGAGCCGTTCTCGTAATAATCGTTGTAGTAAAGGTTCTTAACTTCATAATCGTCCAGAACTTTGCTCATCATATTGACGTGATCGCTGTCCGGGTGCGTAACCACGAGATAATCTATGCGATTGCCTTCCACCACTTCGTCGAGATAACTGTAATATCTTTCTTTATTTACCTTTTTCGCAGACAAACCGCTGCCCGCGTCCACAAGCATATACTTGTTTTCGGGAAGTTCTACGACTATTCCGTCGCCTTGCCCGACAAATACGAAATGTACCTTGACGGGCGTTCCGTCAATCGTTCCGTAAGACGCTCCGCGCTCGGGTTTGCCGCCGCTTCCGGTGCCGCCGCCGTTGTCGTTGTCGTGCGTAGGCGCGGATATCGCACCGAGTTTTTCAAGTATGCCGTCGAGTTTGCCCGTCTTATATAGAACAAGACATACGGCTACCAAAACAAGAATTACGAGCACCGCAATCAGTATGTTTATGTTTCTTTGTTTTTTCGAAATGCGTTTCTTTGCCATTATAAACTCCGCTTTGAGAACGTTACTTTTTTTCGTTGGTTTATATTATACATTTTCCTTTCGGTTATGGCAAGTTTTCCCTTGCCTCGAAGACGAGCGAATACGGAGAATACAGGATAAACGATTTTGTCGGGGGAAAAGAACGAAGCGGCAAAAACCTTAAAATAAAAAAACGTACGGATACTTGTATTGACAAAGCGCGCGTGCTTATAGTATACTTTCTATAATTATAAATGTGCGAGCGTACGCGCGTACGTATACGCACGATAACGGAGATAAAGCGATGACGGCGAAAAGACGAACCGGTGGGAAGGCATTTGCGATTTTATTGATACTCGTTTTGGGGGTGGTTTTGCTGACCGCGTGTTTCGGCACGCAGGTGGTAATATCCTTTAACTCCGACGGCGGTTCGGAATGCGAGAAAATCGTGGTTACTGCCGATATGACGGAAATAACTCTTCCCGAGCCTGCGAAAGACGGTTGTATTTTCGACGGCTGGTATGCCGACCGTGCTTATTCTTCGTCCGTTCCCGACGTCCTTTCCGGAGAGAATATTCCGACGAATAGCGTGACGTACTACGCGAAGTGGATTCGCAGACAAATTACCGTTTCTTTCGCCGTGGAAGGGACGATTATCGGAACGAAAGTTTTTAACTACGACGAAACCGTTACCGAGGCGGACTGCCCGTCGCTTGCCGCATATCCCGACTACGAATGGGAAAGTTTTTCTTTCAAAGCCAACTACGACAGACAGGTGGACGCAAAAAAAGTGCGTAACGTCGATCCGGAATACACCGTCGGAATTTATTTTCCGAAAGACGACGGGTTCGTTCTCGTTGCCGCCGTCAAGGGCGTTAAAGGCACGCCGATACCCGACCCCGGCAAACCGACGTACGAAGGAAAAGAAACTTCGACGTATTTTTCGCACTGGGCGTACGATAAAGACGGCAACGAAAAATTAAAAGAACTTCCTACGGAGATCGGCGAAACGAACCTTACCGTCTACGCTATTTTCAAGGAAATAACCGACGATTCGAAATTCCTTTTCTACGAAGAAAGCGCGGACGGACGAAGCGTAGCCGTCACCGGACTTACTTCGATAGGCAAATATCAGACTTCGATAAGCATACCTTCTTCGATTAACGGCAAACCCGTTACTCTTCTCGGCGCGGACGACGAAAAAGGTTCGCTCGGTTCTAAGTTCTTACAGACGATAATCATTCCCGAAACGGTACGGGAGATAAACGCTTATGCGTTTTTCGGCAGCGAATCTCTTGCGGAAGTCGTTTTCGTCGGCAACGCTCTTACCGAGATAGGCGAAGGCGCGTTCGCGTCCTGTCCGTCCCTTGCCAAACTCGAACTTCCGAACAACGTGACGAGCGTGGGGTCTTACGCTTTCGCCGCGCTTACCGAGAACGGAATAACGAGCCTTAAAAACGGCGAGATCCCGGCGGAAAGCGAGATTACCGAGTCGATTTTCTCCACGCTTTCGGTGGAAAGAGCAAGCAAACTTTCTTATATCGGCGATTACGCGTTTTACGGTTGTACGAAAACGGAAACCGCGCTTTTCGGCGTGACGATGAGAGATTTTAACCATCTCGCGTTTTACGGCAGCGGTATCCGCTCGATAGATTTTTACGAAAGCGGTCTGCTTAAAGGCATAGACGGCGCGGTTTATTCGCAAACCGGAGAAAAACTGTACTATTTCCCGATAAACGGCGGAGAAAATTACGAAATGCCGCAGTCCGTAACGGAAATCGCCCCGTATGCGTTTTATAAAAACGAAACTTTGAAAAAAATAACCGTTTCGTCCGAACTCGGCAAAGTGGGCGATTACGCGTTTTATCTTTGCGTTTCTTTGGAAGAGGCGGACTTTGCTCCGTCTTCGCTTGCGTCCGTGGGCGATTACGCGTTTTACGGCTGCACGGCGCTTACAAAAGCGGCTTTCCCGGCGTTTCTGACGTCCGCCGGAACGTCCGTTTTCGAAAACTGTTCTTCGCTGAAAACCGTTACTTTCAACGGCGGCAGACTTAAAGAGATAAAAACGAAAGCGTTTTATCGCTGCACTTCGCTGGAAAGCGCGTTCGTGCCTACCGACGTAACCGAAATAGGCGATTACGCTTACGCGTACTGCGACTCGCTCACCCGTCTTACTTTCGGGTCGAGAAGTAAACTTTTATCCGTCGGCGATTACGCTTTTTACGAATGTACGAAAATATCCACCGCTCTCATACCGGGCGGAACGAAGTCGATAGGCGAATACGCTTTTGCGTCCGAACGCGGCAGAACGCAGTTCGAACTCGACTCGGAAACCAACTTATCCAACCTTGAAAAAATCGGCGATTACGCCTTTATGAACACGAGCATATCGTCGTTTACCATAGCGGAAAACGTCAAAAACGTAATTTCGAGCGGAGAAATTTCTCTCGGCAAATACGTTTTCAAAAACTGCACGAGATTGCAGCAGGCGTACTTCACGCCGTCGGGCGACGACGTGGCGATAAGCGAAGGGCTTTTCTACGGCTGTTCTTCTTTGGCGAGAATAAGATTTACGAGCAACATAAAAAAAGTAGGTCCTTACGCTTTCTACAACTGTTCTTCCCTGCAATTCGTGAGCGACTGGCAGAACGTGGAAACGATAGAAAAAGAAGCGTTTTCGGGTTGTATCGCGCTTACCAACAACGGCGGAGATCAGAGAGTTTTGCCGAAAGAACTCGTTTCTTTGGGCGAAAGAGCGTTTTATAACTGCAAATCCTTGGAAGTGGCGAACGTTCCTAAGGGTCTTGAAATCATACCGCAAGAGGCGTTTTCCCGTTGCGAAAAACTCGTCACGATAAGTTACGACGACGACGCCGACCTTACTTCGATAGGCGAAAACGCGTTTTCTTACTGCACTTCGCTCGTTACCGCAACGTTGCCGGTCAAACTTGCTTTAAGAGAGTACGTTTCGGCAAACGGCGATACGATCGCCGACGAAACCGGACTTGTCAAGAACCCGTTTTACGGTTGTTCTTCCCTTAAAGCGTACGCTTTTGCAGGGGAAACGGACGGAACGTTGTTTATCGAAGACGGCGTGGTTTATCGCGCGCTTGCGAGCGACGACGGCAACGCGGGGGAACTGAACGGAAGAAAAGCGAGAGCGATATACGCGTATCCCACCGCAAAAAGCACGGCAAGTTACGAAGTGCCGGTCATCGTGTCGAAAATCGACAGATACGCGTTTTTCGGAAGTACGATTACCGGGGTCAGATTCGCTGCGGCGAGCGAACAAGGCGGAAAGAAACCCGTTATGTTCACGGAAATAGGTTCTTACGCTTTTGCGGAAACCGCCGCGACCGAAGCGACGATTTCGGTAAGAGTTTATAAAATCGGAGAAGGAGCGTTTGCGAAGAGCAAATTAAATAAAGTTACGCTTGAAACGGAGTATATAGACGTCGACCAAAGAGCGTCTTCGTACAACGTGCTTAACGCAAGGGTAGACAACAACCTGCTTTCGGTGGGCGCGTACGCTTTTACGCAAACGGCGATAGCGTCGTTTATCGTGCCTTACAGAGTGACCGAACTCGGCGAAGGGGCGTTGTCCGATTGTTATTCTCTGTCGGAAATTGCTTTCGGAGCGGGGAGCAAACTCGACGGCGAAACGCTGAAATTAGGAGAAGGACTGTTCCGCAACGACAATCTCGTAAAGAAAGTCGTTTTCCCGGACAATCTTACGGAAATCGGTTCTTACGCTTTTTACGCTTGCGGCAATCTCGAAAGCGTGACTTTCGGTTTTGACGGAACGGAAAACCTTTCCGTCGGCGATTATGCGTTTGCGAAAGCGCAGTACCTGTACGAAATAACTTTCCCGTCCAACCTTGCGCGTCTCGGCAAGGGCGTTTTCGACGGCGATACCAGACTTAAATACGTAAACTTCTCGCAGACGGCGAAAGTCGGGATAGAACTCGAATTACCCGATTATGCGTTCGTCGGAATGAGAGAAATGGAAGAAATCACCCTGCCGTCCTACGTTACGAGAATAGGCGAAGGGGCGTTCGGCGATACCTCTTTAAGAAAAATAGAGTTTTCCTGCGACGAAAATTCGCCGTCGCTCACGATAGGAAAACGCGCGTTCGCGCACCTTGCTACGCTTACTTCCGTCGATTTGCCGGCTAATCTCGTCGAAATAGAAGAAGAAGCGTTTTTCTCGTCCAACGTCGCTACCGTAAACTACGGCGAAGGAAAGAAAGACGGATCGGGCGCGGAAATAGGACTTGCGCTCGGTGCGAGAGCGTTTTCCGAAACAAAAATAAACGAATTTATCGCAACGGCGAGAATAACCGCGATAGAGGAAGGCTGTTTTGAAAACTGTCCGTATCTGGGCAAGGCGGTTATCGGAGAAAACGTCAAAGAACTCGGCGACAGAGCGTTCTACGGCGACGCGGAGTTGAACGACGTGAGTTTTGCCGAAATAACGGAAAACGGAGTGGTTTACAACGCGATATCGGTAATAGGACGAGAAAGTTTCTTCGGTACGGGAATTACCGAATTTAACGTAACGGTAGCGGACGGACTCGTCGTAAAACAAGACGCTTTCGCTTTCGCCGCATTGCAAACCGTTTCGATAACGAGCGTCGGAAACGTCGTTGCGGAAAACGGAGCGTTCGGGGGAAATTCGTCGTTAAGGACGGTTGCCGTACTCTCGACGGAAAATTTGACGGTGGGAGAAAAAGTTTTCTCTTCTACCGGCGCGATGACCCGTCTTTCGCTGAAAGCGAACGTAATAACTCTTGCCGACGGTTTCGCCGCAGGGGCGAGCGAACTCGGCGACGGGTTCGAGTTTGAAGAAAAAGACGCGACAAAAGCAAATTACTTCTTCGATACCGAAGAGAAAGTTTTGTTTAACAAGGAAAAGACGGAGTTCGTTTATTACCCTGCCGGAAAGACGGGCGCGACGTTTACGCTCGAAGAAAACGTCCTTGCGGTAAGACCTTACGCATTCTACGGAGCGGACGGACTTACGGGAATAATCGTTAAAGGAAGCGCCGTTACGATAGGGGAAAGTTGTTTTGCGGAAACGGGAAGCAACCTTAAATTCTACGTGCCTGCGGACAAGGTGACGGAGTACGAAAACGCTTGGAGAACGAAAGGGAACGTTCTTGCGGACGAAACGGTGGCGGACGGGCTGGTGCTTACGTTGCTTTCTTCGGGCGAATACAGCGTGACCGGGTATCTCGGAGAGAAAACCAAAGTAGAAATAAACGGTTCGGTCGTCGGAGATGACGGCAAAGAATACGCTATCGTTTCCGTCGGAGAAAACGCTTTCGGCAACAACTCGGTTATTACCGAGATCGTAATAGGCAGCGGAATAAAAACGATAGGTTCGGGCGCGTTCAGAAACTGTACCGCGCTTAAAAAAGCGACCGTAGGGGAAAACGTGACGAGCATAAAGAGTTATGCGTTTTACGGTTGTACTTCGCTCGGAGAAATCACTATAGCGGACGGCAGCAGTCTTATCGGAATAGGCAACTACGCCTTTGCCGGGAACGTTGCGCTTACCGAACTCGAACTTCCCGAAGGGGTGGAATCGATAGGCATTTTTGCCTTTGCCGGCGACGTCAATCTCGGTAAAATAACCTTAGGTTACGGCTTGGAAGAAGTGGACAACAACGCTTTCGAAAACTGTACTTCCCTTAACGACGTAACTTTCCCGGAAACTCTCGCCGGGCTCGGCGGTTACGTCTTCGACGGTTGCGAAAATCTCGTTTACGTCGAATTCCGTTCGCAGGGCGTTTGTTCGATTACGAGCAACACGTTCAGCGGCGCGCCCGAAAGCGTGTACTTCTTCGTGCCCGATTCTTCGAGCGCAAGACTGTATAAAACCGACGGTGTGTGGAGAAACCATATCGGCAAAATCCTTTCCGCGGAAGAACGTTGTTCTATAACGGGATACGAAAATTACGTAATAAAACCCGACGGAAGCGACTACGTGCTTGTGGCGTATCTCGGCACGGAAGAAACCGTCGAAGTGGAAAGCGACGTAAGCAACGACGTGAAAATTACCGTTATCGGCGAGTACGCTTTCGGTAAGTTTACCAAGTCCGTCACGTTAAAGAGCGGAATAAAACAGATTGCGGACAGAGCGTTTTATCAGGCGATAAACCTTGAAGAAATCGTCTTGCCGGAAACCGTGGAAAAAATCGGTTCTTACGCGTTTGCGTATCTCGAAAACCTGAATAAAGTTACCGTAAACGACGCAAAAGGAAGTTCTTTACTTTCGGAAATCGGTTCTTACGCATTCGCCGGGTGCGCTTACGTAAACGAATTTTACTTCCCGGCGTCGGTGAGGAAAATCGGTTCTTACGCGTTCGAGTCGAAAGGCGGCGGACTGAGAACCGTTACGTTTAACGGCGGAGCGGACGACAGCGTCGAGATAGGCGCGTACGCGTTCAAAGACAGTGAAAATCTTACTTCGATCACGATTGACGCGAGAGTGGTTTCGATAGGAAACGGAGCGTTTAACGGCTGCGTAAACCTGTCGGCGTTATATTTAGGGTACAGTTCCAAAGACGTCAAGAGCGCGGTCGCTTCGACTACGGGAGCAGGCGTGTTCGAGGGGTGCGAAAAACTTTCTATGTTCGTCGCGACGGAAACCATTGCGAAAAAATATGCCGCAGAGTGGTCCAACGATTACGACAAGCATAAAATTTCGCCCATTCAGTACAAGGATTCGTCCGGGTTTGTTTACGCGGTAATCAGCACGCAGAACAAGCAGGTCACTTTAGTAAACTACGTCGGCGATCGAGCGGAAATCGAATTCCCTTCGGAAACGCAGATCGGCTCGCAGGTTTATTCCGTCGTACGTATCGGCAGAGAAAAATACGCGGATACCGGGTTCTCCGAAGGATACGTTCTTAACGACAGCGTGCGCAAAATAATCGTTCCGAAATCGGTTAAGACGATAGGCGAAGACGCGTTCAAAAACAGTAAAAATCTCGAAGAAGTCGAACTTACGAGCGGACTTGTAACCATCGAAAAGAGCGCGTTCGAAAACTGCAAAAAACTCGTGAAGATAAGAATACCTACGAGCGTAACATCGATAGAAACGTACGCTTTTGCCGGTTGCGAAAGTCTTAACGACGGGTTCTCGTTTGCGGAATCGTCTATCGTGCCGAGAGAACCTACGCTTATAATCGGCGGATACGCTTTCGGCGGATGCGTTTCGCTCGAAAGCGTATATATCCCCAACCACGTTGCGGTAATCGGCGGATACGGTTCGGCGTCGAGCAAAAACAACGGACACACGTTTGAAAACTGCACTTCGTTAAAGACGGTGTCGTTCTCGCAAAACGCGCTGATTACGTCGATGGACGAATACGTTTTCGCAGGAACGAAAATTCAAGAAATACGTCTTCCGGAATCGTTGGAAACGGTGGGAGATTATGCCTTTGCGGGAATGACCGAACTGCTCAGAGTGGTTATTACCCGTTCGCCCGCAGGCGGCAGCGGAATTTCCACGATGACTTCCGCCGGCAACAACGTTTTCGACGGTATCGACAATCCGCAACTTAAAGTTTACGTCCCGGAAGAAACGTACGACGTCTACGCAAGTTCGGGTTGGAGAACGAAAACGATAATCAAGAACAAGGTTCTTACCACCGCAAACGGAGAGTTTGCGTACGAAACGAGAGATAATTTTATTACGCTTACCGACTATCGCGGAACGGACGAAGTGGTTACGATACCGGCGAGAGCGGACGTAAACGGTTCTTCTTACACCGTTACCGCAATCGGGAAATACTTCGTCGGCGGCAACGTGAGAAAGATTAAGTTTGCGACGGGTTCGCAACTTACCGAACTTGCGGAGTACGCTTTTGCGGACAGCGTCGGGTTGGAAGAAATCCGTATCCCCGACGGAGTGATGGTTATCGGCGCGTATGCGTTTGCAAACTGCGCTTCCCTTAAAGACGTAAAACTTCCGTCTTCGCTTACCGAGATAAAAGACTTCACGTTTACGCAGTGCGTTTCTCTCAGAGAAATAACCTTGCCGGAAAACGTGCAGGGTATCGGTGCGTCGGCGTTCTCTTACTGTACCGGGTTAAGCCGCGTTACCGTCAAGTTCGGCGAAGATATAACGGTGGACAACGCGAGAAAAGCGATCGGCAACTCGGCGTTCAGCGAAGCGGGCAAGGCTGCCGGCGGAATGACGATTATCGTACGCGACGACAGACTTACGGCGTTCCGCGCGTGGGATTCGGTAAGGGATAAGATTTACGCGTCGAGCAACGTCGTAGGCGATTACGTGGTTACGCTTAACGATAAAGGAACCGCGCTTATTCTCGTACAGTATCTCGGCAAAGAAAAAGAAGTGGATCTGACGACGCTTACGCTTAAGGGGTTAAAAATCGAGAGCATATCGAGCAATGCGATCTCCGATCCCGACGTAAAATTTATCGTAGACGAAACTATCTCCGTTCCCGAAGATCTGAAAGATCGGGTAACGACGAAATAAACGAGTAAACATACCGGAAACGGCACAAAAGAGGTGAAATAAATGGAATTTTATACTGTTGACATTGCGGGAAGAAAAGAAGATTTGCCCGTATTGACAATCGGAGAGAACCTAAGAATAGCGTTCTTCAATCTTCACGGCGCGCAGGATCTTACCGAGTACTGCGGAAAGAAACTTGCCGAAAAGATCAAGGAAACGGGGGCGGAAGTAGTGCTTACCGCCGAAAGCAAGGGGTTGCAACTTGCGCACTGCGTGGCGAGAGAACTCGGACATAAGTTTTACGCAGTGGCGAGAAAGTCGAAAAAACTGTATATGCAGGACGGAATAAGCGCGACCGTACATTCTATTACGACCGCGGGGGAACAGACGTTGTACCTGTCCAAACACGACGCCGACCTTATCAAGGGCAAAAAAATCGCCATAGTGGACGACGTAATCAGCACGGGCGGAAGTCTGGAAGGACTGGAAGAACTCGCGCGTCAGGAAAACAGCAAAGTCGTAGCGAAAGCGTTCGTACTCGCCGAAGGCGACGCGGCAAAACGCGAAGACGTGATTTATCTCGGAACCATTCCGTTGTTGTAAAAAAAAGTTTTTCTTAAAACGGAAAACGGAGAATAATATCTTGTTTTTCATTTAAGGAAAAGAGATTAAGATAGAGAAGTAACGAATGAGCGTAAGCGTATATTCCCTGGGGAGCGGTTCGAAAGGAAACTGTTTCGTACTGTCCGACGGGAAAACGAACGTAATGATAGACGCCGGACTAAGCGTAAGGGCGACGATAAGCAAACTTGCGGAGATAGGGCTGCGGTTGCAGGACGTGAGCGGAGTTTTGCTTACTCACGAACACAACGACCATATACGGTGTCTGGCTGCTTTAAGCACGTATTTACCGATTTATTCGCACGAAGACACGCTTGCGGCGGTTTCTCGTACGGACGGAATGCGGCTCGCTTCGCTCAACGCCGTAGACAAGAGTTTTTCCGTCGGAAACTTCGGGATTACGCCGTTTTCGGTAAGCCACGACGCGGCGCACCCTTACGGATTTTTGCTGGACGACGGAAAGGAAAGGACGGCTTATCTTACCGACACGGGATATATCGGCAAGGGAGTGATGAAAATCATTCAGGGGAGCGATACGGTCGTGATAGAGAGCAATCACGACAGAGAATTGCTTATACGCGGAAGTTATCCCGAGCGGTTAAAACGGAGAATAGCGTCCGACAAAGGGCATTTAAGCAACGAAGAGGCCGCGTTGTGCGCGTGCGATCTGGTTAAAAGCGGAGCGAAACGGGTTTTGCTGGCGCATATAAGCGAGAACAACAACCTCGGAGAACTCGCTTACTGGACGACGGCGAAACTGCTTGCGAAAAACGGCGCGAAGAAAGAAGACGTCACGGTTAAGGTGGCGGACCAAAAGGTTACGGTGATACTGTGAGTACGACGGGAAACATACGGAAAATAGACCAAAAATTTGCGGTGGTGTGCTATGCCGTTGCGGTTTGTATCGGCGCGTTCGCCGGGGCAATCGTTGCGGCTACGGTAAGTCAGGACAGCCCGGCGTATATTTATCTGTCCTATTTATTGCCGCAAATAGGGTATATAAGCGTGTTTTTCGTAATGCGCTATAAGTACGAACGCAAGGTTTTTAAGGGACTTGTGTTGAAAGACAACGTAAAAATCGGGCAGTATTTAATCGGCGCGCTTATTGCCGTGGGGTTACTGTTCGTGGCGTTGCTTCCCAACACCGGGTTCCGTAAACTGTTTGAGTTAATGGGAATAAAGGCGAGCGTAGTCGTGCCGAAAACGGACGTCTGGTACGAGTATCTGCTGAGCGGACTGGTTATTTGCGTTTTGCCGGCAATCGGGGAAGAACTCGTTTTCCGCAAAGCGTTTTGCGACGGAGCGGAAGACGTAGCCGATTATAAGACGATACTTTTATGCGGACTTGCGTTTTCTTTGTCGCACTTAAACGCGGCGCAAACGGTGCATCAGTTCTTTTTAGGGTGCGTGCTTGCCACCGTTTACGTAAAAACGAAAAACGTCACCGTTACGATGACGATGCATTTTATAAACAACTTTCTCGCGTTGTATCTCGAACGGATAACGGGCGCGGAAGTATGGAATAATATAACGGTACAAGGGATTTGTTTCGCCGTAGGCGCGGTTGCCGTGGGCGCGGGGCTTTTCCTGCTGCTTAGAAAAGGCGGAACCGACAATAAAAAACAAGGTAAAATCGAAGGTGTGACGATAATACTTCTCGTCGTGCTTGCCGTAGCGTGGGCGATCACTTTCGGACTTAGTTTTCGGTAGAAACGACGGAGGATATGTGACGAAGACTTTTAAGACTTGCGCGATATTTTGTATAACCACCGTTTGGCTCGTCCTTATGCGAGTTATCGTTGGCGAAATCAATATGAGCGACAACGTTGCGGAATGGGTGTTTTCTTTCTGCGTGCAAATCGTGGGAATGGGGCTTATTCCGTTGCTTTTGTATAAGTTTTGGGTAAAAGACAGCATAAAAAGCGGTTTTGCGATTAACTTCAAGATAAATCCGCTTATCTGGTTGCTTGCGGTAGGCGTGGGGATCACGCTTCATTTCCTTATCCGCTCGGTTTCCGTACTGTGGCAGAGCATAGCGATACTTATGGGGTACACGCCGTCGAATTCGGCAGGTACGATTTATTCTTCGCCCGAAGTACTCGTGATGGGGATAATTACTTCCGCCGTTTTGCCCGGAATATGCGAAGAACTGACTTACAGGGGTCTGGGCAGACAAATGTTTGCTACCGTCAAGGACGAAAAAGTCGTGATAATTATGATGGGGTTGCTGTTCGGACTAGGGCATCAGTTCATTTTACAGACGGGTTACGCTTTCGTCGCAGGCGTGGTTTTTGCGTATATCGCTATAAAAACCCGTAGCATAATCCCCGGTATGATAATACACTTTATCAACAACTGCTGGGCGACGGTGAGCGAGTATTCGCAACAAAAAAACAATGCTTTTTACGTCGCGGAAGAGGCGGTTAACGGAGTTTTGTTCCGTTCTTACGGCTCGGTTATACTTACGCTCGCAATATCTGCGGTAGCCACGATAGGGCTGCTGTACCTTATAAAGAAAGCCGCAGGCGGCGACAAAAAGCCTACCGAAACGGTGGACGGAACGACGTTTTTCTACCCGAATACGATGCAGTATATTGACGATCTTTTCGGTAAACCGGTAAAAACGGAAATTAAAGTTGTTCCGGAAACTGCCGCCTGGTACGAATACGCTTTTCTGTACGCGTCGATGTCGATAATGCTTATTACCACGATTTTTACCTTCGTTTGGGGCGTTATTAGATGATAAAAGTTAATCTCGTCGCTATCGGTAAACTTAAAGAAACTTTCTTTACCGACGCGGTAAACGAATACGCAAAACGCATATCGAGATTTGCGTCCTTTAAGGTAATAGAACTTCCCGAAAGAAAAACCTTATCGGAAGAAGCGGACGATATACTTAAAAAAGCAAGCGGATTACTGGTTGTTTTCGACGTAAAAGGCGAAGAAGTAACGAGCGAAGGACTTGCAAAACTTATCGAAAACGCCGCAACGAACGGTAAAAGCGAACTTACGTTCGTAATCGGCAGCAGCGAAGGACTGGACGACAAAGTAAAAAATGCCGCAAACAAAAAAATATCTTTCGGCAGAGTAACGTATCCGCACCAACTTATGCGGGTAATTGTGGCGGAACAGATATATAGGGCGTTTACGATTATAAATAACGTGACGTATCACAAGTGAGAGCCGACCACACGTTACACGGGCGTTTGACGCAGTCACTGCGTTTTGTGCGCACAA
>ERZ779888.1437-NODE-1437-length-23513-cov-3.741368_pt1 | contig 23513 bp, 36 predicted proteins | sample MGYA00511245_ERZ779888 | MGnify/ENA primary metagenome ERZ779888 (study PRJEB29588, sample SAMEA2155255) | human gut metagenome | biome: human gut; feature: human-associated habitat; material: faeces | place: Denmark | collected 2008/2010 ...
GTTCGAACCCCGTCGTCCGCTCCATTTGATTTTTCAAGCCGATTCGATTCTTTACGGTCGGCTTTTTTAATCGGCGACGTGGCCAAGTGGTAAGGCAGAGGCCTGCAAAGCCTTTACCCCCGGTTCGAATCCGGGCGTCGCCTCCAATACGCACTCAAAAGGGATTGCACACCGTGCAATCCCTTTTTGTTTCGCGTAAGGCGTGGTAGCGCTACGGGCAGGTTATAAGAAATAGCGGGCTATAGGACAAAAAGTGTGTCCTATTTCGCATCTAAACCCCAGTTTGCAGCTCCAGTTTTAGCCGCTTAAAAAACCCAGACCCTTTAAGACGCCAGTAGAGAAGTGCGTTTGGCTTTAGCTTGGTGCTGCGGGGCGGGCCGCAAATTCAAACCCCTAAAAACAGCGAATGGGAAAGGAATATAGGCCATGAATTGCATCCATCCCCCTTCTCTGACTTTGCCCCGTTGCCGTTATATGGGGTCCGCTTGGCTTTCGAGGGCTGCTTCATGGTGCTACAGGCCTGTTGCGACAGATCAGCCTGTTGAAAAACAAAAAATCCGACTTTTATGCAACTTTTTTGCGATTAGGGGCTCTTTTCGGTCCCTGGAACGTGCAAACAAGCTGCTGTACGGCTGGTTACCTGCGGTTTTTATGTCTTGAACCGCGATCGGGGAACTCGAACAATTCCTAATCGCAAAAAAGTTGCAAACCCGACCGTTATTTTGTTTTTAGGTTCCCGAGGTTGCCGCGCGCAAGCTCCGTGGCGGGGTGGCGGCGCGCTTACGTTTCGACTGACCCGCTTTGTGGGGGAGTCGTGCTCGAATCATTTGTTCGACCTAAACGGTGCGCAATCGCATCACTTGATACATTGCGCTTGGGCATAAAAGAAGCCGCTCGTGGCGGCTTCTCGGGTGGGTTATGTCCTGCTCTGCTTATGCTGCTGCTTTGGCGGCTTGGCGGGTTTCTTTGCGGTTCTCCAGGGCGTTGACGCATACAGCGGCGGACTGGTCGCCGGTGATGTTTACCACGGTACGCATCATGTCCAGAACGCGGTCTACGCCAGCTACGAGGGCGATGCCTTCAACGGGCAGGCCAACGGACTGGAGTACCATAGCGAGCATGATCATGCCGGAGCCGGGGACGCCGGCAGTACCGATGGACGAAAGCACGGCAGTGGCAACAATAACGCATTGTTGGCCAATGGTGAGGTCGATTCCGAATACCTGGGCAATAAAGATGGCGCAAACGCCTTGATAAATAGCGGTGCCGTCCATGTTGATGGTAGCGCCAAGGGGCAGCACGAAGCTAGAAACTTCGCTGCGAACCCCCAGCTTCTTAGAGCATTCCATGTTGATAGGCAGTGTGCCGACAGAGGATGCGGAAGCAAACGCAAATGCCATTGCGCGCATCTGACCCTTGAAGAAGGTAAGCGGACCCATTTTCGCAATGGTTTTAACTGCGCCAGAATATACGACAACCATGTGCAGAATCATGGCCAAGTAGGCAATGAGAATGAGCTTCAGCAGCGGCAGCAGGATGTCTGGGCCGTTGGTGGCAACGACGGGGGTGATCAATCCAAATACGCCGAATGGGGCGATAGAGATGATCATATGCATGATCTTGATGCAAACCTCGCTCATGCCGTTCACGAAATCGGCAACCGGCTGAGCCTTTTTACCCGCTGCGAGGATACCGAAACCGAAGAAGAGGGCGATGACGATGATCTGCAGCATGCTGGCGTCAGACATGGGCTGGACGAAGTTACTGGGGAAAATGTTCACGATGGTATCGATAAACGAGGGGGCTTCTTTTGCCTCATAGTTCAGTTCATCGGTAGAAAGAGTGTAGCCTGCTCCAACGTTGAGGACGTTGGCAATTACTAAGCCGATTACGATAGCGCATGCGGTGGTGCATAGGTAGTAGGCGATGGTTTTACCGCCGATAGCACCTACGCGTTTGATATCGGAAAGGCTGATGACGCCAGCAACCATAGAAAAGATAACCAGCGGAACAACGATCATCTTAATGAGGTTCAAGAAGATGGTTCCAAGCGGTTTTATGTACGTGGTTGCGATGTCGGGAGTACCTTGCAGAGCCAAGCCAGCTACAACACCCAATGCAAGTGCTATGAAGATCCAGGTAGTAAGCGAAAGGCGTTTGACCCAAGGCTTATTTGCCTTTTCGGCTGCAGTTGCTTTCTGAGCCTCCCTAATATCGGCTTTTGCCTCTTTTTCGAAGTCGGTTAATTCGGACATGGATGACCTTTCTTGCTCGATGTCCTTTTTTCGATTAAGCGCCTGGTGATTTACCGTGAGCGGCAGATGCAGACGTAACGATATATTTTACTCCATGGTTAGGTGTGGAGCTTCGTACGACAGCTGAAAAGTGTTATGAAGCTAAAATGCGAGCCAGACGGCACGTAGGTTAGTCTGGTTCGCATTCGTGAATAGAGACTGATGCATTGGTTAAGTTATTTTGGTTATTACCCGATTGCGCTATCGAGTGCGGCTTCTAAGAATTCCCATTCGTCTTTTGTCGTTATGGGAAGAAGCTCGGTTTCTCTTAGCGGCATAGCGTTTGGGGTTTCGGCATTTGTCCTATACGCGGAGGCGAATACCGTTAGGGAACCGTCATCGCCGATGCTGTTGTCGGTGTATACCAGATATTTTTTGGTACCGCAGCTGCTTTCCACGAGCAGAAGCGCTTCGCATTCTGCGACCTGGCCATCTTCCATGATTAAGGGAAAACGAGTTTCTTTCATTCGGATGGAGCGCATCGGTACTCCTGTCAATAACTACCCGTTAAACAGGTGTTTCAATGGATACTAAAGATAGATTTCGAGAAGTGCTTTTTGGACGATCTTGCGAGCGTCTTCGTTGAAAACGTTGTGCAATACCCTGAGTTCATTCAGGGTTATGGTTCCCGGATTGGCGTCCTTTTGGGCGAAGGCGTCACGGGAGAGGAACAACGCTGAAGCGCAGTCATCTAGGGACAGCCCAGAGGCTTCGCGCGCTTGTTGAACCCAGTTTTTCATACTCATCCTCCGCACTTGATCATTACCAGATTAACGGGTAAAAAACTGCTGTCAATCTGGGAATACCACCTTATTTGATAGCATGTTTCGCGTGGATGGGAGGACCGATGGAGAACTATATTGGCGATAGTTGCGCGAAATCATCAACGCACTTGATAAACGCAGCTCAAACGCTGAAAACGCTCCTAATCTCGTCTGCGCTGGGAAGAGTTTGGGAAGAATCGGCTCCAAAACGCTGAATTTTAGCGGTTTCTGCCGCCAAATCGCGCTCGTGAATCCTTGCGTATATGTCCATCGTTGTCGTTATGTCGCTGTGCCTTGCCATCTGCTGAATAGCCTTGATGTTCATGTCGCTCATGCAGAGATACGAGACGAACCAGTGGCGCAGATCGTGGGGGCGCGGGTCATCGAAGCCAAGCTCGGAACCGAGCTTCTTCCATGCCCTGTTGAGCGTTGAGTACGATTCCTGCTCATATATAAGATTGGTCGATACGTACGTTTCGGGCGTTTGCGTCAGTTGAAGCGCCTTCATGTTGTTTGCCTGCGTCACGCGCCACATGGCGAGCATATCGGCAAGCGTGTCTATCATCGGGAGCGTTGCGTTCGCCGCCTTGCTCTTCGTCCCCTTGATCGTTATGAAGCCGCCCTGAATGTCCTTCCATTGCACAGCCAACGCTTCGTTTGCTCGGCAACCAGCGAGCAGGGCGAGCAGCAGAGCCATACAACGAGGGTCTTGCTGATCGTATATGTCGTAAGCCAAACGCTCGAACTGCTTAACGCTTATGGCGTTGACCTCTCGCTGATCCTTCTTCACGCTTGAATACCCTGCAAATGGGTTGCGGCTTGCGTAGCCTTTGGGGATCGCAAAGTGCGTCATCATGCCAGAGAGCGCAGAGCAGTATATGTTGATGGTGTTACCGCTGTAGCGCCTTCCGCTAAGCGTCTTCCCATCTATCCAGCCTTTGACCATATCGACAACGTGCTTGTCGGTGATCTGCGACACGGGCAAGGCTCCGATACAATGGCAGACCGCCTTAACGGCACATTGGCGGGAGTACCGCGCATTTTCGGAAAGCTGGTGGAACGGATCGGCGGTATTAAGCCAAAGCTCGCAGCATTGGCTGAGCGTCATCTTCTTCGATTCTGCGTGGCTCATCCCGAGCAGCTTGCGCTTGAAATCCTCGCGAGCTTGAACGGCTTCGGTGTAGCTTCCGTGAAAGGTCATCGCCCTTTGGGCATACTTTCCCGTGGCAGGGTTGATTCCTACGCTTATCTTGATCTTCCATTTGCGGCATTTCGATTTAGGCTTGTCCTCCATCGCGTATATGCCGCCCATGCCCTTCGTTCTCATGGCAGCCGCCTTTCAGCTCATGATGCCGTACTCTGTTCTTTCGCTTATCGTCTCCCAGCCTTCATCGCCGTCTACTTGCCTGTACTTGAGCGCGTATATCGAGTATCCGTTTCTGTTGGAATCGAACTCGAGCATGTACCCATCACGCTTGCGCCAAAGCACGTACTGCCCGTTTTCGAGGCTTCCGTCCTGCGTGTACCTCGTTGTTAACTGCATCGTGTCCTTGTTGTCGTAGGTGCACGGCGCGTCCTCGCCTGTAGGCACGCTGCATTCCACATAGCATTCGACAGGGCACCTTGGGGGGTCTCCGTATGGCTCTGGCGGAATCGCTTTGATAACGCCGAACGTGTAGTGGAACCTGCTCTTGTCCTTGTAGGACGGTCCAAGCACGCAGGCTTCCTTCATGATTCGTCCGTACTCGTTCGAGGGCCAGCCGTCCGTTGCGCGATCAGCTTGAGAGAACACGTACCAAGAGTGCAATATTGCCTGCATGTTTCTGGTGTAGTTCGGCTCTTCGAGGTCGCACCACTCGCTTTCTTCGACTTCGCCGGTTGCCTTGTCTATTCTTCGGCGTACATGATAGCTGACGTTGCAGAAGTCGAACCCGCACGGCGCAACAGGCTCAAGCGTCCTGATTTCATCGAACGTAAGGAACTCGTATCGCTTTTGTTCGCTTTGCGAAGTCGGTTCCTCCTGTGGCCTTGCGTGCTTTGCATTGATGACGTTTCTCTCCCCGAACCTTTCGAGCAATCCCATGTCTGAGACTCCTTTATAACCGAACGACCGCGTACACGACCTTGCCGAGAATCCTGACCTCTGGCGAAGATTGGTCTGTGGCATCGATGATCCTCCGCTTGTGGGACGGATTGGTGCTGTCAGGCTCAAGCACGATGAATCCGTCCATCTTCTTTATGCGCTTGACGGTAGCGTCATCGCCGTTGACCTTCACCAGCGCAACATCCCCGCTTTGAGCGTCAACGTGCGTATCTATCAGGGCGTACGACCCATCGGTTAGGACGTTGTTCATCGAATCGCCCGTTATCTGGATGAAGTAGTTCCCCTTTTTGCAATACTCTTCTGGGCATGGGATCGACCCGCAGTCAAGCTTGAACGCTGGGCATGGCTCGCCAGCGTATGCGGCTCCGATGATGGGAAGCGAGCCAGAAGCGGCAATGGGCTTTATCTTGCCATCAAATCCAGCAAGGCGCGTTTTGGCGTAATATCCATCGGAGTATCCGAACAGATCGTTCTCCGTGACGTTGAAAACGCTGCAAAGTTGCTCGATCGCGTCTTTGCTGTTCGGACTTGTTCCCCTGTTCTCCCAATGGGAAACGGTTGCAGTTGTTATATCGAGTGCAGCGGCTAGCCTTGCCTGCGTCATATTCCTATCTTCGCGAAGAGCGCGGAGGTTCTTCCCGAAGTTGCTGTTTCGTGCCATAGGGTGTCCTTTCTTTCGCCCTATATACATTTTAGTTTTTATAAAAAAGTTTTGCATAAACCAAAAATATATATTTACAAACTTAAATGTATAAAATAATATATACATCAACGAAAGGAACCCAACCGAAAGGCGGCAGCGAAGATGATGAACGCAGATGACATCAAAAAGGGCATCGAGTGCATGAAGGCTCAGAAGAAGAGCCTTGAGAAAGAGATGATTGATCTTAAAACGCACCTGGTCAGGGGCATTTACGACATGGGAAGCGAGGAGCTTATCATGGTTGCAAACAGGATCGCATACCTTGAGAAGCGAATCGAAGCGGGACGGGCGAAGATCGATCTTGCTGAGCTTATCGTCCGCTGATTTTTTTTGCACTCGATGTATACAAAAACGTATACAACAGTCAGTTAGCCGATGAATGGGCGGCTGCAAGCCGTATTAGAAGCGGGGATTTGGAACACACCGCAGCCGTTCATTCAGCGCCTAACGGCGGCGCTAAGCGCCTACGGGACTAAACACTTCTCCTAACCAGCGGATTCTTGCTAACCCTCCACCCGTAGGCGCTTTTAGAAAACAAAACGACAGACAGAAAGGAGTACGAATGGACGAATGCGAGCATTACGAGAAGCGCGTTCTGCGGTATTGCGGATTCACGCCTACTAAGATGGCTCGAATCCTCGGTATCTCGCTTCCAACGGCAACGGCGAGGTTCAACGACCCGTCAACCATCAAGGCTGACGAGCTGAAGCTTATGTTCGAGGAGCTTCACGATGATGACGCTAGGGAGATGTTCCTATCGATCATCGGAAAAAGGAGCGCATGATGCGCGAAATCCAGCGATGGAGCAGAGCCGAGGACGCTGTTATCAGGCGCTATCGGGATCAGGGAGCTTACAGGATTCGCAAGCAGCTTCGCACCATGTGCGGCACGGATCGAACGATTGAAGCGATCCGCATGAGGGCAAGCCGCAAGGGCGTATCCCTTGCCAAATACAGGCAATGCGATGTTTGCGGCGCTGTTCTCAACTCGCACAACAACAGCGGCAAATGCCCCGACTGCAACCTTGCAGACCGCATAGAGAACATGCAGCAGCGCAAGCGCCACCTCGAATCGCTTGAGCGCAAGGAAGCCGATACCGAGCTAAGACGCATATACAACGCAGAGCGCCAGGCGGTGCGGCGAATGGAAAACCGCCTGAAAAAAAATTCCGAAAAAAATACGGCGCTTTGACCAGGCAATTAACAGTTTTTGTAACGGAAATTCACGTTTCCAACACACAAGAAAGGACGAAGAAAGATGGAAAAGAAGATCACGAAGAAAATCCGCAAGAAGGTCGCAGAGTGCATGAGTGAATCGATCGATGCAGTCGAGGTCATGCGAGTTTCGGAATCTATCGGAATCACCGCTGACGCTATCTATGCGGTTCCTGGCGATGCTGTTCATCTTGCGAAAATCATCGTTCTTGGCGAGGACGAGGAGATTGACGATGAGCGATTAAACCGTATCGCTTACGGTCTTTGGGTTTCCGTTGACGCGCTTGAGGAATGCGGCATCCACTTCGGCGGCGATGTCTACTGCACAACCGTCCTTGTCTGGCTCCGTACTGATGGGAGCATCGCGCATGTTGCGATCATCGCTAAAGGAATGTAGCGATGGCAACGCGACTTTACACGCCGCCTGAGCTGGCGAAACTGCTCAACGTATCGGCTAAGACGATCAGGGAGAGTTGCGCGGCTGGGAGGATTCAAGCCTACGACTTCGGGGACGGAAGCTCCGTCATGTGGAGGATTCCGTTCGATGAATCTGAGATGAAGAGCATCGGAAGGAGGAACGCAAAATGCGCCTATACGAAGGAAAGGCTCCGCGCCAACGCACAGCAAAACCGATGATGCGGAAGCCTAACCCACACGGCAATCATACCACCGCAGCAGCAGCGGAAAGGGAATTGATGGCTTACGTGACGATCTTCTTCCTTGCCTTTTGGGCGATGGTTCTGCCCGAGTTCATAGCGGCAATCGGCAAGACCATCTTCGGATAAACAGAGCCAGAAAGAGAGGTAAAGGCATGGAAGAAGCAAAGATCATCGAGAACGATCTTGCGTTGATCGAGATCGACACAGGCGAGGTAACGAGCCTGATCCTCGGCATGGATGCCGAGATAAGGAACTGCTCGGACATTGTAGCCGAGCTGAAAGGAAGCATCGACCAGCTTCCAGAGATGCAGACGGAGGACGTTAAGCGCATCGCAACCGACATCAACGGGCATCTGAAACACGCAGATGAAGCGCGCAAACGCTTCAAGCGCGAGTGGAAGAAGCCGCAGGACAAGGTTGAAGCGGCTTTCAAGCAGGCGATTGAGCCTATGACCGAGCTTGTCAACGCCTACAAGGGCGAAGCGGCTAAACGCGATCAGCAGATCAGGCAAGAGAGATATGAGCTGCTCTGCGAGTTTTACGAAGCCGATGCGCCAACGCTTGCGGCACTTGTCCCGATCGAGCGTTTCGGGATCGTCAGAGACAAGATGAGCATTGCGAAGTCTTGGAGCCTGATAAAGGCGCAGGAGAAGCTTCACGCGCTGCTTGTGCAGGCGCTGAGCGATTGGGCGGCGCTGAAAACAAGTCACCTTGCGTTCGAGAAGGAAGCGGAAGCGGAGTTTTTTCGAACCCTCAGCCTACAGGCGGCGCTGAACCTCAACGCCATGAGGGAAGAGGAGCAGGCGCGGATCGACCAGCTCAACGCAGAGATGGGCGTTGCGCCAGAGCCGGAGCCGATGCCAGAACCAGAACCGCAGCAAGAGCCTATGCCGCAGGTTCAGCAGCAGGAACAGCCACCGTGCGAAGAAGAGCCTAGGAGCTTCACGATCACATGCAGGATGACGGAATGGCAGAAGCAGCAGGTCATCGGCTTTTTGAAATCAATCAGCGTATCAGGAACGATCAGGGAGGTTCGCGATGAACCAGCTATCTAAAAGCTATGAAGCAAACGGGCAGTCGATTACCCTCACGGCGCAAGACGTGATCGACTACATCTGCCCACTTGCAACGCCAACGGAAGTGAAGATGTTCCTAGAGATGTGCGCTGCTTACGGCTTGAACCCGTACGTAAAGGACGCTCACCTGGTCAAATACAAGGCTAACTCGCCTGCAACGATGGTCGTGGGGAAAGATTTCTACACAAAGACTGCGGCGAGCAACCCGACATTTGACGGAATGGAAGCGGGGATTTCCGTCATCGGAACCGATGGGTCGTTCCACAGGCGCGAAGGCTCGATGCTCATGCCGGGCGAGCAGCTTGTGGGTGGCTGGGCAAAAGTCCACATCAAAGGGAGAAGCGTTCCGAGCTTCGATGAAGTCGGTTTCAACGAGTACGCAGGGAAGAAGTACGATGGCTCGCTCAACCAGCAATGGGCATCAAAGCCAGCAACGATGATCAGGAAATGCGCGGTTGTCCATGCCCTGCGCGAAGCCTTCCCCGCCAACTTCGCGGGACTTTACGACAGCGCGGAGATGGGGATCGAGCCAGAGGAGATTCCAGCTGCGACAGCACAGCAGACTGCTACAGAGCAAGAGCAAACTTACGAAGAGACTTTCTAAAAGGAGACAGAGCCAATGGCAATCAACAAGGCAACCATCACGGGCAACATCACCCGCGATCCTGAGCTTCGACAGACGCAGGGCGGCACAAGTGTCCTCACAATCGGCGTAGCGGTGAACGATCGCCGCAAGAACCAGCAGACGGGGGAATGGGAGGATTACCCAAACTTCATCGACTGCACGATCTTTGGGAACCGCGCAACGGGCGTTGCCCCTCACCTGGAGAAGGGCATGAAGGTAGCGATCGAAGGCAAGCTCAACCAGTCGCGCTGGCAGGCTGAGGACGGAACCAACCGCAGCAAGATCGAGATCATCGTTGACGAGATCGAGTTCATGAGCCGCCAGCAGGGACAGACCGCGAGCAAGCCAGTACAGCAACAGCCGCAGCAGTTCGCCCCTCAAGCGGCACCGCAGCCTATGCAGCAACAGCCTATGCAGCAGTTCGCCCCTCAGCCTATGCAGCAGCCTATGCAGGCGGCACCAGTGCAGCAGGCTATGCCGATGATGCAGCAGCAGGCACCGCAGCAGGTGGCGAGCATCTATGACGAAGATATTCCGTTCTAAGGGCGGGGATTGATCGTTTACGGGCGGGGTTGCGCTGGCTGCCAGACAATCCCGCAATCAATCCAACCTTTGCAGGCTAAGGAGCTGCCAGGGACGATGCGACACGGCAATGTCATTGCCTACAGGGTATACGGATGCCGCTGCATCGAATGCCAGAAATGGCAGCGAAGGAACAGGAAGGAGGGCAAGCGATGGAAGAGAACGTGATCGGGAACAGCTTTACGTGGTTCAAGCGGTTCAACGGGCAGATAGCCGAGATGACCGAGGAGGAGCAGTTCGCCTTCATTCCCGAAGTCGTTCTCTGGGCGGCTTTCGGCAGGGAACCGAGCTTCATGAACGCTAATGGAGATCAAACGGCGCGTTATCTAAAGCAGGCTTTCCTGGGGATGAAGAGTGACCTGGACAACTCGATCAGGTCGCAGAACCGCAACACTGGCGGTGCTCCCAAGAAGAAGAAAGCGAGTGGGAAGAAGAAGGAGACGGGTGGCGATAACCCCCCTACAGAACCCCACTACAGAACCCCCCTGCGGAACCCCCCTCGATAACCCCACTGCGGAACCCCACTACTATTCCCTAAACCAAACTAAACCAAACCAAACTAAACCAATCCAAGAGAAGAAAAGGGAATCCAAGCCATCGTTTTCCCTTCAATGTTTGAAGGCTTTGAACGAGGAGCTTCGGGGCGTGGCACCAGTCGAGTTCACGCGCAACCCGAACGGCGAATACATCGCGAGCCTTGAGGGTAGATTCACGGTCGATGACGTACGCGAGATGGTGCGCTTCAAGCGCAAGGAATGGGAGGGAACCAAGTTCCAGCAGAACCTGAACCCAGGCACCCTGTTCTCGCCCGACAAGCTCGAAGGCTACGTAATCGCTTCGAAGATGAAGGAACCCGCGAAGAGCATCAGAGGAAGGAAGGTCATGGACGATGAGCTTGCAAGCTACGCTTCTTAGCAGCATCGAACGCTGCAAAGGCTTCTACACCCGCAACTCCGATGACGTTGAGCGCATCGAGCAGGACGAGCAGCGCATCAGGGCAGAGCAGCGCATCAGGGAGAGCGGAATACCGCGCGAGTTCGAGAGGGCAAACATCGCGAGCTGCCCACCTTCCGTTCTCGCGAACGCGCGGCAGGTTTACGCATGGTTCCTCGACAACCAGCGTCTAAGGCACCAGGGCAAGCGAACCCAGCCGTGGCACTCAAGCGACCTGCTGCTTGTCGGCAAGGTGGGGCGCGGCAAGACTTACGCAGCCTGTGCTTCGCTTGTTGCCTGCGCCCCAGTGTGCCGGATCAAGTTCGTCTCCTCGCAGCAGATAGCGGAGTGGGCGTGGAACCGCGACAAGGAGATGCTTAGCCGCTGCAAGGGCGTTGACTTCCTGGTGATCGATGACCTCGGGAACGAGGAGCCGAGGGGAATCCAAGCCGTGAAGGCGATCCTCGATTCCAGGCGATGCGAGCGACCCACGATCGTCACCACGCAGCTAACGCCAGACATCAGGAGCGAGCAGTTCGGCGATCTATACGGAGTTGAGACTGCCAAGGCTATGCAGTCAAGGCTCGCCCTGATGAAGAGCGTGAGCTTCACGGGCGCTGACCGAAGGAGCCGCCAATGAGGTTCGAGATCGACTTCACGCCCACGAAGCGCCGTCCGAGGATCAAGCGCAACGGGCAATCCTACGACCCGAAGGAGAACCAGCGCGAGAAGAGGGCGATGGTTGCGGCGTTCAAGGCTCAATGCGGCGCTGTGGTACCGCTAGAGGGCGCGGTTTCGGTGAAAGTGGACATCTACCGCCGAATGCCGAAGAACCGCCCCAAGAAGCTGCTCAGAGAGTTCGACACGTACAAGCCAGACGCAGACAACATCGCCAAGGCTGTGCTCGATGCGATGAACGGCTTGGCGTTCGTGGACGATTCGCAGGTCGTGAGCCTTACGGCAACGAAGCACGACCGAACGCACAGGGATAGCGACATAGTGTCGGTAGAGATAGAGGAGGTCGCGAGATGACACCAGCAGCGCAGGCTGAAGAGGAAGAGCGGGAGAGGATAGAGAGGGCGAAGAAGCTACGTTGCATCGACTGCGATTCCGCTAGGGCGTGGTGCGTTGGCGGGACGAACGTGCAGACAGGCTACTGCACGCTCAACGACATGCCGCTCTCGAGCAGCGAGCTGCAAAGCAGCCAATGGGATATGTGCGGGACTGATGCGCTGTGATTACTGACAACGCGAACATCTTCCCACACGCTGCCCCGTTCGATTGGAACAGGAACCCAAGGCGCGTGAGGTGCCCCGTATGCGGTAGGGAGTTCGAGCAGCGAAGCAGGAACAACGTCTACTGCACGAAGGAGTGCAGGAGCAGGCAGAAAGGAAGCCGATGAAGGCAAAGATCAAGTACCACGATGGTGCAAGCAGGATAGAGCGTCACGGCGCTATGTGGGACATGGCGGCAAGCGAGACGGTGACGTTGAGGAAAGGCGAGGTGAGGATCATTCCCCTGGGCGTGTCGGTGAAGCTTCCAAGCGGCTTCATTGGTGTTCTGGTGCCGCGATCCTCCACGTGCCTAAAGCACGGGATCATGATGGCTAACAGCGTTGGGATCATCGAGAACGAATACTGCGGTGACGGCGATGTGTGGGGTTTCGTTGCCTACGCGATCAGAGACACCGTGATCGAGCAGGGGACGCGAATCGCGCAGTTTATGCCATCGCCGTTTGTCCCCGACTGGGACGCGATCAAATTCGAGGAAGTCGAATCGATGGGATGCGCAGACCGTGGCGGCTACGGCAGCACGGGCGAGAGGAGCGTAGGAGCGAGCATTGCGGAAGGGCGCACGTTCCGCGACGCGAACGGCCTGGAGCTGCACGTCGGGGATTACGTGATCGACGAGCTCGGCGAGTGCTTCTGCGTCATGGGACTCAATAGGGAAGACGGCGCAACGGCGGCATACGCTGACCTCGGCAACAGCAGGACCTCGCTTGAGTGCGCCCCTTGCAAGAGCCTTGAACTCGACGAACGCCCGCACGACTGCGACGGCGTGCCCATCGAGGTCGGTGACGTGCTCTATCAGACGACCTTTGGAGGAAAGCCGATCGGCGACCCGATGGAGGTGGAGAGATACACCGGCAATGCGTTATTCGTCAAGGGTCTTGCGCTGCCGATAAACGCATGGTCGTGCACCCACCGCGAGCCCGACAGTTGGGAGAAGCTGGAGAAGGATGCGAAGAAAAACCCATGTCGCTACTTCGGGATGTTCGATGACCAAAGTGCCTCCTGCACAACATGCCCGCACGGCCCGTGGGCAACAGACCGAATCTGCGGAGAGGACATGAGGCTCGACCTGATAAAGCGCGCCAAGCGGCTCGCAGGGATCGAAGAGCAGGAGGGCGAGTGATGATTAGCGACGAAGAGCGCCGCAATATGGCAAGCAGCCTTCGCCACGATGCGGCATACGGTGAGGGCTCGCTCTACGAATGGTGGGGCAGGCTCCAGTTCATCGTCCTCGATGAAGAGGACTTCCCGAATCCAAGGGAAGTTTTCGAAAGGCTGGCTGACCTTATCGACCCTGAAAGAGGAAGCAATGAAGATTAACGACGAAGAGCGCATAGCTGCCGCTGAAGCCCTGCGAGAACGCACCAAGTACCCACTCGGCAAAAGCATGCAGCTGATGTTCAGCGAGACGCTTGGGCTGTACCGAACGAACATCTGCTGGGCGAATCCGACGAAAGCAACTGAGACCTGGGCAAATATCGTTAACTATCTGGCCGACCTCATAGACCCGACGTGCAATATGGACGTGATGACCACAGGCGAGCGAGCAGATTACGAGTGCAGCGAGCACATCATGCGATGCCTGAACTGCGGCGCAGAATTCGGCTACGTGCTCTATGGCGAGGACGGCGACGTGAGCATGGACGATAAGCCAAACTACTGCCCGCACTGCGGGACTAGGGTGGTGAGCGACGATGACTAGAAAAGCTGGATTCTGCCCTACGTGCGGGGCATCGAAATGCTACCAGAGGTGGCACCAGCACGTCATGACCGACTTCTCGCATGAACTCGTGGACGATGCCCGCCTGTCGCACATGAACACGGCCGACGTATTCAAATGCCCATCGTGCGGTTTCGTCGGGTGCGTGGTCGAGTACCACCAGAACGGCAGCGGATTCTGGGATTTGGATATCCCGTGCGATTGCGAACCGCTATTCTGCCCCGAATGTGGCGAGAGGATGGTGGTCGAATGAGGGTCTACAAGTGTGACAGGTGCGGGGCGTACGTCTCGCGAACGGTTAGGGATTTCTTCGTGCGCAATCCGACGAGGGGGATTTACAAGCTGCGCAAGAATATACACCTCTGCAACGACTGCGCGAATAGCTTCCGCGAATGGTTCAGCGAGTGCGAGAAGGAGCCGAGAGGATGAGCGAGATCGAGCTGAAGCCCTGCCCGTTCTGCGGGAGCGAGGGCGTAATATGCAACAGGTTCGAAGACGTGTATTACGTGGAGTGCCTTGGCTGCAGCGCAAAGGTCGAGTCGTACAACGGGCTGGAAGACGCAGTAGCAGGCTGGAACACGCGAGCCATAGACCGCGATGAGCTTTTGAAGATCGCTGACGAGCTTGAGAACAAATTCTTCGTGGTCTACGACAGCCACGGAGAGATCGATCATGCAGACTGCTTCGTTGAGCGGATCATGAAGGCTGTTGACGCATGATCGCGGATTGCGACACTGGCGGAACATAAGCGTTGCAGCGGGTTCTTTCACGTCACGCCTTTCTAACCGCTGCATCCTTTCGGCAACCCCCTGTCTTTTCTGTCGGCAGGGGGTTGTTCTTTTTTCTGCGCCCTGATACAAGCGCCGATCATCGGAAGCGGAGAGAAAGGAGCGCCCACTTTCAAAGAGCGCATAGAGATTGCTTCTAAGGTTTCACCTAATGTAAAGCGCGTTATAGCACGTGTGCAGCCGTATCTTCCGCAATGCAAGCAGACGCTTATAAAGGCGCTTCCTGACATGAAGAAGGCTGGGATACATGGAATAACGATCGAGGGCATGAAGTTCAAGAAGAAGAAGCCTGGCACTGTTCGCTTAGGCGGTGACTGGGCGTACCCAGACGATACGCTAAAGCGCGACTATCTTGAGATCAGATCACATTGCCGCGAGCTTGGTCTTGCGTTCTGGTGTGCTGAGAACAGGCTTAGGAGTCTTGGAGATTCAACGGCTTGCTGTGGATGCGGTGACATCCCTGGGTTCGAGGGCAATCCGTTCAATTGCGTCAGCGTAAAGAACGGCTCTGGTGCTGTCGCTACAGGCAAGATGCGCGACAAAGGCACAGCCAATTGCTTCAGTTCGATAAGCCAAAGTGCTGGAATCTATGATCTTATAAAGCAGAAGAGCTTTTACGAAATGATGAAAGATTCAGCAAAGATGTTCAGCTGATGCACAAGCCACGGTAATGCGTGGCTTGTTTTTTATTGCATATTATAAACCTATATATATGTTATAATATGATCATGAACTGTTTAAGAAACGCTTAGGGGTGGGGATAGCAATGACTGCAACCGAAGCTCAGAAAAGGGCGAGCGCGAAGTACCAGAGGGAAAAGACAAAGCAGGTAAACCTTAAATTCTCGCCTAACGAGATCGAGCTTTACAATTGGCTTAAGGCGCAAGATATACCTGCTTCGACAGTGATCAAGAATCTTATAAGAAGAGAAATAGAAAAAGAATAATAATTCTAACGCATATACCGTTGATATATGTTATAATTATATCAACGGGAAAGAGAAAGGAACTTTCCCATGAGTGAAGGAGAATACAACACAATGACCAAAGACGAAATGCAACGGCTTGTTGACGAGGAAATTGCAAGCGGCAAAAGCTACGAGGAAGCCTTGAAGAAGCTTGCAAGGATAATCGGGATTCGCCCAAGCGAGAAAGCCTAAGCATGAGAAAGGGAGCCGCGCTATCGGCTCCCTTTCTTTTTGTCTCACAATGACCAAGAGACGTCGCTAGAATACCACCATTCAGACCCCGCTTCGGCGGGGTTTCTTTTGCTTTGCGACACGCCAGCAGAATTAGCGGCATGGCTAAAGAGAAATGCACAAAGGACGTAATAAGGATCGCCGTGAAGCTCAAGAAGCACGGCGCTTTGGACAAGGACATCGCCCTTGCCTGCGGCGTATGCCCTCAGACGCTTAGCACGTGGCTCCATCATCCGCAGACTGCCAATCAGCGCGAATTTTCCGAAGCCGTCAAAAAGGTCGAGGTCGATTTCAAGGACAAGCTGACGCAGATCATCATGAGGGACGCGCAGGAAAGGGACTGGAAAGCGGCGGCGTGGCTGCTTGAAAGGAAGTATCCCAACGAGTACGGGCGAGTTACCAGGGTCATCGATGATTCGGGCGATTCCGAAGAGGTTCCGCGCATCGTGTTCAACCCGAAGAATGGCGGAGCGGAATGAGGGACATCGACCTTGCCGATCTGACGATCAGCAAGTTTTACGGCGTTGTAGAGAGCGCGTTGAACCACGACCACGGCGAGTTTTGGCTGATGGGAGGTCGTGCTTCGCTCAAATCGAGCGTCATCAGCCTTCTTATCGTCTGCCTGATCGTTGCGTTCCCGTGGGCGAACGCCGTTGTCGTTCGGCGCTTCGGGAACACGCTTCGCGATTCCGTTTACGCGCAGATCATATGGGCGATCGACATCCTGGGTTTGTCGAGCTTCTTCCGCGCGAGGGTTTCTCCGATGGAGATCGTTTACGTTCCCACCGGGCAGAAGATCGTTTTCCGAGGGATGGACGATCCCCTAAAGATGAAGGGCGTGAAGTTCGTTAAAGGCTACTGCGCTATCCAGTGGTTCGAGGAGCTTGACCAGTTCGAAGGCTGGGAAGCCGTGAGAAGCGCGTTGAAGTCTTTCAAGCGCGGCGGCTCGGTGTTCTGGACTTTCTACAGTTACAACCCGCCTAAGACGCTTTGGAGTTGGGTCAACCGCAAATGCCTAGAGATGCAGCGCAAGCCTGGCTGCCTGGTGCATCACAGCACGTACCTAGACGTTGTGGAGGGCGGTCATGCCGATTGGCTGGGAGAGCCTTTCATCGAGGATGCCGAGTGGTTGAAGCAGACCGACCTCAGCGCCTATGAATGGGAACTGCTGGGAAAGATCACGGGAACGGGCGGCTCGGTGTTCGACAACATCGTTGAGCGCAGGATCAGCGATGAAGAGGTTGCAGGGTTCGAGCGCGTAAGGAACGGCGTTGACTGGGGTTGGTTCCCCGATCCCTGGCGCTTCATTCGCGGCGAGTGGGTTCCGCGAGAGCGCAAGCTGATCCTGTTCGAGGAGCATTCGGCGAACAAGAAGCTTCCGAAGGAAACGGGCGAGATCGTAAGGCGATCGTTGACTTACCCCGATTACAAGGGCGGCACCGCATACACGCACAATGACGTTGTGTGGTGCGATGACACGGCGGACGGCAAGCAGCAGATGGCGGATTACCGCCGAACCTTCGGGATCAACGCGAAGCCAGCGAGGAAGGGAAACATGCGGCGCATAAGCTACATGTGGCTCACAGGCTTGCGTTCCATCGAGATAGACCCGGTTAGATGCCCCTATGCGTTCGAGGAGTTCAGGCTTAAGGAGTTCGAGCGCAACAAGGCGGGGGAGTGGATTGACGAGATTCCAGACGGCAACGACCACAGCATAGATGCCGTCCGTTACATGATGATGAGCGATGTTCTGAGGAGCGCATAAGTGGCAAGCGAAGAAGTAGACTACACGGTTCCGTTGCATGTTCGGAAGTACCTTACGAGCCTAGGGTATGAGCTGTGCGATGGCGTTATGACCGACCTTATAGACCAATGGCGGGACTGCTACGCTTCCCGTGGCGAGTTTTACGACTACTGTGACAAGGACAGCATGGGGCATACCCTCAAGGTTCACCGCCGATCCTGCAAGCCTGCGAAGAGGGTATGCAAGGAATGGGCGGCGCTGATGTTCAGCGACCCTATCACCGTCTCATGCGATGACGAAGTCTGCAACGCATGGCTTTCCGATTACCTTGAGCGCATCAACTTCTTCGGAAACGGAAAGCAGCTTGTGCAGGATGCCTTCGCCCTCGGCACTGGTGCTTGGGCGCTCTGGCTCGACCTCACGGCGCAGAAGATGCAGGTTCGCCGATACAAGGCGAAGCAGGTTCTGCCGCTTACGTGGGACGATGACGGCGTTACGGAATGCGCGTTCACGAGCCGTGTTGCAATCGGCGGCAAGGTGCTCGATCAGGTGCAGTTGCACGTTTGCGAGCCTGACGGATACCACGAATCCGAAGTCGGTTCTCTTCGACCGAAAAACTGAGAAGCGCGTAGCCGTTGATGGCGTGGTCGATGACCTCTCCACCGGATGCGAAACGCCAACGTTCGCGCTTGTGAAGCCTGCGATCGCCAACACCTTCGTAGACATCACGCCTTACGGGCAGAGCGTTTTCGCCGATTCGATCGATGAGGTTCATGCGGTCGATCTTTGCTTCGATGCGATCTTCAACGAGGTCGATCTTGCTAAGCTCCGTATCTTCATCGATGACATGCTCATCGATGTGCAGGACAAGGACGGAAACCGCCAGGCTATCCCGTTTGGCAGGAACGACAACACGGTTTACCGCAAGGTCAGCGGCGTTGGCGATGGTCAGCCTATCGTCCCCTTTGCCCCGCAGATGCGAACCGAGCAGCAGGTCAGCGCGTACCGCCTGGCGATCCAGAAGCTCGGCGATGACTGCGGTTTCGGGAAGAAGTATTTCGACATCGATGCGGCAGGCGGCATGAAAACCGCTCAGGAAGTCGTTTCCGACAACGCCGACCTGATGCGAAACATCAGAAGCCACGAGCGTTTAATGCAGGGAGCAATCGCCGACATCTGCCGCGCATTGTGCCATTGCGCAACGAGGTTCCTCGGCGCTGGTCTGGGCGATCCTGGCACCATTACGGTCAACTGGGACGATTCTGTGATTGTCGATACGCAGGCTGAGAAGGCGCAGGATCAGAGCGAGCTTAACGTAACGCTGAATCCTTGGGAGTACCGCAGGAAATGGTACGGCGAGAGCGAGGAGGAAGCTAAGGCTAACGTTCCTGGCGCTATCGCAGAGGACGATTACGCGAGCTTCGGTGAGCAGTAATGCTTGACGAGGAGAAGGACGCTAGCGCCGAATCGGAGGACGCTCTAAGCGATATGGAGCTTGCGATGCTCATCGCCACTGCTTCTGCCTTGGTTTCATCTCCGATAGCGCACAAGGCTATCAGGAAGAGCGGGAGGGCGCTTCTCGCGAAGTTGCAGCAGATAGCGGGGGCGAACCGAGAATCCGTTAACGAAGCCATCGATCACGACTTCCGAGGGAGCTTCATACGCAACTTGCTTGCAGACGTTGAGGACGCTGAGAAGGTCACACCGAAGGCTGCAAGCCTTGCCGCGAAGAGGGCGCAGCAGAGGGCAAGGAAGCCGATTGCAAGCGTTCAGCGGTACGCAGCCAAGATGTCGCAGCAGATGGCGCAGAGCGCCTACATGGAGTACCTAAAGATTGCATCGGAAGCGGCGTTTGCGTCAACGGGCAACATCGACGATCCAGGCATAGGCTACGAGAAGGCGCTTTCCGCAGGCATCGCGAAGATGGCTAGGAAAGGTTTGACTGCTTCAACGTACACGCGCAAGGACGGAACGGTTGTCCATGTTCCCGTTGACGTTGGCATAAGGAGGGCGATTGCGGCTGAGGGGCGCGAGCCTAAGATCAAGGCAACGCTCGATGCGGCTGAAAGTTCGTTCGGCTTGGTCGAGGTGAGCAAGACGGCGAACCCCCGCGACACGCACCACCGCTGGGAGGGGCGCGTTTACTCCACGGGCGCTAGCACCGCAGGGTTCCCGAGCTTCGAGGAGGTCGTAGGCGATCAGATCAACGACTACAACTGCGGTCACCGCATCCGCGTTTTCAACCCCAACATTGGGCGGCGTTTCTCCGACCCGCTTGAGGGGACGGGATACACGGCTGAGCAATCGGCGGCGCTGCACACGGAGCAGGCGAAGCTTGAGAACGACATCCGAAAGCTGAAGCGCGAGCATGAGGTGCTTCACAGCATGAAGCTCGATACGGATGACGTTAACCGCCGTTTGAAATACAAGCGCGGCGAGCTGCAATCTCTGATAAACAGGCATCCGAAGATATTGAGCCGCCGCGAATGGCGCGAGTACACATACGAGAAGGCAAGGCGCGAGCTTGGTCTTTACGGAAAGGTTCACCTCGACAAGAACCAGCAAATGACGGTGATGCTGAAAAGCGGCACGGCATATGCGCAGAGCAAGATACGCAAAGCTGAAAGGGCGAAACTTGTAGATATGGCGCTTGCGGACAACTCAATTGCGATGATGGAAAGGCGCTCAATGAATGACAGGCAGTTCAGGCTGAATGCTAGGAAGCTAAAGAAGGAAAAAGGCTTTTTCGACATTGCGGCACACGGATTGCCTGGATACGTGGAAGCATATGGTAAGCGAATTGATGCAGAAACAGTTTGGGATATTGTGCGGAAAAGCGATGGATACAGCGGTGAGGATATTCGCCTTTGCGTGTGCTTTGGAGCCGTGGAAGACGAGAACGGTAGGTCGATAGCTCAGGAGCTTGCCAACATATCTGGCAAGAAGGTGAAGGCGGCTACGAAGTTCTTCTTCATTCGCCAAGACGGTTCGTATTACGTTGGCAGCGATTTCTGGCATTCGGATGGTAAAATGGAGCTGTTCGAGCCGAAGGGAAAATCATGATTGGAAGCGAGAAGAGATTCGAGAAGGCGAGCGATGCCCTTCTTTCCATGCAGACGGAGATAGCGTCCGCGATGGAGCGCCTGTCCGAAACCCCGTATGCGGTCGCTTCAACGCAAACCTATGATATGGTCACTGGCGAACAGCTCGGTGCCTTGTGCGCGTACATCCATGACGGGTTCGGCTGGACTTCGGAAGACCTTTACAACTTCAAACATTACGGGTTGGTCGATTACAGCAGCGAATACGCAAAAGCCGCATTCGAGCATTTTCTTGAGCTAGTTTCCGCGTAATTGACATTCAGAACCCCGTTTTTGTGGAATACACGCAAAAACGGGGTTTTATTTATCCATTAAGCCGTTTCCGAGGTCGATAGATCGAAGAAGCGGCTTCTTTTATGTGATTGCTCAGGATTGCGGAAAACCCGCAACAGGCATGAGCAAAGCGCCATAACCGATGAAAGCCGCAAAAAGCGGCTTTTCTTTTGCCTATAAACAGGATTTCTGTTCATAGACCAAAAAAACGGCTTGTTTTTCGGTCTATCGCCCTGACGCATCAAAGCGCCCTGCGACACGCAAATAGATTCTTCCTTGCTTGGGATAGCGCAAAAAACCCACCTAAGAGCGGAGAGAACCGCGCAAACAACCACTAGGAAGGAACAGGAATGCAAAAGCAAAACGATCCAGAAGAGAACAAGCTTTCTGCGCAAGGAGCAGGCGAGAACGCCAACGGTGAAGGCGCACAGGGCGAGGGAAACGATGGCGATGACGGCAAGGTGCTAGACAGCCACGGTCAGCCAGGGATCAACAAGGAGCGCCACGACAAAGAGGTTGCCGAGTTGAAGAAGCAGATCGAGGAGCTTAAAGCCGATGCCGCAGAAGCCGCAGAATCGAAGGCTAAGCGCGCTGAGTACGAGCAGAAGGTAAGCGACCTTGAGGGCAAGCTTGCCGATTCCGAGCTGTCGCGAAAGCTCGAGAAGGAAGGTTGCCGATCCGTCAAGGCTGCAAAGGCTCTGCTTCCCGATTATGACGGAGACGTTGAGAAGCTACGCGCTGCCGAGCCGTTCCTGTTCGAAGAGGTCAAGCCTACTGGCTCCACGGGATTAAAGCCGGATGCGGCTGATCCCAAGGACGATCAGGAGGAGCTTGACAAGCTATTCGGAATCAAGAAGTAAGGAGCAATAATGCCCGTAAACCTCGGAGATTACGCATCTGAATTCACTACGCGGCTCGATACCATCATCGAGCGCGAATCCCTGACCTCCGACCTCGGAGACGGCGGTCTGCTCGGTGAGTTCACCGATGCAGGCGAGGTCAAGGTTCCCGACATCGTTGTCGAGGGACTGGCCGATTACAGCCGAACCGATGGCTTTGTGTCCGGCGGCTACGCCTTCGGCTGGCAGACTTACAAGCTTCGCTACGATCGCGGTCGAGAGTTCAGCATCGACATCCTCGATGACGAGGAACGCGCGAAGATCGTCTCCGCGAAGGTGATGAGCGAGTTCACGCGAACCAAGGTCATTCCAGAGATGGACGCTGTCCGATTCGCAACCATGCACGAGCACGCAGGCGTTCAGAAGGCTGAGACTATCACCACGCCCGAAGCAGCCGTGAAGGCTATCGAAGCTGCTGAGAACAAGATGCAGGACATCGGCATCGACCTCTCTGGCGTTGTGCTCTACTGCACCAGCGAGCTCAAGTCGCTTCTGCGAGCAGCGCAGAATTACCGCATGAGCCAGGGCGAGAACCCCAACGGTCGATTCACCTTCTACGATGACATGAAGATCGTTCCCGTGCCTTCCGCTCGATTCCAGACCAAGATCGAGCTGCTTGACGGCACCACTTCCAACGAGGAAGCAGGCGGCTTCAAGGCTGCTTCCGATGCGAAGCTGATCAACTTCATGCTTGTAGATCCTTCTGCCGCACTGGCAATCCAGAAGCACCAGACGCTTCGCTACTTCGCCCCTGCGGTAAACCAGAAGCGCGATGCGCATCTTTGGCAGTATCGCGTGTTCCATGACCTTCTCGTGCTCAAGAACAAGAAGGACAAGATTTACGCTTCCGTCCCTGCAGCTTAGGAGGGGTTTATGTCGACAATCGTAGGAAGCAACGGAACGCCATCCCCAAAGTGCAAGCCTAAGGCTCGGCCTTCGGCTGCTGGCACCAAGGGGCAATAGGCCCCATGGGAGCATACGACCCGACATACGCGGAGTTCGAGGCTTGGGGCGGCACGCTGCAGGAGGGTGCCTTCATGCAGCTGCTTCCACAGGCGTGTGCCATGGTGCGTGACCTGGAGTTCCCGAACGAGCCGGACGATGCAACTGCTCAAGCGCACTGCAACGCCGTATGCGCCGCCATCTCGGCGGCGTCGTTGAACGGTGGTTTCGCAGGAGCTGGGTTCACGCTCGGCTCTTTCAGCGTGAGCGGCGGCGGCTACTCCGAAGCCACGCAAGCCGTGGCAGATGCGGCAAGGCGCGAGCTTGTAGGATCTGGCTTGCTGTTCAAGGGGATGATCCGATGATCCCGCCAATTCCAATATCGGTGCGCACATCGAGCATCCGGGTTCGCAAGCCTGTTGAGAGCGATTTCGGCGGCGAGTACGGCGAGCCTGAGACGATCGAGAACGTGCGGTTCGAGGGCGTTTCCGCGATGGTGCGTGACGAGTACCGCCTTGTCGATGGCGCTAAAGGCTTGCTTTGGGTCGATGCAACCAGCAGGGGCGCGTTCGCGATCCCCGAAGGCTCGCTTGTGTCGGTTG
>ERZ779888.1439-NODE-1439-length-23496-cov-12.504287_pt1 | contig 23496 bp, 23 predicted proteins | sample MGYA00511245_ERZ779888 | MGnify/ENA primary metagenome ERZ779888 (study PRJEB29588, sample SAMEA2155255) | human gut metagenome | biome: human gut; feature: human-associated habitat; material: faeces | place: Denmark | collected 2008/2010 ...
ATTTAAAGAAAAATGTAGTAGTACAACTCTACCTACATTCGGTCGAGGATTTCAGTTCATTATCTATTCATTATCTATCTTATTGTCTACAATAACAGATACAAAACCTCTCGCCAAAAGATTTCTAAAACTTTGATAAAAGGTCGGATCCGAGATCGCTAATTGCGAAAAATCGATTTTCTGCAATTAAAGATGACTATAATTGCGTAAAATCTAAAAATCGCAATTAACTAGACGACGTCGGTCGGATGACCTGTTCCAACGGATCTGTTGGCAGTTGGGATGGTCGAAGTGATCCGAAACCGGAAATCCGCACGAGATCGTGCGGTCATTGAGGGGGCGATTTTGTATACCGGCCCGTGATTTCAATCGCGCAGGGTCGCTATCGGGATCACAAACACTCCGTCGTCCCTGCGATATCCGTACTCCGTTCCCGTGATTACGATTTTCAGATCCGGCTCCCTTATCGATATTCTTGCATCGACGTTGTTTTCACGTATCAAGGATTCGATCTTCAGCAGATGCGCTGCACCTTCATCCACATCCTTTTGACCCAGTTTTATTTCACACAACGCATATCTGCCATCCGAGAGATGGAGGACCGCATCCGCCTCCAACCCGTACCTGTCATGATAGTAGGAGACGGTACCGCCGTATTTTGACGAGTATATCTTCAGATCCCTTATACAAAGCGATTCGAAAAGAAAACCGAGGGTGTTGAAATCGCTGTTGAAATATTTCGGACCTATCCCAAGTGCCGCCACCGCTATAGATGGGTCTATCAGATTCTTCTTCGGAGATGCACGGATTACGGTCTTGGAACGGATCGCCGGGCACCAGGCGTCCACATCGGCAGTTATGTACAATTTGGACAAAGCACCGATGTAATCGTAGTATGTGCTTTCGCTGAACGGATACTTTGCATTCACGTCGGCGATTATCGTCTTATTCTCGGCCAGCTGGCATATATTACGGGAATATGAACGTAACAATTGTTTCATCACCAAGGGGTTGCGTTTCACCCCATCCACTTTGGAAGAATCCACCTCGCAGGTCTGTTCAAACAGATCCTCGGCTATCATCAGACTGTCCGACGCCTTGTGGATATTCACTGCGGACGGCCACCCCCCGCGACAGATCGCATGGATGATCCCATCCATATCCAGATCGGAGTGGCACCCGTCGAATCCTCCCGGATTGTCGAACAGATCCATTATCGAAACGGTTCCGTTGGATTCTCCGCTTTCGAATAAACTCATTGGGTACATCTGCAGTTTGCTTATACGCATGGTCCCGGTATGTGGAACGTCTACATCTTTGGAAGTCGACCCCGTAAGTATGTATTGTCCTGTTTTCTGTGTATCATCCACCGATTTGCGTATCGCTCCCCACATCTTCGGAGCGTCCTGCCATTCGTCAAAGAGCCTGGGCTTGGCCCCTTCCAATAATTTGGAAGGCATCTCGGATGCGACCGAGAGATACCCCTCCCTTCTGTCCTCGTCCTGGAACTCTATTACGCTTTTCGCCTTCTGTTTGGCAGTTGTTGTCTTACCGCACCCTTTGGGCCCGGTAATGACTACCGCTCCGAAAACGGATAGTTTTCTATCCAATATCGAATCGACTATACGCGGACGATATACCATACCAAATCATTTGGCAAAGAGATTTGAGGTATTTTAATCTAGTTATTTGAGGTATTTTGGCAAAGAGATTTGAGGTATTTTGGCAAAGAGATTTGAGGTAATGCGCCGCACAACAATTAAAAGCGATATCGACGAGCATGACCTGTACATTGAAAGACGGTAAAGCATCATCCTTTTCCGACAGACCGGCTGGCAGTCATGAGGGTTGGAAGAATATGTGACCTGACAATCTCCGACAACCCACTAGAATGCCTTGCAGATTCCTTCGGTGTCATTGAAGATCGTCGTCACCGGAGAAGAGTCTGATTACATAGAACCGGACGGGACATACATAGCCCCGGAGGGCATAACGGTCCCTAAAAAAGGGTAAAGGGGTCCGAAGACCCCTGTTTTATGCTCAGTTGTCGTAATAGTAGATGTTGCTTCCCACGTAGGTACTGAGATCATCCTCATCTATTACAACAATGCCATCGATGGTCAATGAAGCATTGCTTCCGTCGAATCCATATGATCCATTGGTGTAGTAGGCGGCAACAATGTGGCCAGACTGCACACGGGTGGAATCTCCTACCCTCAGGCTCGAAGAGTCCATATCGGATCCCATGTTGACAGTAACCTTGGAAAGATCGATGTTCACATTTCCGCCGCGGACTACAAATGCAGTAGCCTTGTCAGACGTCATGTTGAACGTTCCTCCGAGGATTTTCCAGTTTCCATCCTGAGCCACAAAGACTCCGCATGCAAGATAGTCGGATGTAACTATGCCGCAGTTGAATGTTCCACCGGTGATGGTAACATCCACGGGTCCTTCACCTTGAGTGCCATTAGCGGTGACTGCCACATTGTCGATTGCAGTGAATTCTCCTCCGGTTATGACGACCTTGCTGCCGTTGACTGCCCAAACTGCATGTTCCTGAGCGGTTACAGAACCTCCGGAGATGTACACATTGGCTCCACTGTCATCCTGATTGCTGTAGCCCGCAACTATTCCCATACCTGTAGAGGATTTGAGATTTCCTCCATCCATTTTGAAGTGTCCGCCGTTCACCACATTCACAGCGCTCCCTGTGGCTACGATGATTCCGCTGCCGTCACCCGTGTCGGTAAGATGAAGGCTGCCACCATCGACAAGTATACCGACACTGGCATCGACATTGAGTTCGTGTCCAGATAAATCGAGGGTCACGTCTGCATCCTTTGAAACAGACAGAGTCTCGTCGATCTTGATATCGTCACTGAGGACCGCCAACATCTTGTCTCCAGAAAGTGCACTCTGGAGTTCGTCAGCAGTACCAACGGAAACGGCCTTGGACTGCACAAACATCGTGTGGATCTGGAAGGAGTAGCTGTGATTCATCTGAAGGTCAGCATTGCCGCCGATGGAGTATGTGACGTCGGCATGCGAATCATACTCTCTGATCTCCGGGAAGAAATACCATCCGTCGGTCAAAGACTCCTCACCCATGACCTCAGAGTACTCTACCTGGATATGATCGTCCTCTACCTTTTCATCCGTGGCTCCATCGCACATGGACACCATGACAAGGCGTGCCCCGGAAACAGTGGTGCTGTATACAAGATCGTAGGAGATCTTTACAACAGTCCCCGGCTCCAGGTATATGCCCTCTTCAGTAATGCGTATGTCGACCATGGTGGGGTTGTCCTGGCCGTATCCTGCTTCACAAGCCACATCGACACCGTCGATGGAGAGTTTGTAGTTTTCTACGGCCAGATCCAGGCCTCCGGTATGTATTTCCAGACTTGCATCCTCTTTATCCGACCACCAGGAGTTGGTGCTTCCTTCAAATGCCGCCAACCCGACGATGGCCACTACGAGGATCGCTGCGGCTGCTGTCAGTTTTGCATTCATCTGCTTACCTTCTATTATTCTTCTCTCTTATCCGACCCCGCATATGCGGGTAAGAGGTTTCGGCACCTGTCCTCACTGGCCCTCCACGTCATATGCGTAGACACCCAGATTGAAAGACAGGCTCTGGTTCATGGTATCGGACCCTGCGGATGACGACATCCTCAGAGTGAATGTGATCTCCATCCCGCTGGCCGGAACGGATCCGACATCGGTCTGCAGGCCGCTTCCGTCGGCGATCCCGTACAGATCCTCGGAGAACAGCCTGTTCCCTCCGGATTCGGCGGTCAGGATGATGTTCTTGGACAATGCACAGTTCTTGGAGGAATCCTGGAGGTTCTGTACCCAGACGCAGGCGTTGAAGTCCACGCCGGAAAGCCCGGTCTCGTCGGACACCTTGACCTTGAACGTTATCGCATCCCCTTCCGGCTCCAACCCCTTCAGATCGAAAACGTACTGGGACAGACGTTCGTTCACGGCCGCCCCGTTGTACTCGGTGACGTATGCGGTGAACTCCCCGGACGCCTTCTTCACGGAGAAGGAGGCCTCCACCGTCTTGTCGGTGTTGGAATAGGACTCCGAATAGCGTACGGTCACGGTCACGATGCCGCTCTTGCCGGTAAGATCCGTCGGAGACAGCTCGTAATCCGTCACCACCCGGGAGGAACCGTCGGTATAATACGCTGTGACCGTCAGTCCCGATGTATCCAAGGTGTTCTCGGACGATGCGTAGACGGTCTTACTGGGACCTTCCACCTCGATCCTGTCCACCACGGTATACTTCTCGAAGACCGCGGACACGGCCTGGTCCTCGGTCAGGGCGGAGAACACATACTTGGAATCGGTCAGCTGGGCGGTGACGTCGACACCGTTGACGGTGACGGACTTGAGCCCATACCAGACGTCGGGGGTGAAGGTCAGGGTAAGAGGGTCGCCGTAATAATACGGTGCCTCCGAAGAAGCCTCCACACTCCCTCCCTCTGTGGGATCTATCGATACCGTTATGACGATCCTCTTGAAGGTTACGGAGATCTCGTGGTCGGCAAGGACGTTGCTGAACACATAGGTCCCATTGGTAAGGGTGCCTTCCTCGCCGTCCACCAGGACGAAATCGTAGGTGTATCCCTCGGACGGTGTGAAGACCACCGTCAGGGACTCATTCTCCTGAACCCTCTGGATACCAGACGGGCTGGCACTTCCGTTCTCCCCTGCGGAGATCTCTATGTCGAACTCGACCTTCCAGAACGTTACGGCGACGACATGGTCCGCCCTGATATCCCTCAGGACGTACGTACCGTCCACGATCTCGACAGGAACACCGTCCACCGTTACCGAATGCACCGCATAGCGGCTGTCGGGAGTGAACGTGAAGGTCAGGTCGGAACCGTATTCGACCGCCTGGGTCTGTTGATCGCAGGACCCATGCTCCCCGACATTCACCGTGACCGTGAACATCAGTATCTCGAAAACGACCTCGACCGCCGTATCCCTGGCTATATTGTTCAGGACGTACACGCCCCCCGATGTGGGGACCTCGACGTTATCCACAAGGACCTTCGACAGTCTGTATCCCTCGGATGGCACCGACGTTATGGTATAGGAATTCCCCTTCAGGACCTCGTCCTTGAAAGAGTCGCTGTTGTCGTTCACCGTACCGTGGCCGACGATGGCCACGCTTACGGAGGCATATGCGGAATCGTCCCTCTCGAAGAAGACCTCCACGGCCTTGTCTTCGATTATATCGTCGATCACATAGTTCGTACGGTCGTCCGGGACGATCCTGTCCCCTCCGTTGATGGTCAGATAGGACGTCCTGTACCCGGGCTCGGGTATGAAGACTATCTTCAGACTCTTCCCGTACTCTACGACCGACGTCGTGGGATCGGCACTTCCGTTCTCTCCCGCGGTGACCGTCACGGTGTAGGTTATCACCTCGAACTCGACACGGACGGAATGACCGGAGACGACGTTGCTCAAGATGAACACGGAATCCTTGACCTCGGAGGTCACATCCGTACCATCTAGGATGACGGATGCGATACGGTAACCGTCATCCGGAGTGATCGTCAGCTCGAGGTCTTCTCCCCTCTCGACGACCACGGAGCCGCTGGGACTTACGGTCCCGTTGTCCCCGACACTCACCGTGACGGTCTCGGTGTATTCGATCTCCTCGAATGTCACCGATACGACCTTGTTACCGTCGATATCGGAAAGTACCAGCTTGCCGTCGGAAAGTTCCACCTCGCTGTAGTTCACAAGTACGGATGACACCATGTATCCGTCGTTCGGAGACACCGTCAGTGTGACCGAACCGCCGGCGGCCACCTCGCAATCGGAGGGGGTCACAGACCCATGGCCGTTGTGTTCCGCATGGATGACGTACATCCCCGGATCCACATCCGTCTTCATGAGCCAGAGTTCGATGCTCATGTCTGCGGTTATGTCCCCGACGACGAACGTCTCGGACGGAGGCACCTCGTTCCCATTGATCCTCATGTCGACGAACCTGTATCCGTCGGCGAGGGTCAAGGTAAACGTTACAGACGTCCCGGGGACCACCGATATGGTCCCTCCGGGGGTCAGCGTACCCCATTCGTACGTCTTGGAGACATCCCCGATACCGCCGGTGACGATGATACCCATTACTTCCGTTATCGAGACGTCTACTTCGACCTCAACGTCGTCGGAGGATGCCTCGCGGAAATCGATGAATATATCGCGGTCCCGGTCCATGAACACATTCAGGTTGTTGGTAAGGCCGACAGGTTCCCCGTCGACCGTTATGCCGTAGATGACGTATCCGTCATCCGGCGTGATCCACACATCCGCCACGGTTCCGAAGGGATACGAATCTTCGTACGATACGGTCCCGTGGCCGGAAGTCTCGACACTCAGCGAACGGGTACCGTCCGGACTGTCGTCCCATGTAAGAGTCAGGACGGCGGCCACCGTCACGATGCATACGATTGAGACGGCGATGGCGGCCACCTGTTCCGATGTCAGCCTAGCTCTCATCATTCGATTATTCCTCCTTATCCCCTTCTATCGACCCTCTCACGCCATCAGAGCCCTTGCCGCGCCTCGTCTTCACTATGTCCCAGATCCCTGAAACAGCCAGGATGGAGCATGGTATGACGACCAGCAGGACCTTGCCCGCGAACGTGGAGAATACCTCCACCAGACTTCCCAGCGTAGGGGAGACACCGGTCACCTTGCCGATGATATCCCCGCTCGCAGATGTGACCGTCTGAGTGGACGGAGACGATGGAGATCTGTCTACTATCGCATCGCCGGCCATAGTGTATGTATAGCCGGACGGGCCGGAGGAGATGGCGATTATGCGGTGCGTGACCACCATGTCCTCCCGGGTTGCGGGATTCTTGTAATGGAACGTCAGGACGTCCCCGACCTCGAGGGAGGAGTAGAAGGAGTCCGACCCACCGTGCCTGATGAATACCATGCTGCCGACGGGGATCGACTCGATGTCGTAGCCGCTGCGCGGCTCACCGTCCATCGAGGCGGAGACGACCACCCTCACCTCTGTGTCGGAGAAGTCCAAGGAGCCTCCGTTCTTGTCGGCGACGTACCAGACTGCAGATACGGCTATCGCTAATACCGCTACCAGTGTGATCGCTTTCCTGCGGGAGACCTCCATGACGCTCACCTCGTTTCTGTCGTTTGATTTAAGGGAGGGGCCCGGAACGGGCCCCGGTTTACATCAGTGCCTGGAATCACTCACTTCCTACGGCTGCGGATAATGCCAAGGGGTTCTTTCCGTACAGGTTGAAGACCCACTGACCTTCAGATGCGGAGAAGATGTTGTTTGCGGCTTCAACCGTGACCGACGCGATCCATTCTTCCGCCGCCTCCGTCTTGTAATCCGTTGATGATGGAGAGTAGGTGAACGAGTCCCAGATCTTCACCGCGGCCCTGTCGGCCTTTCCAGAATCCTTTCCCCAATCGGAGAACGAGTTCCCTGTGAATGTTCCGAACTTGAAGTCATTGCCATTCGATGTGGAACTCTGGATCTTCAAAGCATGGCTGGGTCCTCCGACTATCTCGTTGTTATAGAAGTTGAGAACCGCCTTCTTCAACACGAGATAGATGGTGGAATCCTCAGTCTCATGACCCATGCTTGAATCGAACCTCTCGTACTCCACACCATCATCCGTGAAGGTGTTACCGGAGACAGTGACATTTGCACCTATGACGGTCATAAGCATATGTGCTGCGGAACAATCACGGACTATGACATCCTTGGCGGATGCCTCTATCTGCAGAGCTCCTACGACATCACAGTTCTGGATAGTATATGATCCGGACGACCTTACGTCTCCAAGCGTGCTGTCGTTCCATATGGAAACACCTTCGGAAGAGATATCTCCGAGACCGGCGATGGTCAGACCCTTCTTGAATACAGCGTCCGATCCGTCGAAGACCTGTACAAGCAGGTCGGAGGAGGTCGACTTCAGGACGACATCATCTGTGAACGTTCCCTTGAACTCGTACACATCGAATACATATATCGACGTGTATGAAACAGACCCGGGAACGACGATGGTCTTGATGACCACGTCGGAAGAAGTGTTGTTGGAGACAGTGGCTCCTCCATCCCTCCCGATTATGTCTTCAACGGTGGTGATCGCCTCGCTCTTGTATCCGTTGGTATTGTCCTGCACGAGGGTCGAGTTCTTGACGGAACAATTCTCCACCGTGCCTGCGGAATATCCGCATATTCCGCCGATATCCCTGTAACCGGTGATGGTCACATTCTCGACGGTGCATCCGGTGACCTTGTCGCCGGAAACACAGTAGCCTATGATTCCTCCGACCTTGTCTCCGTTATCGTAACCGGTTCCCGTATACTCGGGAACGGAGGTTATGGTGGAATTCTTCACATGACAGTTGGATATCTCCATACCTACATTTGAGGAAGAATACCCGCAGATTGCTCCTGCATAATGGGTACTCGTGATCGTGGCTCTGTCGATCGTAAGATTCAGAACCTTTCCGGTTATAGAACCGAAGAATCCGGCTGTAGCATGTGCGGTTGTGGAATCGGACGCCTTCATATTGAGGATGGTATGGTTGTTTCCATCGAATGTGCCGGCAAAAGTCTTGCCGGGGTATGATACGACCGATCCGATGGGAGTCCAATCGATACCGACCAGGTCGATATCGTTACCAAGGACAACTTTCTGTCCTGAGAATGTGTTGGGTCCGTTGTTGACTACATCGGCGAACTTGACCAAGGAATCCGCGGTCGTGAAGACGATCTTGTTATCGCCCTCGCAAGAGGGAACCATGCTGTCGGTCTCGTACATGTACTTGCCCTGGTCCCCGGGCTGACAGTCGGTAAATGTGCTGTCACTTACCACCATGGTACCGACCAGATTGCCTATGGCGATTCCAGGCTTCTCGGTCAGACCGTTGAATCTGCATCCGTCTACGGTCACGGTACCTACATCGGAACCGTATTCCTCGTGGACCTTCAGCCCGCGGGTTCCGTTGAAGTCGCAGTCTGTGAATTTTGCATCCCCTCCACTGACCCAGACTCCGTACATGGTGGTGTTTCCAAGATCGGAGGAGTCGTTATTGTGTCCGGAGAAGGAGCATCCGGAGAATTCGGAATACGGTCCTTCGGACATGATACCGTCGTCGAATGCTACCCCTGTGAATAAGACGTTCCCGCAGAACTCAAGATAGGTGAACTCCCATGCATTCTCCCCGTTCTGATAGATGTAGCAGGTCTCGTCTATCACGGTAAGGTTGTTCATGCGGAACTCCACACTGTCGGCACATCCGATGGACCCGGTCCCGAGACCCTGGGCCCTGAACACATCGGACGTCTGGACACCTTCTACGGTAACGGATTTCAGACTCTCGCCTGCGAATCCCATCGCAAGACTGTTGACGGTGTTTTTCCATACGAGCTCGCCGCCGTCCAGTCTCACCAAAAGGTTGGTAGCGTTGGTCTCGACATCCTTCTTGCCGTCGCTGTTGGTTATTACGATGTCGGAAACGACGTCGATCTCCACATTTCCGGACTGAAGACATGCATATCTGAACACGTCCTCAGAATATACCTTCCCGTCGAACAGTGCATACTTGGAGAAATGATTGGTGGTGAAGGTTATGATGGAATATCCTGTCTTCGAGGACGTGTCGACGGTCACACCGGAAGGCTGGGAACCGTCACCCAGATACAGGACGGAACCGTCAAACTGACCGGGAACGGTCAAAGTAACGGTCACACTATCGAATGTCGCACCGTTGCTCAGATTCAGATCGATGACAAACGAGTCGGCGGAAAGTCCGAGGGCCGCCGGGTCTGCTACCGCACTCACGGATACCTTGGCCGTATCATCGGAGAGACCGGTGAACTCCATCGTCACGGGGACGACGTCGCCGGCATTGTCGAAGATGTCCAGGGTTGCCTTCCCATCCACGATCTTCGCCTCGGTCACGACGGCATTGGACTGATACAGCTCGGATACGAGCCTGATGCTGATGGGAGAACCAGAAGGTACAGCCCATGCAGACGAGGCCTTCAGAGAGAACGTGTATTGTTCAGGGGTCTCGCCGACGGCAAGTTCGGTCCATCCGGTAAGAGCCACACTGGAAGTCTGACCGTCCTCGAGAGCTACGAGGGCCGTTCCTGCGAGGGTTATGTATCTGGCGGTATCCTCGGGAAGAGGCCCCGATACGACCGCGTACAGCCTGTGGGCAGTACTTATGGTAGATTGGTTGTTGCTGTAAACCGCCTTGAACTTCCACTCGTCTCCGGGCTTGAAGTTCTCCAACGATAATGCGCCGTTCGCATCGTCGATATGCTTCCATGTGTCCGTATCGTCGTCGCAATAGTAGAAATCGGCGTCCATATCTACCTTGGCGGTATTGATTGTCACCTCGGTGCTCTCAGAGTCGGAGAACCAGGAATATGTTATCCCTGATACAGCGGTGAGAGCAAGAGCAGCGACGACCGCCGCCGCGACGATCATTTTTGTTTCTGCTTTCATTCTATCCCTTTTTTCCGTTTTTATCTGATAGCCTCCGGATTCTTCCAGCAGATTCCCTGACCGACGTCGTATGATGAAGTTGTCCGGGCATGTGTCCGAAGGCTTCGAAATAAAAATCGCGCCCCCCCCCGGCCCGAAAAATCGGGCCGGTGAGGTTCTGGAAACGGGTTTTTACTTCTTACAGAAAATATTGCTTATCCGGACACTTATATGTTGTGCAAGATAACTTCAAAAGGTTATGGTTTTCACATAGATGTGCCGAAATACCCCGTTCCTCCCGCATCGGACATATGCAGAAGATGGACCGCGTCCCGGCAATCTCCCGACATGTGTGGCCATATCCCTATGATTTAATCCCCCGAAGACGGATATTTGTACGATCTCCGCGATCCGTCCTGCATGAAACATGCGAAAGGGATGCCCGCCGGACAGGCCCTGGAGAGGCTGAAGGAGGGGAACAGGAGATTCCTGGTATCCGAGAAGGGGTCGGGGGACGTCTCCCCGTCCAGGAGGAGGGAGACCGAGGAGCTGGGACAGCACCCGTACGCTGTGGTCGTCACCTGCTCCGACTCCCGCGTAGTCCCCGAAAGCATATTCTCCGCCGGTATCGGCGACCTATTCGTCATCCGCTCCGCCGGCAACATAGTGGACGGGTGCACCCTGGGGAGCATAGAATATGCAGTAGAGCATCTCGGATGCGATCTGGTCGTCGTCATGGGCCACACGCACTGCGGGGCCGTGGCCGCCGCCCTCGAAGGGTTGGACGAAGGGCATGTGGGACTCATACTGGACGAGGTCCGCGCCGGGATCGGTGAGGAGAAGGACCCGGACAGGGCCTGTATCCTCAACATACGCCACAGCATGGACGTGATCGGGAAGGACCTCCCCTTGGAGGACGGCGCCGTCATCGTCGGGGCACTCTACGAAATAGGGTCCGGAAGGGTGGATTTCCTCCGAGACCGTACGTCGTGACCCTCCTGTTATTTAGGTATACCAAAATTATTTAAAGGATTTAGTCTATCCTAAATACAGCACCCGGAAAAGGGGTGCCGCGCACTAAGGGGATACGAAGAAAGGAGGTGTATGCGAAGAAGAAGGAAGAGGGATCGCTTGAAATCTGATGGTAATCCAAAGGCGGCGCCTTGTGCAGAGGGCGCCGCCCCTCCGAGTACGTCCGTTTTTTCCATACCGGACACACGGGAGCAACAGTTTACATACCATGATAATATTTAGCACGCATGTCGTCCATAACCTGCGGATTCATCGGTCTCGGCCTCATCGGAGGCTCCATCGCCCGCGCCTTGAAAGACTCCGGAGAGGAGGTCAGGACGGTCGCGTACGATACCAATAAAAAGGCTCTGACGCAGGCCTATCAGGACGGTGTCGTGGACGTCCTCGTCTCCGACATAGACTCCCGCTTCTCCGACTGCGACTACATCTTCCTGTGCGCCCCCGTGAAGGTGAACATGGAGAACGCGGAGAAGCTGAGGCCGTTCCTCTCCCCGAAGACCGTCCTCACCGACGTCGGGAGCGTCAAGACGGAGATGCACGTCAGGATGGAGGAGCTGGGACTCGGGCCCGTGTTCATCGGGGGGCACCCCATGGCCGGGAGCGAGAGGACCGGCTATGCGAACTCCAAATCCAAACTCCTGCAGAACGCATACTACATAATCACGAAGACGCCCGAGACGACGCAGGAGAGGCTGGACGGATACCGCCGTCTCGTGAAGGCGATGGGTGCCATCCCCCTCGTCATGACCTACGGGCAGCACGACTTCATAACCGCGGCGGTGAGCCACGTCCCCCATGTGATATCCGCCTCCCTGGTCAACCTGGTCAGGGACAGCGACTCCCCGGACGGGGAGATGAGGATGATCGCGGCCGGAGGGTTCAAGGACATCACCAGGATATCGTCGTCCTCCCCCGTCATGTGGCAGAACATCTGTCTGACCAACGCGGATAACGTCTCCAGACTCCTCGGGGACTACATAGACTCGCTCGAGGAGATAAGGAAGGCCATAGATTCGAAGGACGGGGACAGGCTGATGGACTTCTTCGACTCCGCCCGCAGGTACCGCGACACTTTCATAGACGCATCCTCCGGACCCATAAAGACGGACAACGCCGTACACGTGGAGATACCCGACGAGACCGGTGCCCTCGCCGTCGTCATAACCATGCTCGCGGCCCAGGGAATAGACGTGAAGAACGTCGGCACCGTCCACAACCGCGAGTTCGAGACCGGCTCCCTCAGGATAGAACTTCATGACGAGAACGACGTGAAGAAAGCGGAGAAAGTCCTCGTCGGCCACGGCTACCAGGTCACCGTGGGATGACCCGTCCCCCGGGCCTCCGCCGGGAGTTACAACCACCTATATTTAACTTATCCTTTATCTAAAAGGATAAGGCCGTTTTTTACAAAAAACAGGGATGTATTGGGATTTTTTTCGATATACGTAGATATTTTTTCTTAAATCGATAAATATTTACGAATAACATCAAAATAGTGATGGATTTACATATTGTATATAAAATTTTGTTCGTAATCCTTTATATCTCAATCAAACCGTTTTGTAAAATGCAGGAAATGAACGGGACTTGGAACGGTTGTGATATGGATGGATGCACGGAACAAGGATAAGCTGACTGCACTGGTCGCAACAGGGGTTGTTTTCGTACTCGTCCTGCTCACTGCCATTGCGACCGGGAACGGCTCGGTCAGCATAGGGGACACGGAGATCAGGTTCATCAAGACCGACTCCATGGACGGAGGCGATACAGGCTACGAGATAGGCTCCGTCCCGGAGAACAGCCTCGTCACCATAACTCCGGTGGGGGACATCTCGGAGGTGGAGGTCGGCGACGTCGTCGCCTACAGCCTCTCGGGATACACCATAATCCACCGCGTCGTATCGATAGACGACGAAAGGAACACCGTCTACACCAAGGGCGATACCAACTACGCCGCCGAGGAGATCAGCGCCGACCAGGTCTACGGAAAGGTGACCGGGGTCTCCACGACGCTGGGCTTCTTCGTCGGATTGGCCAAGGACAGGCTCGTCATGGCAGGGGCCATGTGTCTGTGCGTGATCGTCATAGCCCTCAGCATGGCCGATATCGTCCGCGCCAAGAAGGCTGAAGGGGAGGGGGAATAATTGTTCCCGAGGACTCCGAGGAATGACGGCAGGGGATCCGCCAATCTGAACACGCAGATGGTCACGATAGCGGCATGCGTGGTGGCCATAGTCACCATGATATCCATAGCAGGGGGCGACGGGGAAGGAGACCTGCCGGATGCGAATCCGAACCTGGGATTCTCGTACTGCGAGATCTCCTACTCGGATGACGGGAGGATCAGGACCTCCCCCTCCCTGTACGGCAACAGCATGATCACCATCCATCCCGAGATCTCCGGCGACATAGACCCGGACAGCGGACTGTACGAGGCCTCCGCCACCGCCATGCTCGTGGTCAACGACATGAACGAAGGCCCCATAGCGCTGAGGGTGTATCTGGATGACAGGTCGGTGGTATTCGACGTCATAAGTGTGAGATGCCCCGGAGGGATATCGTACTCGTTCGCCGACATATCCTATGACGACATCGCGAGGAAGGCGTTCTCCATCGGGAACGTCCCCACGGGGACCTATTATGTGAACTTCGGACTCCTGATCGAGGACAACGACGACATAACGTTCAACCTGGCCTGCATGAACATGTGAATCGACACCGATTAATCAGGGCACGTCATCGGGGGGAGCATGCAGGAGATAGACCTCTCCCGTCTGGGAGAATACGTTGATGCGATAGACGACATCCAGAACAAGTGGATGCTGGTGACGGCGGAGAAGGACGGAAAGGCCAACACCCTCACGGCGTCGTGGGGAGGGCTCGGAAGCCTCTGGAGAAGGAAGGTCGCATTCATATTCATAAGACCCAGCAGATACACCAACGAGTTCATCGAGGGGAGCGGCAGGTTCACCCTGACCTTCTTCGACGGGCAGAAGGATGCGCTGGGATACCTCGGAAAGACGTCCGGCAGGGATGTGCCGGACAAGGCGGAGAAGGCCGGTCTGACACCCACGCACGTCGACGGACAGCCCACCTTCGAGGAGGGTCGCCTCATGATATCGTGCAAAGTCCTCTACACCGACCCCATCGAGAGGGATAAGTTCGCCGATCCGAGGCTGGACGACGAGATGAACCCCGACGGAAACCGCTCGATCATCTACATAGGCGAGATCGAAAAGGCCTACATCGGATGATCTGGCACATATGAAGGGAGAGGGCCGTCAGGCCTTTCCCCTTTTCCTTTCCAAGACCTTCTTCTTTATCAGGAAGACCGATTCGGCTCCGCTGCGGGAGAATACGTCCGCACCGGCCCTCTCGGCCGCCTCCTCGGAGACGGTCATCCCGCCGGCATTGTATACGACCCTGTCCCTCAGACCGGCCTCGGTCAACATGTCGCCGATCTTCTTTATCTTGGACGATACGGAGGCAAACTCCCCGGAGACGCAGCACACTGTGACATCTGGCTCTTTGCAGAAACCTACGATGTCGTCCTCCATCATACCCATCTCGACGATGTTGGTCTCGAATCCCGCCACACCCAGGAAGAGGGCCATCGTGTTCCTGCCCTCGGTGTGGACGTCCAGGGCCGCCACCACCGCTTTACCCAGGTCCGGTCTGGGTATATCCAGTTCCTCCCTGACGGCATAGGCCGCCCTCACCGTGTTCATGAACTGGGGGAACATCAGTTTTCCGGACTCGTACTTCCTTCCTGCCTCGGCTATGGCGCCGTCGATGCCCTCGAGATCGGCCTCCTCCAAGGACATACCTTCGGAAACGGTCCTCTTCACGGCGTCCAGCGCACCTTTCATATCCATACCGATGACGGCCTTCCTGATCTCCTCGACAGACATGGGGGCTCCTCCTTCTGTGATCTGGCACATTTATCTGCGACCGTTATCGGTCTCTTAAAACATTATTTTAGATGCATGCATAGCTAACGCTGATGCATGCGATAAAGAAAGTCCTGCCGGACATCACTGGGATGCGGGACCCCAGAGGAAGGACAGGAGCATTACGCAGAAGACGGCCGCGGCCATGACGATGGCGAGCTTCTTCCCGGGCGTGATGACGAGTTTCTTTTTGGTTTCCATTTCAAACACCTGCCGCGAACGGCATATGATGTCGACACCTATACATCGGAGATATAAAAGTCTCTCCCGACCAAGACCCATTTTCTTTATACTGAGTAAACCATAATGAGTAGCATGGCTACTTATGTTATACTCCACACCAACATGGGAGACATAAAGATCAGGATGCACGACGACATGCCCATCACCACCGGCAATTTCGTCAAGCTCGCCAAGGAGAAATTCTACGACGGCACCATCTTCCACAGGGTCATCAACGACTTCATGATCCAGGGAGGGGACCCCACCGGCACCGGCATGGGCGGACCCGGATACACCATCGACGACGAGTTCGGACACGGACACTCCAACAAGCCCGGATTCGTATCCATGGCCAACACCGGACGCCCCCACAGCGGAGGAAGCCAGTTCTTCATCAACACCAACGACAACGGCTACCTCGACAAGGAGAACCCCAGCACCCCCTACGCACACCCCGTCTTCGGACAGGTCGTCGAGGGCATGGATGTCGTCGACAAGATCCAGAAGGTCCCGACCAACAGGAACGACAAGCCTCTGAAGGACGTCGTCATCGAGACCGCCGAAGTCATCGAGGAGTGATCGAAATGACCGGGGCTGCCAAGAAGGACCGTCATGTTTTCCAAGCCATAGGCCTCGCCAAGGTCGTCATCGAGGACGGAAAAGTGGTGGAGGTCGGTCAGCCCCGGCTGAACTACTGCCCCCTATACAAGAAATTCAGAGGGATGGAGGAGATCACCCCCGAGGCCATCAAAGAGAACATAGAGTTCCGCATCAGGGACTTCGGCCTATGCACCGAGAACAGGAAGGTGCGTGCAGACGACTATGTCACCTTCGGGGTGTCGGAGATCCTCAGCACGGCCCTCGCCGAGAAGAAGATCGACGCAGCCGTGATCGCCGCAGACGGCTGCGGTACCGCAATCATCACCGACCCGGGCCTTCTGCAGGGACTCTGCGGAAGGATCTCCGGACTCATGGAGACATCGCCCCTCCAAGTGGTCTTGGACGCCGTAGGAAGGGACAACGTCGTCGATCCCGAGGAGACCCCCATCGACCAGATGAAGGGCGCGGAGATGGCCGACAGGAAAGGATATGGGAAGTTCGCCGTCACAGTGGCGAGGCCCAAGGATGCGGAGGCCCTCAGAAAGGCCTACGGCGACAGGATCGTGGTCGTAGCGGTACATACGAGCTGCATCAACCACGAAGGGGCACAGACTTATTTCGACAACTGCGACATCATCACCGCCTGCGCCAATGCGCCTCTCAGGAAGGAGGCGGAGAACAGGGACATAGTGGTGGCAGGGAACAAGGTCGAGGTATACGGAGTATCGGAGACCGGTAAGAAGCTGGTCATCGACAAACTCGCCTCCATCGGAAGGAAGCCCTATGCCGGCGAACCGTTGGACGAACCCCGCCCGTTGCTCTCGTCCGAGAACGTCATGGACTATATCGCCCACAAGCGCTGACGACCGTCTCAATAGGTCTCCAGGACCAGATGGGTGCCGGAACGGAGATATATCAGAGGTATCCCCGCCTTCCTGGCCCTGCGTCTGAGTTCCTTGTCGTTGGTCAGGATATATGCGTGTTCGCGTTCCGCAACCTCTAGGACGGAATCGTCCCCGTGGGACTCGGCCTGTACTATCTCCCTGCTTCTGGCAAGGGTTATGGCGGCCTTGGCCCACTTATTGTCCAAGTGCTTCAACTCCCCCACGAGGGGGCCGGGGACGACGAAACGTACGTCCCCGAGAAGGTTACGGACCTCTATATCCAGATTGAGTCCGACCTCAAAAGGCATGAGTAAGGCGTTTGTGTCCAAGACTACAGTCTGCATACTGTCACTGACTGATGATGCCGTACCCGATAAGTCTCCATTTGTTGGAGATCCTCCTCGAGATGGCGACCCTCTGATTGGGCAGGATGCACACCGGGAGCTTCAGAACGACATCCGCATAGCCCTCATGGGCGCTCTTGACGATACCGACAGTGGTGGCCGTACCGACGCTGAGCATGAGCGGCTCGTTGCTCTTGATATCGTCCACGATGAGGTCCGCGGCGGAACCGACCACGCGGTCCAGCAGGACGGTCTTCATCTTGAACGAACTGACCACCGGGGGCAGCTTGCCGGGTATACCGACGACCCTTCCGGTGAGACCGTCCGATTTTGTTATGGACGGGTCGAGCTCCGTTCCGATGGCTATGAGCCCTCCGGGCAGAACCTCCTTGACGCTCTTCTCGCCTGCTTCCAGGGAGATGACCTTAGCGGTGATCCTCTCGTAGGACACCTTGCCTGCGGCCTCCACACGCCTTCCGGGGACCACCTCGATCTCGTCTCCGACCTTCAGCTTACCCTGCATGAGGGAACCGCCGATGACCCCCCCGCGAAGCTTGTCAGGAGTGGTACCGGGGGAGTTGATGTCGAAGGAACGGGCCACATGCATGATGGGGTCGAGACCGGTGTCCTTCTTGACGTTGGCCACGATGTGTTTCTCGATGGCCTCGATCAGGAGGTCGATGTTGACACCGCGGTTGGCGGAGACGGGGATGATGGGAGCGTTCTCGGCGACCGTGCCTTTGACGAACTCCTTGATCTCCTTGTAGTTCTGCATCGCCTGTTCGCGGGTGACGATATCGATCTTGTTCTGCACGATGACTATCTTGTCGATACCGATGATCGACAGGGCCATCAGATGCTCTTTGGTCTGGGGCTGGGGGCAGCGCTCGTTGGCGGCCACCAGGAGGAGTGCTCCGTCCATGAGGGCGGCTCCCGACAGCATGGTGGCCATGAGCGTTTCGTGCCCGGGGGCGTCGACGAACGACACAGCCCTCAGGAAGTCTGTTTCGGCCCCGCAGTTGGGACACTTCTTGGAAGTGCTGTATGCGACGGAGCCTTCGCAGTTGGGACACTTGTAAAAGGCAACATCTGCGTACCCGAGCCTGATGGAGATCCCTCTTTTGATCTCCTCGGAGTGACGGTCGGTCCACTCGCCGGAAAGTGCCTTGGTCAAGGTGGTCTTTCCGTGGTCGACGTGTCCGATCATCCCGATGTTGATCTCGGGCTGCTTCTGTACCTTCATTCTTTCTTCTCCTCACCGTCGCCGGCCAGGAGCTCCTCGATGGGCTTGGGGCCGTACTCGGTGACCGCCATGTTGATCTGGACGGTCTCGGAGGAGATGGTGGAACCGCGGGCTGCGACCCTCTTCCTCTCTCCGGGGTACCTCTCATGGAAGCCCAGTCCGTCGGAGAGAAGGAGCTTTACCCTCTTCTTTCCGGGAAGGTCCGCCCTCATGGGGGTTCCGGTCTTGTCGCTACCGCCGGTGATCTTGAGCTTGTATCCGGGAAGTCCGACGAAAATTCCGTCTACGATCTCCCCGATGTTTTTACCATCCAGGGAGTTCGCGTGGTGACCAGACACGGCAACATTGTAGGATTTGCCGGTCTTCACATCGTTGACAATAGCTTTGAAGTCTGCCATTTGAACACCTGTGTGGGGGTCCCTAACGAGGGTCCGCTTATATATTTATCGGGATGGGGAAATGTGCCATCCTTCATGGATGCCCCCTCTGCGGAATGATAGGCTGGTGTGACGACGATCGGTCAGCAAGGTCGTCGAAGTGTTTTCGACAGGATCCCGGTCCATGGAATTCACAGCACCAAAAGACCGATGTTCCAATTCCGTGAAAATATGAGGGGTTGAATGTTCCAATTCCGTGAAATTATAAGGATAATAAAAAGTTCAAGATAACGGCCCTCGGAGAGAACGCACGTATGCGTGACTATGAGAATTCATTCATGTGGCTCGCAGACGGCATGATATCGTCGCTATGCTTCAATGCCAGCGATCCATCGTCCGTCGGCCTCTCCATGTATCTGGACCGCCCCCCCCCCTGAAATGCTACATGTGCGACACCGGGCTTCTGGTCACCCATGCACTCATGGACAGGGGCGGCGCCGACAACTCATTCTATCGCGACATACTCTTGGACAGACTCGGTGTGAACGAAGGTATGTTCATGGAGAACATAGTGGCACAGATGCTCCAGGCGTCCGGCAACAGATTGTTCTACTATTATCGCAGCGATGCAGGGAATACGGAGAACAACATGGAAGTGGATTTCCTTATAAGGGCCGACAGGAAGATCTGTCCCATTGAAGTAAAGTCGTCATCATCCGATTCGGTCTCCTCCCTGAAGAAATTCCATAGGAGGTTCCCGAACACCGGCCAGCAGATCATCTTGTATACGGGGGATGTGAAGACGGCGGACGGCATACTGTACCTGCCCGCGTATATGGCACCGTTCCTCTGAGAGGAGATGTGCCAGATGAGGCGGATCACATTCCCCAGAAGGGCTCCGTCCTTCTCTTGATGGCGACCGTATCGGAAAGTGCCAGCTTCTCGTCGTCGGTGAGTTCGACCTTCTGGACCTCCTTGTATCCCGACTCGATCATGTCGACGTAAAGTACGTCGTTCTCGTTGATCTGCCTGCCTACGGTCACACCTTCGATGGCCACCGAGACCTCGTCCCCCTGGACACCCTCCTTGAGGACGTTTCCGTCATCGTCGCGGACGGATTTGATGGTGCCGCAGTCCTTACCCTCCCTGTCGATGAGGTTCTCGCCCACACGGATCCTTCCGGCCAGGACCCTGACTCCCACGACTGCGGGCTTGTTGACCCTGAATATGTGGTCGGGAAGGATGGTGATCTTGGCGGGGAAGGCGAATTCGACCCTCTTGTCGGACTCGTTCTGCCTGGTGGACTCGTCCAACCAGAGCTTGTAATCGTCGATGAGCGCATAGACGATGTTGTTGGTCATCACCTTGATGCTGTGGGTGGCTATCTCCGCCTCCGCATCCTTGGACGTGGAGACGTTGAATCCCAGGATCACGTGATGCGTATCGTTCCCGTAGGAGGATTCCAGGACGTCCCTGCGGGTGATCTCCCCGATACCGTACTTCCTGATGGGTATCCCGGCGGCCTTGGCCTCGTAGGCGAGGGCCTCCAGGGAGCCGATGGCATCGGCTTTGATGGTGATCCCCTTCTCCTCGGTCTCGATCTTGATGGAGGTCTCCTCGGTGATCTCCTGGATGGACGGGTCCTTGGCGTTCTTCACCACGCGTATGGGTGCACCTGCGATGACCCCCGTGGCGTCCTGGACGGCGATCTTCACACCGGCGGCGGCGTGGAGTTCCTTCACATTGTCGAACCTGTCCCTCGGATCGCGGATCTCGTCCAAGGGTTTGGGTTTCAAAATGGCCTTTATGCGGGTGACGAGGGGTGCACCCCTGGTCCCGATGGCCACCGTGGCCCCGGTCTTGAGCGTTCCCGAGTAGAGGATCATGTCGAGGGTCTGCCCCAGACCCTTGACCTCCTTCACCTCCAGCACGGTACCCTTCCCGGGACCCTCCTCCTTGGTGAGCCTTGTCTCGAGGAAGCGCTGTGCCAGACCGATGAGCATGAGCATGAGGTCGGGTACACCCTCCCCGGTCTTGGCAGAGATGGGTATGAGTGCCACGGCCTTCGTGAAGTCGTCGATCCTGTCGTACCTGTCTGCGAAGACGCCGTTGCCGGACAGCTGGGAGATGATCTCGTACATGTGCTGCTCGAACACCTCCTTGGTGTGCGCCTGCTGGTCCTTCTCCGAGAGGACGAACGGCCTGTCGGCGGTGGAGTTCCAGCCCTCGATGGTGTCGACCTTGTTCAGGGCGATGACGAAGGGGGTCTTGTACTGCCTGAGTATGTGGATGGACTCGATGGTCTGGGGCATCAGCCCCTCTCTTATATCGATGACCAGAACGGCGAGGTCCGCGAGGGATCCTCCCCTGGCGCGGAGGGATGTGAAGGCCTGATGGCCGGGCGTGTCGATGAAGAGAAGGCCTGGCACAGTGAACTTCTTGCTCCCGATGATGGAGCCGCACATCTCGTATATGCGGTCTATCGGCACCTCGGTGGCACCGATGTGCTGGGTGATGGCCCCGGCCTCCCTGTCGCCTACGGCGGTACCCCTGATCCTGTCGAGAAGTTTCGTCTTACCGTGATCGACATGACCCAGAACGCTGACTACAGGTTGCCTTATCGCCATAATACCATCTCACATAATGAACATCGAGCTGAAAATCTTAAAATGTTTCCGGGGCCCGAAGGCCCCTTCGACTCACTCGTAGATCCACTTGTCGGAATCTCTCTTGTAGTCGACGAGGTCTTCGGGCCTGAAGAAGATACCGATCTCCCTGGCCGCGGACTCGGGGGAGTCGCTGCCGTGGATGATGTTGACGCCGGTGACCATGCAGTAGTCGCCGCGGATGGTTCCGGGAGCGGACTCCTGGGGGTTGGTCTTGCCCATGATGTTCCTGCAGACCTGCACGGCGTTCTCACCCTCCCAGACCATCGCGAAGACGGGTCCGGAAGTGATGTAGGAGATCAGGGACGGGAAGAACTTCTTGTCCTTGTGCTCGGCATAGTGCTTCTCGGCGGTCTCCTTGGGGATGACCATGAGTTTGGCGGCGACGAGCTTGAGTCCCTTCTTCTCGAAACGGGACATGATCTCTCCGACGAGTCCGCGCTGGACCCCGTCGGGCTTTACCATCAGATAGGTTCTCTCCATAGCCATCGGGATCACTCCTTGGGTGCCTGTGCCTTGGCGGCGGCGTTCTTCAGGCGTGCGTCCTTCTCGGAGTGCGCCTTCTCGGTCCAAAGGGTGGTCCTGGGGACCCTCTTGAGCTCGATCATGTTCTTGTAGCACTTGTTGGCGTCGAAGAACAGGACGGATCCGTCCCTCTTTACAAACATCTTGCCGGTTCCGGGAGTGATGACCTTTCCGCAGAACGAGCATTTTCTCTCCTCTACCATTCAAATCACCTTCCCATTCCGAGCTTTCTGGCCTCTCTGGAGGTCTCTCTGAGCATCAGGACATCGCCCATTCTGACGGGACCCATGATGTTCCTGGTGATGATCCTTCCCTTGTCGCGGCCGTCGAGAACACGGACCTTGACCTGGGTTGCCTCTCCGGTCATTCCGGTGCGGCCGATGATCTCGACCACCTCGGAGGGGATGCTGTCGGTGTCGACCATTCAAATCCCTCAGTTCTTCAGGTCCTTCACGGCTGCTGCGATCTCGTCGACCTGGGCCTTTCCGTTTCCGGCGTCGACGATGGCGACGGATGCGGTGGGCTTCTCGAGTCCGATCGCCTTTCCGAGCTCCTCCTTGGAGGGGACGTACACGTAGGGGACGTTCTTCTCGTCGCAGAGGGCGGGCATGTGGGCGAGGATCTCGGGGGGCTCGACGTCGGTCGCCATGATGACGATGGCCGCCTCTCCGCGCTCGACGATCTTGGTGACCTCGTTGGTTCCTTTCTTGACCTTTCCGCTGTCCCTTGCGATCTCGGCGAGGGCGTACGCTTTGTCAGAAACTTCCTTGGGGGTCTCGAATTTCACGAATACTGCCATTTCAATTACCTCTTTCAGGTGCTCTGGGCACCATCATTATTCATCGGCTCCAAAAGAGCGTATCAGGACTATCGGATGGTCATATAAAAGGGTTGGCAGGTGGCCCGTACGGTCCGGCGGAACGGATCCGAGGGACGGCATGCCCTCTGACTTGATGTCTATGACAGACCCCTGGAAGGTATGGGGAAGACCGTGCGGCATTATGCCGGCCCGTACAGGCATCAATCCGGTTTGTTCAGCTCCTTCCTTATCCTCGATTTGATGTCGGTGATGGGGTCCACGTTGCAGGGGTCTATGCCGTGGAGGGCGGCGATGTAGAGGGAGATGTGGTCGCCGACCATGATCC
>ERZ779888.1443-NODE-1443-length-23432-cov-3.645934_pt1 | contig 23432 bp, 18 predicted proteins | sample MGYA00511245_ERZ779888 | MGnify/ENA primary metagenome ERZ779888 (study PRJEB29588, sample SAMEA2155255) | human gut metagenome | biome: human gut; feature: human-associated habitat; material: faeces | place: Denmark | collected 2008/2010 ...
GTCATAACATTTCCGGTCTGGCAAACCAAAAATCCTGCACCGTTAGAAAGAGAAGCCGACGATACGGTAATGGTAAAGTGCTCCGGTCTACCCAGCAAAGTTGGGTTATCCGACAGGCTGTACTGTGTCTTAGCCATACAAACAGGGAGCTTGTCTGCGCCCAGCTCAATATAACCGTCAATAGCTTTTTTAGCCTGCTTTGTGTACTCAACACCGTCTGCGCCGTAAATCTCTTTTGCAATCTTCTCTATCTTATCATAAACAGGCATATCAAGAGGATAAAGCTGTGCAAAGTTATTCTCCTTTTCACAAGCGGAAACAACCTTTTCAGCCAAATCAACGCTGCCTGCTCCGCCTTGCTCAAAGCATTTTGTTACAGCAAACTCCGCACCCTTTTCGATACAGAAATACTCGACAAAATCAATCTCAGCCTGAGTATCCGCATAAAAATGGTTAATAGCAACCACAACAGGAACTCCGAATTTTTTTAGATTGTCGATATGTGCACCGAGATTTGCACTGCCCTTTTCGAGGGCCTCAATATTTTCTTCCTTAAGATTTTCTTTCTTAACTCCGCCGTTATATTTCATAGAACGGACGGTAGAAACAAGCACTACGCAAGACGGCTTTAAGCCGGCATATCTGCACTTTATGTCAAAGAATTTTTCTGCACCCAAATCGGAACCGAATCCTGCCTCGGTAACTGCATAGTCAGCCAATTTAAGTGCTGTCTTAGTGGCACGAACCGAATTGCAGCCGTGGGCAATGTTAGCAAAAGGTCCTCCGTGCATAATAGCAGGAGTATTCTCAAGGGTTTGTACCAGATTAGGCTTAATTGCATCCTTAAGCAAAACAGTCATTGAGCCATTTGCTTTGATATCCTTACAAAAAACAGGCTGTCCGTCATAGGTATATGCCACAAGGATTTTTCCAAGCCTTTCCTTAAGGTCAAAAATATCCTTAGCAAGACAAAGGATAGCCATAACCTCGCTGGCTACAGTAATACAAAAATGGTCCTCACGAGGTATTCCGTTAAGTTTTCCGCCCAAAGAACAAATGATGTTGCGAAGTGCTCTGTCATTCATATCCAAGCAACGCTTTATCTGAACGGTGCGGGGGTCTATATTAAGCTCGTTGCCCTGCTGAATAGAGTTGTCCAGCATAGCACACATCAAGTTGTTTGCCGAAGTGATGGCGTGCATATCGCCGGTAAAATGAAGATTTATGTCCTCCATAGGTACGACCTGACTGTAACCGCCGCCTGCGGCACCGCCCTTGATGCCGAATACAGGACCTAACGATGGCTCTCTGAGAGCGATAACCGCCTTTTTGCCTATTTTATTCAAAGCATCGCCTAAACCAATTGAAACAGTAGTCTTGCCTTCGCCGGCCGGAGTAGGATTCACCGCTGTAACAAGAACGAGCTTTCCGTCGGTATTGCTCTCTACTCTGTCGATAAGTGACTGAGACAGCTTGGCCTTATAGTGTCCATAAGGTTCAATTTCTGTACGGTCGATACCGAGGGCAGAAGCAATTTCCTCAATATTTTTCATCTTAGCATTTTTTGCAATTTCTATATCAGTAAGCATATAAGCACTCCTCTATTAAGTGTGGTTAAATATTATACCACATTACATATAATATTCCAACACAAAAAATTAAATATTTTTATGTTGAAAAATAGGAGTACACATAATATAATATAAATACTAGTTGAGAAAGGAGCAGAAATGAAAAACTCAATATCGAAACGACACAATGTTTCTACTCTGCTGAAGGGTACTGATTTTCTTACTCTTTTCTCTGCGATGCTTGCGTCGCTGTACGGACTTGCTCTCGTTTACAGCGCTACCCATTCATCGCTGAAGGACGGTCAGGTCATATCCAGCGATGTACGCTCTATGCTTGTGTCCGTAGCCGGCGGACTTATTATCGCCATAGTCGTGTCTAACATTGACTACGAGGTTATCTCAAAGCTATGGCCTGTTATTGCCGCAGGATGCGTCGGACTGATGATATTCACCTTTTTCTTCGGTGTTGCACCGTCTGCAAGACAGGATGCGAGGAGCTGGCTTGACCTAAAGATTTTCTACTTTCAGCCATCGGAACTGTTAAAGGTAGGATTCATCATCTCGTTCAGCTATCACTTAGACTTAGTCAGGGATAAGATAAACAAAATTAAAACTATTATCCCACTCGTCATCCACGGAGCTATACCGGTAGGTCTTGTACTGCTGACAGGTGATGCAGGATCAGCATTGATTTTCTTAGTAATGTTCATCGGAATGTTATTCTTTGCGAGAGTAAACATAGGATACTTTATTGCAGGCATTTGTGCAATCATAGTGGGCTTTGCGGCGGCGTGGAAGCTGAAACTCATCAGCGGAATACAGCGCACTCGTATTATCGCACTGCTCTATCCGGACCAGTTCAAAGACGCTATGTATCAGCAAACTAACGGAAAAATCGCCATGGGCTCCGGCGGACTGTTAGGTCAGGGATATCTCCACGGAGATATGACGCAGAGCGGAATGGTACCCGAAAACCAAAACGATATGATTCTCACAGTAGCAGGTGAAGAATTAGGCTTTGTTGGTGCTATGGCAGTTATACTTATTCTTGGATTTTTGGTGCTTAGAGTAATAAAATGCGGACTGAACAGCCGTGATAATGTAGGATACCTGATGTGCAGCGGAATAGCTGTTATGCTTTTTGCTCAGGTGCTGGTCAATGTAGGCATGGAGCTGAGCCTCCTGCCCTGTATTGGCATTACTTTGCCTTTGTTCTCAGCCGGCGGTTCGTCATCTCTGTGTATTTATCTTGCACTGGGTATAGAATTTTCGGTCTACAGATACAGCCGAATGCCACGAGAAACATTGTTCTACAGAATGTAAAATACATAAAATGCGACAAAGGTTAATCCCTTGCCGCATTTTTTATTATTATAAATTTTATTTTTCCAATCGTTTATGACAAAGATTTTCGTATTCGTCATAGTACAGATTGCCTTTGTACTTAGCCGAATCATAATTTATGGTTTTATATGGACCGTATACAGTTTTTCCTTTTACCTTTTTGTACGCTCTAATTTTAGCTTGCTTTGGAAATTCTTGCGCACTGAAAAGTATACATTTTTTACTGCAAGAACTATCTTTTATTGAAACTTTATGGCTATATGAATAATCACTGCTCCAAATCTCTTTTATTTCAAAACCATCTGCATCCTTTATTTCGCTGAAATTCACAAAAATTGCTGCAGAACCACCGCCTTCATAACCAAGAACCTCTGCTTCATATTTAGTAAGCTCGGAAACGCCGTATTTTTCGAGCTTCACATTTTTCAGAGTTCCCCATTTTGACTTAATCTTAGCACTTACGCAACTGCTGTAGGCACTCGTTTTTTTGCCATAAGTATAGGCTTTTATCTTGAAATAATATGTTTTGTTCAATGACAGCGAATTCACGGTTTTGCTCGTGGAAGAACCATTTTTTACTGTTGCAACCTTTTTGTATTTTCCGTTCTTTTTGTCGGACTGATATACATAATAACCGGACGCACCCTTAACTGACTTCCAACTGACTTTTACTGACGAAGTACCTTTTGCGGATGCCTTAACTTTATTCGGTTTTGAAGTGGTGGATATTTTAATTTTTTTACTGATTTTCTTACTGCTCGCACTGCCTGACTTTTTTGCATAGGCATAAACCGTCTTTGAGTCGCTCAATTTGAACGGCTTTGAGTATTTTTTATAACTGCCTTTTTTTGATGTTTTGTAATATATTGCCGAATTATTTGTTTTGCAGCGGAGAGATACAGTCTTTCCGCCAATACTGTTTTTGATACTAACTGTAGGTGCCGACACCCTGCCCACTGTAACATTTTTAGATGAAGTCACACTTTTATAATATCCTGATTTAACGGCATAAGCAGTAATTTTTTTGGTAGAAGAAATCTTAATTTTGCCTGAATATTCTTTATATTTACCATCATCAATTTTATAGTAAATTTTTGATTTAGATGTTGCACTACTAACAGTAACCACTTTGCCTCCCGATACATCAGTAACTGTTATCTTAGGTGTACCAACTCGACATTTAACATCAACATATTTTGTATTACTACTTGCAACATTATTAGAGGTATCTACTGCAATTATCTTTGTGTAATATGAGCCACTTTCAATAGCCTTTGAAAAAGTGTAATTCCAAGTATCGCCACTTTTAGAGCCATAACCACTGTCAACTATTTTATTGTTTTTATATGTCACAAATTCAACTGATCCTACAGAAACATTATCTGTAACAGTACAATTTATTCCATAGCCACTTTTTGTTTTTTTATCAATATCAACATTTGCTATCGTCGGAGAAATTGTATCACCACGAAAAACATCTATAAATTCCATTGAATAACTATTAGTAAAGTAAGTTAGCGGAACATTATAGTTGCTGTTTTTCCATGAATTACTTACAGTTGCATAACCGTTCTTCAATGTCATTTCATTATCAACAATTACAGTATGTTTATTCATTCTTACCAACACAAAATTACCATTTTGAACCTGTTCTAATATTTTTGAATTGGCATCTTGATAACCGGAACACTTTATCTGACCCTCATATTTTATATTGAAATTATTTGCAATTATATTTTGATGATTACCAATCAAATTGCCCTCATTATCAGTTATTTTGTTGCTCACAATCCAGTTTATCATATCAACCGGACCAAAATTATCTTGGTTCTTAATTCTCGTCATAACCAAAAGTTTTGCATAAGACATAATCCAACATCCGTATTTTGCAAATGTACAGGAAGAATGCTTATCTCTTGCTATGGACATGCTATACCACGGCTTAGAACTATCGTCCTGTGCCCAATGTAAATAATCCGTCTTATTAACAGTATCAGCCGACGCAGATATGATTGTAACGGTACTGCCGGTAACAAGTATAACGAAAGACAGCAATAAACTAATAATTTTTTTCATAATAACACTCCTTTATATTTTTAAGCAGGAATATTATATAACAAAAGCAGGCATAAATCTATCAGCTAACGGCTTATATTTTTTGATTTATCAGCCCTTGCTCTGGTGAGGAGGTCAGATTTTGTATTTTGGGACGGCGCGGAGATTACTGTGCTAAGCAGAGTATTCAGCTCGTCCGAAATTTCTTTTCCTTTATAGCCCATGGCAACCAAGTCATTACCATGAATAGCAAGATGAGAAATCAAATACGGCTCGCCGGATGCTATCACTGTTGGGACATAATCCTTTATGGAGCGCAACTCGTCCAACTCGTGCTGAGCGAGTGCAAGATTATGGCTCATCATATCCGCAATCTTTACATCCAGAAAGTCATAAACCATATTCTCGCCCAACTGTGACAGCCAAGTCTTGACCGACACGGGATTACGGTGGATATGGGCATCGTGGATTGAAACAAGGGTTGTAACTTTTTTATAGAAATCATTGCTCACCTTTAGGCGACGAAGAATATCCTCGGTCATAGTCAAACTTACTGCCGGATGGCCTTTAAAATGGTCACCGTCGGCATCTGTTTGGTGTGAAAAGGGCTTGCCTATATCATGGCACAGCATTGCAAAGCGGATATAGTCCTTTTTCGGTGAATCTGCCACAGTTTTGACTATATGGGTATAGACATTGTAGATATGCCACTTGCTGTTTTGCGGAAAATCGAAGCAAGGCTTAAGTTCCGGAATAATCACTGCGATAACATCACTGTAATCTGTCAAAATACGCTCAACATTGTCACCCAAAAGCAGCTTTTTCAGCTCAACAAAAATGCGTTCGGCTGCAATATTTTTTAATAAATCCTTATTACTGATAATAGAACGAGAGGTATCGGGCTCAATCTCAAAGCCGAGCACAGAGGCAAAGCGGAGGGCACGCATTATGCGGAGCGCATCCTCATTAAACCTGCGGTCAGGATCACCGACACAGCGAATAAGACGACGGTCAATATCCTGTTTTCCGCCATATACATCCACAACGCCGTCACGGTCGTTGTACGCCATAGCATTAACCGTAAAATCACGTCGAGCCAAATCCTCTTTTATATCCGTAACGAAATTGACGCTGTCGGGATGACGATTGTCGAGATAACTGCCGTCTGTACGGAATGTGGTAATCTCATAATTTTCGCCATTTAGCACAGCGGTAACAGTGCCGTGCTTGAGTCCGGTTTCAATATATCTGATGCCGTTATTGCTCAAAACCGATTCGGTCTGTTTCGGAAATGCAGAAGTGGTAATATCCACATCGCCGCCTTTTCTGTCCATAAAAGCGTCACGAACACAACCGCCTACGGCGTAAGCCGAATAGCCGCTGTCCAGCAACAAGTCTATTATTTTTTTTGCATCGTCGGGCAAATTCATAAATATCTCCAAAAAACTTAATCTGTGTTTATTTTAGCACAAAAAGGAGAACAATACAAACGGTGATTTTTTGAATTGGTATTTGATATACACTCTTGCATTTTTGGGCGGCGGCAATATTTACTGCCTGACGGAAATACTTTACAGAAGCAGAACGCACTACAGTATGTTCTTTTGTGCCGGTATGGCGGTAGTTGTACTCTTAGGTATCTATACAAAAAACAGAGAAATATCTCCCCTGCTGTTTGCGCTCATAGCAACAGGCGTTATAACAGGATTTGAATTAATATACGGTCTGATATTTAATGTTATACTAAAAGAAAATGTGTGGGATTATTCAAGCGTACCGCTGAATTTTTTGGGGCAGATATGCTTGCCTTTTTCTGCAATATGGGCAGTATTCGGTATAATACTGTATGGCACATTCAAAGCCATAAAAATATAAGCGGCCGAAAATCTCGACCGCTCATATTTTTATTTTGTTTTGACTGATTGGGTACTGCTCCACTTAGAACAATGTTTTTTGCCATCTACGGTTTTGTATGTACACAGACGGACATAATATTTTTTCTTAGACTTCAGAGATTTAACTGTCTTTGTTGTAGTTTTGTTAGACACAGTTACAGTCTTAGCATTTTTGAAATTTTTATCTGTACTGTACTGAATTCTGTAGCCGGTGGTCTGAGTGGTATATTTTTTGATATTAACCGTAAATGATTTTTTACCCGGTTTTAGACTCTTAACAGAAGTATTTTTCGGATTGATAACATAAGTAAGAGTCTTTTCTCCGTAGTATCTGCCGGAAAACTTAACCTTGACGCTATACTCACCTACATTTTTGCAATTTTTAGGGTAGGACACATTGTAATAATCAGTAGAAATATCATGTCGTTTCGAATCTAAAACTTTGATTACAGGCTTTCGATTGGTATTGTTGTAAGTAAAAGCGGTTTTAGTAAGTGACACGGAATAGATAAGCGGAATAATGGTATTTATGCTATAAGCACCGCACTTGGTGCACTGCCATCTGTAATTACCGTCAACTTTAAATGTTGCCTTATCTAAGCGGACCACATAATCGTGCTTGGTGGCAGGTATATACTGATTGCCTAAAGAATATTCGGCGCCGCAAACAGAACATTTATAATAATCTATACCGCATTTTTCGCAAGTAGCCGGCTCGGATTTTATGAGAACATAATGGTGATTTCTTGCCTCAATAAATTCTCTCTTTTGCTCATAGCCGCAGGCTGTGCAATAGCCGGCATCGGTCCAGCCGTCCTCGTTATCGGTAGCCGGTGTACCGGCCTGCGTGATAACCATAGAGTGTGCAACTTTAGCTATCGGTGTGGACTTAATCAGCTTGTTGCAGAGAACACAGCGTATTTCGTTTGCGCCCTCTTTTGCACAAGTAGGCTCGACCTTATGAGACACTGTGTTATCGTGAGTACATTCGGACAAATCATAATACTTCAGACCGAGCTCGTATGCTCTAATCTGTGCAACAGAATCGGGATAACAACCAATAATCACTTTGTCTTTAAATTTGCAATTAGCACGAGTATACTTTCCGAGAATGCCGATATATTCAAGTGGACGCTCAGCAACATTTTGCGCTATGTCGAGAGTATCTGCCTTTACTACAGCGGTTGTCTTGGATGGATCAACATCCAACAGATAATTGCTGCAATATAGGTAGCCGTCCTTCCAATTATTCAATCTGTTGTAATAAGCAGTTCCGTCAAAAGCGTCAATTCCTATACCGGTGAGAGAGTCGGGCAAAGTGATACTGTGCAAAGACTTGTAGCCCTTAAAAGCACTTTCGCCGATACAAGCAACAGGCAAATTTTTGCCGGACTCGGCGTCATAAATCTCAGACGGAATATTGAGCACATCAACATTCTTATTGTTATATCCTGTAATTATTGCGTAACCGCTAGAGGCAACATAAGTAAAGCCATTACTCTTACTGTCTGCATAAGCTGAAAAATCAAGTCCTGCCGATAATGACAGTACCATAACCAATGACAAAACAATACTGACAATTTTTTTCATTTCAAAACCCCTTTTTCAAAAATTAAAGCTTGTTTATAATTTCTCTGTAACCTCATAATACAAACTGATATGCAAAAAGTCAATATATAGAGCCAAAATAATTGACCAAAGAGTCATTTATCGGACAGTAAAAAGCCCTCAACCGAAATTTACGGTTAAGGGCTGTATTTTCACCTATCGAACGAGAATTTTACAGGCTGTTTTTTATTGTATTTTTCAATCTCGGAGAGCACAAGTTCCTTTTCATCATCTGTTAGAGGTGCTTTTTCTTCGGGATAGTCCCAATTAGACAGTGGCTTAGCTTTGGTACAGACCATTTTTCCGTCAATGAGCACCCATGGAAAAGCAATGATTTTGCGCTTATTCTTAATATAAATCAATGTGCCCTTGCTGCCCTCGGAAATATTCTTGAAATAACTGAGTCCTTTTGCCTCCATCATCAAAATGCGTATCTGCTGGTCAAAGGGCATTTTTGCCAACGAATTACGATTGATTCGTGGGATAATAAATATTCCCAGCACAACAAGGACGACAGCAACTAAAACGATTATCTGTGTGCTACCCATTGTTGAGCACTCCTACAGTAATAATTTCAAACGGTGTGTAATCAATTCTGTCTGTTTTTTCTATCTTATTCTCGAGCATATCGAGGATATATACAGGCTTGTCTAAGGTAATTGTGCCACGATTTCCGTTTTGTTCGCTGAGGCGAACAACAGTCATAGACTTATCTTCTGACAGTTTTGCAGACTGAAGATACAGTGGCTCAAATGTAGGCAAAGTCCACTGTTTATCTGATTTTATCAGCGGCACATTGTACTGCAGTGCAATATTGTTGATGCCTGCTGAAACTGCACCTTCTGCATGAGGCATAATCATATAGCAAAAATCATGCTCACCCATATCCGAAGTAACATTAGGACGGATAGTAGAACGAAGCAATGACAGACTGACAGTATTTTTGTCAAAACCTACACCGTATTTGCCGTCATTTATGAAAGCGATACCGCCATCGTTTTCGCTAAGGTCGCACCAATTATGATAGCAAGTCTCAAAGCGTGCCTGCTGCCATGTGGTATTGCAGTGGGTGTCACGCTCTATATATCCTGCCGAGGTGTCGCAAAGTGCCTTGCGAGTGAGGACATTGCAGCTGAATTCAACCTTTGCCAGCTTATGCTTTTCGTGCCAATCGACTATATTTTCTACCTCTATTCCCTTGCTGCGACGGAAAATGCGAATAATCATTGTCCAAGTGGATTTTTCGGTAACAAGCACTGTTTTGAATGATGCGCTCTCGCCGTCTCTCTCCACGAGAGTAAGAGGCGTGCGAACAGTAAGCGGGATCTGCTTGTCCTTATAGTTAGGAAGAATATCCCAAGCATCGTAGTTTCCGGGGCAGTCGGTGTACAGCTTCAGCTTATTGAACTCTCCGTCGATCCACTCTCTGTTCTGTTTCTTATCGAACAAAGAAAGAATTGAGCCGTCATCGGCAAATTTTATGGAATAAAACGGAGTCTCTACAGTATCGTCGATAGTGAACCAGTCGGTATCTCTCTTTGTACTGCGAAGTGTCTTTGATTCCATAGGCTTCATATCAGGAATGAGCCAATTACCCTTTTTGCCGTATCGGGTAGCTGTTCCCTTTTTGTTAGGCACAAAGGTAAGAGCATCACGATGAATGTTTAAGGTATTAAGATACTTAGCACCTGTAGAAATTATGGAATCAAGCTCTTTTTCGATATACTCGTAGTCAGCCATCGCATCATCATATACCGGATGAATGTGAGAACCCGGCAAAATATCGTGAAACTGATTAACAAGAAACTTTTTGTACAGCCCGGTAATACGCTCCTGATTGTCCTCGCATCTGATGAGAGATGCAATCTCGGCACTGCGAAACTTATACTCAAGGCGACGATTGAGCTTTTTTAGGTTAGATGCGGTAGTGAAAGTGCCACGGTGCATCTCGAGATAAAGCTCTCCGTCCCAAGTCTCAAGCTCTGTATTGTCCTTCAGATTTTTTTCGAGAAATTCTGCTCCGCCCATATGAGTACACTTAGGCATAATGGACAACTTATCAAAGCGGTGCATAAGTTCTATCATTTCTTCGGTGCAACCGGAACCGCCATCGCCATAGCCAAACATATTCATAGTCTGACCGCCCTTGTCCTTGTCTATATATGCCTCCCAATTCTCCTGAACCTGCGATGGCTCATTCCAAGTGATAAAATGGGTAGGCGGAACGCAAGCGTAGACCTCGGAGCCGTCTATTCCACGCCAAATAAAGTTATTGTGCGGAAAACGGTTAGTATCGTTCCATGTGGACATTTTGTTAGAAACAAAATAGTCAACGCCGCTCTTTTTAAGTATCTGCGGCATAATCCAAGAATTACCGAACACATCCGGCAGCCAAGCATTGTTTACGGTTTTGCCAAACATACGCTTGTAGGTAAGCTGACCGTACAGGCACTGACGAATGAGTGACTCGGCGGACGGAATGTTACAATCCGGTTCAACATACATAGCACCTACCGGCTCAAACTGACCGTTCTTTACCTTCTCCTTAAGCTCATCGAAAACCTCGGGATAACATTTTTCGAGAGTTTCATAAACATAGGGTTGGGTGTGAGTATATTTGAAATCGGGATACTTGTCCATCAGTCTAAGCTGAATGAGAACGGTGCGCAAATTCTTTTGTACGGCGTGAATACGGCGCCAATAGTAAGCAATGTCGAGATGAGAATGAGCAATGAGTGCAACATCGCCTGCGCCCTTATATGTATCATTAGCATAGACCACAGTCTCAATATAGTTCTTTGCCTCATCAACACCTGTCAACTCATCATCGTCAAAATCGATAAGATTCATAGCGTTGTTCAGTTCTCGGTTTAGAAAAGCACGGTAGTCCTCGTTGAACAGTTCCGACTTTGCGATATTAAGCAGAACCTCAAAATCCCACACCAAATCCTGCACCTTATGGTCAACGGTACAGATATATGCACCCTCAAAAATTTGGCGACAGCCTCTTACGGAAAGACTCTCCGGATTGCGCTCATCGTCGGGTTTTGAACGGTTATAACCCATCATATCAAAATGGAGAGTTTCTTTGTCGTTGATATAGGGTGAAATGAGCATACGCTCTCTGTTAGGGTCAACGCCGCCTACATACTTTCCGTTAATCTTAACGCAGATTTCGGCAGCGGTTTTCAGTGAGAACCAAAGCTCCTCGCCCTGCATATCCTCGGGAACATTCACATCTGCTTTTATGAACGCTGTGCCGTCGGGTGTAAAATACATATCACCCTTATTCAGCGGTCTGTAGTCGTCGGAATAATATTCGAACTCCATCTCGGATACCTGACGGGCATCCCTAATCATAAGGTTTTTTATTTCCCACTTTTTTGAATATATATGTCTTTTGAGCCAGCCGAAGCGTAAATCCGTCCACTCCTCCGGACGCATAGAACGGCGGACAACTTTTATATGAGCCATAATGTCTGTTAGCCTTTCTTACTTTTTTCTGTCTTTATACATCTTGAAAATATGGTTTTTTGCGGATAGCATTGACCTTTACCGTCTTGTGCAGGTCGTGCTCAATCTGTTCCTCTATCCAAGCCACGCATCTGTGGAGGATAAGGCACTTTGAACACTCGCCACGAAAGATAACAGTCAGCTCCTGTCCATCCAGACTGACAAATTCTATCCATCCGCCGTCGCCCTGAAGCTTAGGCTGTAACACATTTTCTACATAATCCTGAATTTTCATATGCTCTCCTATCAGTCGTTTATCATAGATTTTATCTTTGTTCTGATTGTTTCGAGACGGTGCTTTGCATTGTCTCTGTCCTTGTCAACTATGGAATAATAAACCTTTATCTTAGGCTCGGTGCCGCTGGGACGAACTGCCAGCCATGAGCCGTCCTCAAAGATATATTTGAGCACATTTTCCTTCGGTAAATCACGAATGCCGTCTTTGAAATCGATAATCTCTTTTATACCGTCGAACAAATCTTTGCCGGTATTCCTAAAGAGTACCATAAGGGATTGGATTTTTTCTGCACCGTCCTTGCCCTTGAGTACAAAACTGTCCAGATAGTCCAAATAGTAGCCGTACTCATCATAGATTTCGTTCAGTCCGTCCACGAGAGTTTTGCCATGATTCTTATACCACGCTGCCATTTGGCAAATGAGCATGGATGACACGACAGCGTCCTTGTCACGAGCGTGAGTTCCCACGAGATAGCCATAGGACTCCTCATAGCCTATTACAAATTTTCTCTCTCTTGTTTCTTCATACTTATTGATTTTGTCGCCGATATACTTAAAGCCGGTAAGGGTTTCTTCTATGTTAAGTCCGAATTTTCTGCCAATATTTGCACCCAACTCGGAGGTGACTATTGTCTTGACAAGTGTGGATTTCGGATTAAGTTCCGATTTGTGCATAGTCAGTACAAACTTAACGAGCAATGCGCCTGTTTGATTGCCTGTAAAGAGGACATAATCGTCGCCGTCTTTTACTGCAATGCCAACTCTGTCGCAGTCGGGATCAGTACCCAAAACTAAATCTGCTCCGATTTCCTTAGCCTTTTCGATAGCGATATTAAGGGCGTCCTTTTCCTCCGGATTAGGTGAGCGAACGGTAGAGAAATTACCGTCAGGCAATTCCTGCTCCTTTACCACGGTCACATCCATACCCTGCAACATACGGCGAACAGGGATATTGCCGGTGCCATGGAGGGGAGTGTAAACAATTTTCAAATCCGATTTCTCGGTATACACAGACTGCTTTGCAACCTGCATGAGATACTCTGACAGCACATTCTCGCCTATCATAGTGATACCCTCGTCACTGTCGGAGAACGGAATAGAAGAAAAATCTTCTATCGCATTGATATATTCTATTGCATTCTTAGCGTCCTCGGTGCAGAACTGACAGCCTTTGCTGTCATAGACCTTATAGCCGTTATACTCCTTTGGATTATGGGAGGCAGTAATCATTACGCCAGCCGTACAGCCCAAATAGTGAGTAGTAAACGAAAGAACAGGAACGGGCACAAGAGTTTCATAAAGATATACCTTAAAGCCGCATGAGGCAAAAATGCCTGCCGCAGTTTTAGCAAAAAAAGCCGAATTATTACGGCTGTCATAAGCCAAAGCAACCTTAAGGTCACCGCTGTTCTTAGACTTAAGATAGTTTGCGAGGCCGAGAGTAGCCTTTCCTACTGTATATTTGTTCATTCTGTTTGAGCCGGCACCCATTATTCCACGCAGACCGCCTGTACCGAACGCAAGGTCTTTGTAGAACCTGTCCTCTATTTCTTTTTCATCAGTAATTGCCATAAGCTCATTCTTTGTATCTTCATCAAATGTGAGCCACAAATTGTATTTTTCTTTGTAGTCCATACTGTATCCTCCGCAAAGTAATTTTTCGCTAACATTATATCACAACAATATTTTTAACTCAATAAAAAAAGAGGCAAAATCGCCTCTCTTAATAAAATGTTTATAGTAGGAATTTATTTGCTTACCATTTCAATGCTCACATGATTATTATAAAACTTTATTCTGTCTTTTTGCTTAAGTCTCTTTGTCCTATAAGTAAATTCTCGATAAAGCCAATAGTTCGGACCATACTCATAATCCACAGTACGAAATAATTTTTTCTTGTTATCATAGTAGAATCTGTGCTTAAACTTATACTCATCGCTCATATAACTCTTGGTACTATAATCATATATTTTCTTTTCTTGAGCAACGACTATTCCGTTCTTTATTGAATATGTACCTGTAGTTCTTGTAATAACTTTGCCCTTTCCGTTATATCCGTCAAATTTAGCACAATCATATTCATAACACTTGAATGTCCCATCCTTGCTGAATATAAACTCCTCAAGTTGTGGACATTGAGGTGAGCCTTCATAAAGATATCCACTAAGCAACATTTTCTTTATGTTCACATTAGCAATGGTAGACTTTTTATAAACATTGGAATATGCGCCATAGGACTTTTTCCTGCCCCTCGTTTTGTAGGCTCTCACCTTAAACTTATAGGTTTTGTTTGGAGACAGCTTCGTTATTTTTGCCTTATTTTTAGAAACATTTGCTACTGCCTTATACTTTTTGCTCTTTGAGTTATACTTGTACACTTTGTAGCCGGAGGCATTATTCACCTTTTTCCAAGTGAGCGTGATTGACTTAGTGTCATATGTATGGGACACAACGCCTGTCACTTTTCCCACAGATGCGGCATACGCCGAGAAAGACACAGCCGACAAACTCGACACCAGCACAACAACCGAAAGTAATAAACATAAAATCTTAGATGCTTTTTTCATATTTGTTTCTCCTTTTTGTTTAATGGAAATATTATAGCCTAATGGTAAAATCGGTACAATATGTTCCCGAGTGTTACCTAAAAGTGCTGAAGTCGGTAACACCTCGCAAAGCCGCATAAGCAGTGGACTTTTGAGCTTTTACAAAAAAGAAAAATTATTTTTTATCGCTAAAATCGGCGGTTTTTGATTTTGTCACCATACTCATATTGCATAACAAAAAGCTCCTGTTGACATTTATATCAACAGGAGCAAAAGCGAAAAATATTCTCTTTTTTTGAGTTATGAGGCGAGGTCGCCAACTAACATCATATAGTCACCAATCTGAACACCGAACTCAGGTCCGCCCTCCATTATGAGCTGGGAGTTGGCTGTCATCTGGAACATATCGCCGGTACCGAGCAAAATCTTAAGGGCAGATGTGGGGCAATCGAACTTCATATTAAAGAACGGTTTTGCTCTCTTATATGCGCCTCTGCCGGCACGGGATTTTCCGGCTTTAATACGGATATATGCAGTGCACTCGGGGTGACCGATAACCTCCCACTGATAGCAACGGTCAGGCGACTTAAGCGTCCATTCGTGAATCTTTGGGTGACCCATTTTGTTAAGCTGCGAAATTCCCGACGAAAGCAAATAGAAATACAATTTGCAAAGCAAAACAGAAGTAGCTTCGTCGTCCTCGGGAGGTTCTTTGATGCCCAGCAGAGCGGACATTTTCAGCAGAACCTGCATAAATTTTAGGAATTTGCCAAAAGATTTAATTTTCATCTTAGGCAAAGATTTCATATCGCCTTTCATAAAAGCGTTCATTTTTTCCATAGAGGAGAAAGCAAGCTCCGCATCAATCTTTTCTTGACCGAGATACTCACCTAATTTTACGGTCCATTCACCGTTTTGAATGATAAAATGGACTGCCTCTTTGTCCTCCACATTCACTTTTGCGGAGACTTGATAAATCGCATTTACTCCCTCAAACTTTTTCTTAAGCTCGGGAACATCTGTAGCGACAGTCTTTAGCAGTGGCAATGCAGCCGCCATAAAGACTTTATTAGTGTAGCGAACTTCATCGCTTGGCATAATATTACGCTCCTTTCCGATAGTAGATGCAACGGGACAGATTAGAATTCGTCATCCCAAGCGTCATCTGCTTCAAAGTCAGCGTGCATCATTTCTGTAATAGTTTCGGCAATACCGTTAGCATCAATCTTAGCAAGGGCAAGCAAGTCCTCCTGCAAACCGATTGTGGAGAAAGCGTCCTGGTGGCCGAGCATCTTAAATGCGCAAGCCTTTCCGCTCTTAGCCACAACCTCGGCAACAGCTGAGCCGAGACCGCCCATAACCTCGTGGTCCTCTACCGTAATAATACGGCGAGTATCCATAATTGCATTCATAACAGCTTCTTCGTCAAGGGGCTTGATTGTGTGCATATTGAGCACTCTAACCTTGAGTCCCGCATCGGCCTCTACCATACGGGCAGCCTGCATGGCCTCAAAAACGCAAGAGCCACAGGCAATAACGGTAATATCTGTGCCCTCATTCATAGTGGTAGCCTTGTTCCACTCAAACTTGCAGTCGTCTACACTCTTATAGATAACCTGGTCAAAGCCACGGTTGATACGAATATAAACAGGGCCGTCAATATCATAAGCAGCCTTTACTGCATGGTATGTCTCTGCACCGTCGCAAGGGCAAATAACAGTCATATGTGGCAGTGTGCGCATACAAGCCATATCAATAAGAGAATGGTGAGTAGAACCTGCCTGACCGAAAGAAGTACCTGCGTGGGTAGCAATAATTTTAACCGGTACATTCTGATAACAAATATCTGTATGTATTTGGTCAAGGGAGCGTGCAGCGGTAAAGATAGCAAAGGTAGACGCAAACGGAATGAGTCCGTTCTTAGCCATACCGGCAGCCACGCCGAACATATTTTGTTCTGCGATACCTACATTGAAAAATCTATCCGGGAACTTCTCGCCGAACATACCAATCTTTGTGGATTTTGCAAGGTCGGCGGTGAGAGCGACAACATCCTTATGCTCTTCGCCGAGCTCACAGAGTGCAATACCGTAGCATTCTGCTGTAGACAGCTTTGTGGTATCTGTCATTGTATAAGCCATTCCGCCCATAATTACGCCTCCTTTTCTGCGCGCTCTACACGCTTCTTGTAGTAGTTATCAAGTGATGCATAAGCCTTAGCCTTAAGCTCATCGTCCAGTGAGCCGTAGTGCCAATGGTAGTCATCCTCCATAAAGTCAACGCCGGCACCCTTAAAGGTATCCATAATGATAGCCGTAGGCTTGTCGCCGCCGTCCTGATGATTCTTTATAGCAGCCTCGATAGCATCGTTGAGCTCTTTCATATTCTGTCCGTCAACACGAATAGCATTAAAGCCGAATGCCTCAAACTTCTTGTCGAGAGGCTCAACCTTCATCTCATCGTCTACTCTGCCGTCAATCATACACTTATTGTTATCGGCAAGCACAACTACATTGGAAAGTTTGAACTGAGCGGCAGCCATAGCAGCCTCCCAATTTGAGCCTTCGTTAAGTTCGCCGTCACCTGTGAGTACATAGTTCATATAATCCAAACCATTTACTCTGCCTGCAAGAGCAAATCCTACAGCAAGTGAAAGACCATGGCCGAGAGAACCGGTGGAGCAATCTACACCTCTGACCTTGTTGCAGTCGAGATGCATACCTATCTTTGCACCGGTGAGGTTAAAGATATGGAGCTCCTCCTCAGGCATAAAGCCGAGGTCAACGAGCACAGGTGCATAGCCTACTGCACAGTGTCCCTTAGAAAGAACAAAGCGGTCTCTGTCCTCCATATTGGGATTATTTACATCAATTTTCATAAAACGATGGTAGAGAATTGTCATAGCGTCCATAGCTGACAATGAGCCACCAACGTGACCTGAGCCGCCCCAAACTGCTGTCTGGAGGCAAAGTCGTCTAAGCTGGTCCGCTTTCTTTTCCAAGCGGAGCCATTCTTCTTTGTCAAACGGCTTGAAATCTGCTGGCATATATTATACCCCTTTCAATAAAATAATATGTCTTTAACAATAAACCGTCAGTCTATTATTTAAGTCCCAACTCAGGATGTCTCGCAGCAACAACGCCGAAAGCATCCTCTGCAATATCGACAGCGAGCTTTATGTCATCGTCGGTAACAGACGCATTCATAAAGTGGTTGTGGTGAGAGGCGAGGAACAGACCTCTGCTTACACACTCTGCAACCCACTCCTGATGGAGCATAAGACTGTCATCATTAGCTATACGAAGATAGAACAGAGCAGGCTCACCGCTCACTTTGAGGTTAAAGCCGTGTTCCTTACCTGCAGCCTTAAGGCCGTCGGTAAGCTTTGTACCCATTTCTCTGAACATCTTAGGTGTATCTAATTTTTTCATCTTAGGAATACAAGCGAGGCAAGCGGCAAACGGCTCTGCGCTCATCCAATAAGAACCTGTATATACTACCGAAGAAGCGGTGGCTTTCATATGCTCCTGACCGCAAACAGCAGACATATTATAGCCGTTAGCAAGAGCCTTACAGAAACAGATAAGGTCTGCTTTAATTCCGTAGTAGTGGTCCGAACCTGCAATATCGAGACGGAAACCGGTACGAACATCATCAAAAATAAGAACCATACCGTGATCGTCACAGAACTTGCGGACTGCTGCCCACTGCTCCTTTGTAGCGCAGGTGTTGTCGTAAAAGTTGCCGTGGTCATATGGCTGAGCAATAAGGCCTGCTACATCTCCGCCGCAAGCGTCATAAGCCTCCTGCATAGCGTCCAAATCAAACCAAGGGACAACAATATTGTTCTCTACTTCTTCAGGAAGAATACCGGGATAGTCAGCCTTTTGTGCCCACTGGAAGTCGCCGTGATAATATCCTCTGAAGAACATCATTTTCTTTTTGCCGGTATGTGCTCTCGCACACATAACAGAAAAGGTAGTGGCGTCGGAGCCGTTTTTCATAAAGAAAGCCCAATCTGCCGATGCTACTGTATCTTTGAGGAGTTCTGCACACTCTACCATTTTATATGACGGAGAAGTTGTACAGTTGCCTATTTTGAGCTGTGCCATAGCGGCAGCGTCAACATCATCATCGCAATAGCCCAAAACATTAGGACCGTATGCGCACATAAAATCAAGATATTTGTTTCCGTCTACATCCCAAAAATAAGTACCCTTTGCGTGATCGCACATAAGAGGCCATTTTGTGATAGGAAGGAACAAGCCTTCGGAAGGACCTAAGTGGCCGTAAACTCCTGACGGAATAGCGTCTAATGCTCTGTTGAACCACTCCTGTGATTTTTCGTGTGTATATTCGGGAAATTTACTCATTATTCTTATCCTCCTTAACCCAAGTATGTTTCAACTCTGTCGAGAATACGGTTTATGTTGTCAATCATATTGATCATACCGCTCATATAGATATTGCCGGCGCAAAGCTCGGAAATAGTAGATGCGGTACCGTTAAACAAACCGTTTGCAAGCTCGACAGTCTTAAATTCCATAATGGCTCTCGGAGTGTCCGGCTTTTCTTTGATGAGCTGGAGCTGATGATTGCGTACTCTGACAGTGACATACACCTTGTCGGTAATACCCATCTGAATATCACCATCACAAATATATGATGCAGATTTAGTGCTGATAGAATCTGTGTTGCCCAGAGCACAGATAGCACCGCCGATAGTGTACATCGTGAGAATTGTGGATTTTTCAAAAAAGTCCTTATTCTTCAAATCCTCATCACTCGGCATAAGGAACTTGGTCAAGCGGTCTGTAAGTTTAGTAAACGGCCCCATAAGGAAGGACAATACCTGCGGAATATTCTTAGTAGGAATTCCCGGCTTGCTGCTATCTATGAGAGCATTGAATTTTTCTGGAGATGAAAACTTCATCTTACAGGTACAGCCATAATCGCCCTCAGTCATCTTACAGCCGTCATTTGTGAAATTATATGTAACACAAGGTCCGTCAGTTACATCAAAACACAAAGAAACAGGCTTTTTTAATCCACGGCAAACTGCCTTTGCTTCGTCGTCCATGGCACACAAATTCTCAAGAGTAGCCAAAACGCCGTAAGCATTGACATATGCCATTGCTTTTGCTTCTTTCAAAATAATTCCTCCTTAAGTTTTGGATTGTCCGCACAGACTGCAAAAAGTCTATTCTACAGACAATTATATGTTAAAATTATATCATATCTGCCTATTCATAGCAATACGAAATATTTTACAAAAAAGTAACAATAATATTGTACAAATAAACAAAGAAGGGCAGACACACAGTGTCCGCCCCATTGCGAATAACAATCAATCAAGTGTATATTTGCCTATTTTTTCTTCAAACTTATCCTTAGGCATATCCTTAGGTACAGTGATAGGATAGTCTCCGGTAAAGCAACCGTCACAGAATCCCATATCTGTGCCCTCAGCCAACTTATGTGTAGCGTCTATCGACAAATATGCCAGAGAATCGACGCCGATTTCTTTAGCGATTTCATCAACAGTGTCGAATTTGCAGGCAATAAGATTTTCCTGACTGTCAACATCTGTACCAAAGTAGCAAGGGTGCCTAAACGGAGGCGATGAAACACGCATATGTACTTCCTTAGCGCCTGCCTCTCTGAGCAGATTTACGATACGGGCACAGGTTGTGCCTCTTACGATAGAATCGTCTATCATAATTACACGCTTGCCCTTGATATTCTCTTTAATAACATTGAGCTTTATTCTCACTGCGTCCTCACGCTGATTTTGGCTGGGCTGAATAAAAGAACGACCGATATATCTGTTTTTGATAAAACCGATGCCATATGGTATTCCGCTCTCGTTGGCATAGCCTAAAGCTGCATCGAGTCCGCTGTCGGGTACGCCGATAACTATGTCGGCATCCACAGGACTCTCTTTTGCCAAAAATGCACCGGCTCTCATACGAGCGTGCTCTACAGATGCACCGTCAATAATAGAATCCGGACGGGCAAAATAGATATATTCAAACACGCAGAGTGAGCCTCTTTCGTTAGGCTTACAATGGGTTTTATTCGAGTGCAAGCCCTCATTGTCAAAAACGACAATTTCGCCGGGGAGAATATCACGAACAAATTTTGCACCGATTGTGTCCAGTGCACAAGACTCACTTGCTACTACCCACGCACCGTCTGCAGTTTTTCCTATACAAAGCGGACGAAAACCGTTTGGGTCTCTGAAAGCAATCAGCTTTGTAGCAGTCATAACCACGCAGGAATATGCACCCCTAAGGACTGACATTGTCTTTTCAATAGCTTCCTCGGTGCTGGCACTGTTAAGGCGATTTGCAACTATAGAATACGCAATGGATTCTGTGTCCGAAGTACCGTGGAAAATACCGCCTTTAAGCTCTATCTCGGTTCTTATGTCATTGGCATTAACCAAATTGCCGTTATGTGCGACAGCCAAATTACCTTTTATGTGACGGATAACAAGAGGCTGAACATTGTTGATAATCTTACCGCCGGTGGTAGAATATCTGACATGGCCGATAGCCATATTGCCCATACCCAAGCGCTCAAGTCTTTCTTTAGTAAAAACATCGGGAACGAGACCGTCGCCCTTATAGTGATTGAACACACCGTCATCATTTACCGCAATACCGCACGACTCCTGACCCCTGTGCTGTAGAGCAAAGAGAGCAAGATATGTGGACTGCGCTACATAGGTTGTTTTGTTTTCAAAAATTCCAAACACGCCGCATTCTTCGTGTAAGCTGTTAAACATAAGCGATACTCCATAGTCTGCATAAAGGATTCTGTAAAGCGTATTATAGCACAATAGACCTGCTGTTTCAATAAAATATACAAAAAAGGGACGGATTTTTTCCGTCCCTTTTATCAGTCTACCTTAACTACTTTTTTATAGCCTAAAATGTTTTTGTTTCGGTCAACCTTTGATGCAATAACAGTGTCCTTGTAAAACACCTGAGAGCAAGCTTCGTACAAAGCATTGCCATACTGCTTTTTACCGCTGATAAAGTAAAGATTATCACCGTAAGTAAAAAATTTACTCCAATCTCTGGTTGTACCGATTTTCTTTTTGGATTTGCCGCTCATATTAGTGGAATAAATGTTAACTTTTTTGCTTTTGTAATCAATTACTCCGTAAATAATTTTATCTTTTGCGATAATAAAATCATAACCGCCATTTAATATTTTTTTCATTTCCTTTCCGTCAATTCCGACACGATTCAGAAAAATAAATGTATTTCCCCTTAATTACCAGACGCTCTGCAAATTTGTTCGATGTTGATATTTTCTTTTTGACTTTTCCGCCTAATGAATTGTAGATATAAATTTTATTTTTGTCCCATCTGTACTCGACATAATGTTTTGAGTCGAAATTGCAGGAGGCGGATTGTGAATTGTACTGGACTTTTTGGTCGTAGTACTTTGTTTTGTTCGCCGCATATGCTGCTGTTGAAAATGCAGAAGCGGCGAGCAGAAGTAAAAATAAAAAATGTGTTACCGCCAAATCAAAGTGAGGTAACACAAAAGCACCCTGCGATGTTCTCGCAAGGTGCAGTACATTAGTTAGGTGTATAAAGGTTTGCGTAAGGACGGGAAGTGGCAGGCACGAGCTTTTTGAAAGGCTTTTTCATAATCTCGTCGTAGTCTGCGTCGAAATATTTACAATACTTCTTTACATACTGAGCGAGTTCCTTTTCGTCCTCCTCGTTGAGAGATGTAACCTTTATGTTATCGGACAAATTTTCCTTTGGAAAAGAACCTCTGACAAAAATTTTGCCGCCGTGCATACCCGATGCACAGTGAGTGCCGAACAACTTTTCGCCACGCTTTAGGTTAAGGCCTAAAAGAACAATAGTGCCCCCTGCCATATATTCGCCCAAGAATGAACCGGCATTTTCGCCGATAACAAGAACAGGACGCATATCTCTGAATTCTTTCATATGAATACCGCCACGGCAGGCAACATTGTTTTGAATATAAATCTGACCGTCACGCATACCGTAACCCATAGCATCACCGCTGTGACCGTGTACTACGATTTCGCCGCCGCCCATAGTGTTGCCTACAGCGTCCTGACAATTTCCGTAAACGATAACTCTGCCGCCGTTAAGGTAGCACGCCATATCATTGCCCGGTGTACCGTAGACCTCTATGGTTTTGCCCTCATCGAGAGCACAGCCGATATATCTCTGACCGTTTACATCCTTTACGGTACACTTATTTTTTTTGGAGAGTATGGCTTTGATTTCGTCATTTACTTCCTCATATCGTCTGAGTCCTGCTTCTATCATAGTCTAACCCCCTTAGGTGAACCGGTTAATTTTGTGGTGCGGACTGCTTTGTCAAACATAAAGAGGCTCGGCGAGTCCATAATATCTCCCTGAATGATATCAAGGTCAATTTTGTTAGAAATAAGGCTTGTATAAATTCCTGCATTTTCGCTGGAATTTATGAGCACAAATCCTACGAGCTTGTTGCCCTCAAACACGAGGCGCTTATATTTGTTGCCCTCTGATTTGACTAAATCTGAATACTGCTCACCCTGTGCATTGATAAGTCCGCAGGTGCAGATACGCAGTCCGTAAAAGTCGATTGCATTTACGCTGTATGTTCCGGCTATTGTCAGG
>ERZ779888.1447-NODE-1447-length-23390-cov-8.009899_pt1 | contig 23390 bp, 20 predicted proteins | sample MGYA00511245_ERZ779888 | MGnify/ENA primary metagenome ERZ779888 (study PRJEB29588, sample SAMEA2155255) | human gut metagenome | biome: human gut; feature: human-associated habitat; material: faeces | place: Denmark | collected 2008/2010 ...
CCTTGGCAAACGCTGCCGCCAGCGTTTCGGAGTTGCCGCCCTTACGGGGACTTGAGGAAATGATTAGTACCTTTTTATTCATCGTAGAACACTCCTTGCATTTTTATATTCTTTGTGTTATTCTCATAGTAGCACCTAAACCTAACTTTAGGTCAAGATATTTTTTGAAAATTTTTGGAGGGAAATTTATGTATTCAATTGGACAGGTGGCAGAGATGTTCGGATTGCCTATCTCCACGCTGCGCTATTATGATAAACAGGGACTTTTTCCGAACATGGAACGGGTGTCCGGCATCCGCAAATTCGGTGACACGGAGATTGAAGCGCTCCGGGTCATTGAATGTCTGAAAAAGGCTGGCATGGAGATCAAGGACATTCGGCAGTTCATGGACTGGTGTGCAGAAGGGCCGGCCACCTACCCGCAGCGCAAAGCCATGTTTGAGGAGCGGAAAGCCCACATGGAATCGGAGATCGCGCATATGAACCGGGCGCTGGATATGCTGAAATTCAAATGCTGGTATTATGAGCAGGCAATCAAGGACGGCAGTGAAGATACTATCCCTGCCATGATCCCCAATGACCTTCCGGAGGATATCCGCAGGGCGTACGAAAATTCCCACAAAGAATGATCAAGCGGAGAATAATCTGTATCTTTTGTCCTCGTTAATTGTTTGTATGATCGAATCCTCACGCTTGACCCAGTTTTGACCCAGAATCCGAAAAAAGCGGGCAGGGCTGGACGGATACAACGGAAAATCCGCCGAGCGAACGGTGGTAAAAAGCACAAATCGGAGCCGAAATGGCTCCAATTTGTGCGTGAGACAACCTACGGACCAGAAGGCCGGGGGTTCGAATCCCTCACGGCGTGCCAAAAGTCCTCGAAATCGTATGATTTCGAGGACTTTTGCTTTTTGGTAACCAAGGAAAACCCCGACGGGACGCCCTGCACCGCGCCACCTGGGGTACGCTGAACTCCATCACCCGCAACCCCACAGCCCCAAGGCAAACAACCGGAAAAAGACGCGGAAACGGATGGCGTTCCCATACTCCGCGTCTTTTTGCATAAAAATGCCCCGGTCGCTGACCGGGGCATTTTGTATCTCGCAGTGGTGACAGCTTACTTCATGAAGGTGCCGTCGATCATCTGCTGCAGGTAAGCGTTGTACTTCTCCTGCACCTCGGCGGGAACCAGCTCGCTGATCTTACCGGCGGACAGGGTGTTGTTCTGCAGCGTACCGAAAATCGTCTCGCCGCCGAAGTTGCCGTCCTGAACGGCCTGCATGGAGGCAACGATCATGGCGGAGTTATCGGTGACCTGAGAGCAGATGATGCAGGGGTTCTGACCCAGAATGTCAGCGGGCTGACCGATGTCGTAGATCTTGATCTCGCCAGCCTTCTCGTTGGCAGCGTCGATGGCCTCGCGCGCACCGGAGTCAACGGCGGAAGCATCGCCGAAGAACACGTCAGCACCCTTGGAGATCAGCTCGGTGGCGAACTCCTTGCCCTTGGGGGCATCGGAGAAGGAGTTGGCGTAGGGCACAGCCAGCAGCTCCACGGTCTTGCCCTCCTGCTCGCCCACATACTTGGCGGCCTCCTCGAAGCCGGCGATCTTGCCCTTGGTGGTATCCAGCTCGAAGCCGCCGATGAAGCCCAGCTTGCCGGACTCGGTCATCAGGCCAGCCAGCGCACCGGCGATCCAGCCGATCTGCTGGGCGTTGGGCAGCAGGGAGCTGACGTTGCCGTTGACAGCCTCACCGGGGGTCTCCTCGGCGCCGTTCAGCAGGGCGAAGGCGATGTCAGGATACTCCTCAGCGGCCTGCAGCACAGCATCGGTGTACTGATTGCCGGGGGCATAGATCATGTCATAGCCCAGGGCGCAGTAGGCAGCGATGGAATCATAGTAGGCATCCTGAGAGATGGAGTCGGTGACATCATACTGCCAGTTCTTCTCCTCAGCGGCCTTGACCATGGCGTTGTAGCAGGCAGCGCCCCAGCCGCCGTCGTTGATGCTGGAGTCGCAGATCATGGCGACCTTGTAGGTCTTGGCATCATCGCCGGTGTTGGCGTCGTCGCCGGTGTTGGCGTCGTTGTCCTTGCCGCAGGCAACCAGGGACAGAGCCATGGTCAGCGCCAGCAGCAGCGCAAGAAACTTCTTCATTTGTTTTCCTCCTTAATTTTGTGTCTCGCTTTTTGCTTCTATAATACCGCCCGGAGGCGTTATTACCGTCATGTCACCGCTGTTCGCGGCGATAGGGCGCACCGTTGGCCTTCGGCCCGGCCTGCTTCGTACCGATCAGGCTCAGCACCACCACGGTGGCCACATAGGGGATCATCTGGAAGAACTGGTACGGGATGCCGATGCCGGATACCTGCAAACGGATCTGCAAAGCGTCGCAGAAGCCGAAGAACAGGCAGGCCAGCAGGATACCGCCGGCGCTCCAGCGTCCAAAGATCACGGCGGCCAGAGCGATGAAGCCGCGTCCGGCCACAATGCCGTCGGTGTAGGTGCTGGAGTAGCAGGTGGTCAAGTACGCGCCGCCCATACCGGCCAGCGCACCGCAGATCATGCAGGCCACGTACTTCACGCCGATGACGTTGATGCCCAGCGTAGCCGCCGCCTGGGGATGCTCGCCCACAGACTTATAGCTCAGGCCCGCCCGCGTCCGATTGAAGAACACGGAGGTGAACACCACGAACAGCAGCGTCAGATAGACCATGGGGCTTTGGTCGAACAGCAGCGGCCCAATCACAGGGATGTCCTTCAGGCCGGGGATGGCGATGCTGGACATGGTGGAGATCTGCTTCAGATCAGAGCCCGTACCGAACACGATGCGGTAGATAAACGACGCCAATGCCGGCGCGAAGATATTGATGGCCATGCCGTACACGGTGTGGTCCGCGCAGAGCGTCACCGTGGAGAAGGCGTAGATCATATTCACCGCCAAGCCGGCCAGTGCGCCGCACAGCAGGCCCAGCCAGTTCGAGCCGGTGAAGAAGCACACCAAAAAGCCCACCAACGCGCCGATGGAGGCAAGACCCTCCAGGCCGATATTCACCATACCGGCCCGCTGTCCGTACAGCTCCGCCAGGGAGATGAGCAGCAGAGGGATAGCCAAGCGGACTGTCGCCAAAAGCAAGCTGGAGATCCAATCCATTACTTGTCACCCGCCTTTCTCTTGGAAAACACACGATCCTTCCACGCTTGGAACTCAGGCAGCTTCGTCAGCGCCATACCGGCCACGGAGAACACGATGACCAACGCCTGGATGATGTCCGAAACGCTGGTGGGTACGCCGGTGGCCGCCTGCATGGTGGTCGAGCCCACACGCAGCACAGCGAAGAACAGGGCCACCACCATCGTTGCGATGGGGTGCAGCTGACCGATAAGGGCCATGGCCACGCCGTCGAAGCCGTAGCCCGCGCCGAAGCCGTTGATGAGCCGGAACTGGGTGCCCAGCAGCTCCGCGCCGCCGCCCAATCCGGCGATAGCGCCGGAGACGATGAAGCTGGCCAGCATGCACCGCTTCACCTGAATGCCGTTGAAGCGGCTGGCCGTCATGTTGTAGCCCACGGCCCGCAGCTTGAAGCCGCTGCTGGTCCAAAACAGCACGTAGTACAGCAGCAGGCCCACCACCACGGCGATGACAAATCCCCACGTAAAGCGCATACCCGGTATGACGCGGGGCAGCTTCACCAGGTCGTCCACCGCCGGAGTCTGGGGCACGCTGGCGTCCCGTATCCAGTTGGTATACAGCACGCCCATGAACAGTGTGGCCACATAGTTCAGCATGATGGAGATGATCATTTCGTTCTGCCCGCGGGTGATCTTCAGCACGCCGGGGATCATGCCCCAAATGCCGCCGGCCAGCGTACCGGCCAGCAGCGCCAGCACGATACCCACGAAGCCGGTAGTCCCGGTGAAATACGCCGTCAGGAACGCGGCGATAGAGCCCATGAGGAACTGGCCCTCGCCGCCCAGGTTGAACACGCCGCACTTATACGCAAAGCACGCGCACAGCGAGGTGAACATCAGCGGCGTGGCCTTGGTCAGCGTTGTGCCGATGTTGCCCTTCGAGCCGAACGCGCCCTGGAACAGATACTTCACCGCCGCGAAGGGGTCAGCGCCCAGCGCCACCATGATGATACCGCCGATGATGAACGCCAGCAGGATGGACAGCAGCGGGACAACGAAGCTGCCCAGGGATCTTTTCAGTTTTTCCATATCACAGCTCCTCCCCTTTTACTTGCCCGTCATCGCCAGGCTGATCTCTTCAATGGGTGGGTTCTTGCCGGAATACTCGCCCATGATCTGCCCCTCGAAGCATACCAAAATGCGGTCGGACATCTCCAGTATCTCGTCGAAGTCCGCGCTGATAAGCAGGATGCCCACGCCCCGTTCCCGAGCCGCCACCATCTGATCGTGGACGAAGCTGGCCGCGCCGATGTCCAATCCACGGGTGGGATGAGCCGCCACCAGCAGCGCCGGGTCGGACTCCAGCTCACGGGCCAGGATGACCTTCTGCTGGTTGCCGCCGGACAGGCTGCGTACCGTCTGCGCCACGGAGGTGCAGCGGATGTCGTATTTGTCCACCATCTCCTCGGCGTATTTGTTGATGGTCTTCTTATCCAGCAGCAATCCCTTGCCCTTGCTGAACCTAGGGCTGTCCGTGACCTTCAGCACCAGGTTCTCCGCGATGGACATATCGCCCACCAGTCCCTGGGCATTCCTGTCCTCCGGGACATGGGACACGCCGCATTCAATGAAACCGTTGGGGTCGAACACGGCCACCGTCTGCTCCTTCAGCCGCACGTGGCCCGCCTGGGGCGCGATCACGCCGGTCATCAGCTGGGCCAGCTGGGTCTGTCCGTTGCCGTCCACCCCGGCGATGCCTACGATCTCGCCGCTGTGCACCTGTAAGGACATCCCACAGACGCCGCTGTGCTTGTGCTCCTTGTTATAGTCCACGCTCTCCAACTCGGCCACGATCTCCGCGCCGGAGGCGTCCTTCTTCTCGTACTGGGACTCACTCAGCTCCTTGCCGATCATCATGTTGGCCAGCTTCTGCCCATCGGTATCGGCACAGTTCACCGTGCCCACCACCTCGCCCAGCCGCAGGATGGTGATGCGGTCGGAGATGTGCAGCACCTCGCGCATCTTGTGGCTGATGAAGATGATGCTCTTGCCCTCGCCGACCAGCTTACGCATGATGGCGAACAGGCCCTCCACCTCGATGTCGGTCAGGGCGGCGGACGGCTCGTCCAGGATCAGCAGCTCCGCGCCGTGATACAGCGCCTTCAATATCTCGGTACGCTGCTGCTCACCCACGGATATCTCCGTGATGAGCTTGTCCAGCTGCACATCCAGTCCGTATTTTGCGGACAGCTCCTCGATCTCCCTGCGCCGCGCCGCCCGGTCGATGAACACGCCCTTGGCGTGCTTGTCGCCCAGAATGATGTTGTCGAATACGGTCATGGCCTCCACCAGCATAAAGTGCTGGTGGACCATGCCGATACCCAGCTTCACCGCCTGGCTGGGCGACTCGATGCGTACCTCCCGGCCCTCCAGGAAGATCTTCCCCTCCGTGGGCTGGTACAGTCCGATGAGGATGTTCATCAGCGTGGATTTGCCCGCGCCGTTTTCGCCCAGCAGCGTCAGCACCTCACCGCGGTTCACCGTCAGACTGATGTCCTTGTTGGCGTAAAAACTGCCAAAGCGCTTACTGATGTGTTCCATTCGCAGCAGTTCGCTCAAGCTCCTTCACTTCCCTTCTCCCAGTTTCCGCAAAAGCATCGTTTCAACGGAGTTGAAACGCAGACAGGGCGCGCCCTGTCTTTGAAAACAAATCACGGTAAGTGTACCATACTTATCGGATTTTGAAAAGCGATTTTTCAGAAAGTGCAAACGTTTCCGCAAAATTTGACAGATCAGCGTCAATGTGTTATGATTTATCAACGCACGAGAAGGAGTGATACCATGCAGAAATTCATCCCTTATGAAAAGCTCTCCAAAAAGGAGAAGCGCAAACGGGACGCGCTGCGCCGGAACACCTGGGGTGCGCTGAACCCCGTCACTCGCAAAAGTCCCGATCCCCGGGTCTATGACCGCCGAAAGGCACGGAAATGGATGGACGATCCCTATTCCGTGCCTTTTGCCGCATAACGCCCTCATCATACCGCACTACATTATCGCTAACACAGCATTGACAATATCTGTAAAGCATTTTCTGTTTACAGCCTTCCGCTTTATATTTTGAGAATAGGAGGTCTAAAATGTGCTTTCCTGACAGCATGTCATTCCAATATTTCTTCTTTGCCACATATTTGGGCTACTTCTTGCAGCTTCTTCCCCTCGCGCTCCTCGCCGGCATCCTTTACATCCTGATCAAACGAAGGCGGCATCCACATCTCCCTCTTGGCCGCACGCTGCTGTCCGCCCTCTTTGTCTGTTATCTCACCGGTCTGCTGTGCCTGACGCTGTTTCATGACATACTGGGAAATGTTTACTACTGGCTTTTCTATCACATGTCCAGCGGCAGCGCCCCACACTGGTTCACATTTGAATACTACCTGAAGCTGGAATTTTGGAGCAGCCTCAGCTCCGAGCGCCTGGGCAACATCCTGCTGTTCCTGCCCTTCGGCATCCTCTATCCCCTGTTCGATCTGAAAGCCACATGGAAGCGCACCCTCCTGACCGGCGCGGGCATCTCTGTCGCTATCGAGCTGCTGCAGCCCATATTCGGTCGCATCTTCGATATCAATGATATTGCCCTGAACATGATCGGTGTCCTCGTTTCCACCACCATATTCTTCACCCTCCGCCGCATTACGAGCCACAGGGCGTGAGGACGGAAAAGCACCGTTGCAGGACAAGCCTCACACGGTGTCATTCCGAGCCAGTCCGCAGACTGGCGTGGGATGTTCTTCGTGCGCTCTGCGCGTGGTTTTTTATTTGACTCTGCTATAAAACGCTCCTGTGTAAAACGTCATATTTGTACCGTGCGTATTTTACAGGAATCAAGCACGAATCGCAAGTCGAAGCTGCCGGCTTGCAAAAATACGGCCAATGCCTTATAATAGGAAATAAGCTGGCAAAGGAGGTACTCCATGTCACAAGTCACCAAGCGGGCGCTGGAGGCGTCATTGAAAAAGCTGCTGCTGGAAAAACCGCTGCACAAGATCACCGTCAGCGACATCACCGACGACTGCGGCATCAACCGTATGACGTTTTATTATCATTTCAAGGATATTTACGATCTGGTGGAGTGGAGCTGTCAGGAGGACGCCAGCCGTGCGCTGGCGGGGAAGAAGACCTACGAGACGTGGCAGCAGGGCCTTTTGCAGATTTTCGAGGCCGTGCAGGAGAATAAGCCCTTCATTTTGAACGTCTACCGTTCCATCAGCCGGGAGCAGGTGGAGAATTATCTCTATCAGGTCACCTATCAGCTGCTGGAGGATGTGGTGGAGGAGCAGGCTGCGGATATGTCCGTGCGGCCGGAGGACAAGGCATTTATCGCCACGCTGTATAAGTACATGTTTGTGGGATTGATGCTGGACTGGGTGAAGAACGACATGAAGGGCGATCCGCAATTGATGGTGGATCGGTTGGCGCAGGTGATCCACGGCAGCATCCACACGGCGCTGGAACGGCTGCGTACCGATAAGCCTTTATCAAATGAAACCAAATGATAAAAAACTGAACACTTTCTACCCCGGTGATAAAAAACTTATCACCGGGATTTTTCTGTTTATTGAAGATTTTCCGCGCCGGATGTATGCTTCCCCCATCAAGAAGAAAACTAACGCAAAGGTTTTTAGGAGGTAACAGTATGTATTATTCCAGTGGTAATTATGAAGCGTTCGCCCGTCCCAAGAAGCCGGAGGGCGTGGATCAGAAATCCGCCTATATCGTGGGCAGCGGCCTGGCGGCCCTGACCGCCGCCTGCTATCTGGTCCGCGACGGCCAAATGAAGGGTGAGCACGTCCACATTCTGGAGAAGGGCAATCTCCCCGGCGGCGCCTGCGACGGCTACAAGTTTGAGAATCTGGGCTACGTCATGCGCGGTGGCCGGGAGATGGACAACCATTTTGAGGTCATGTGGGATCTGTTCCGCTCCATCCCCTCCATCGAGACGGAGGGCGTCAGCGTATTGGACGAGTACTACTGGCTCAACAAGGAGGACCCCAACTACTCCCTCTGCCGCGCCACCGTCAACCGTGGTCAGGACGCCCACACCGACGGCAAGTTCGACATCTCCGACAAGGGCGCTATGGAGATCATGAAGCTGTTCTTCACCCCCAACGAGGACCTGCAGGACAAGAAGATCACCGATTTCTTCGATGACGAGGTGCTTTCCTCCAACTTTTGGCTGTACTGGCGCACCATGTTCGCCTTTGAGAACTGGCACAGCGCGCTGGAGATGAAGCTCTATATCCAGCGGTATATCCACCACATCGGCGGCCTGCCCGACTTCACCGCCCTGCGCTTCACCAAGTACAACCAGTATGAGTCCATGATCCTGCCCATGGTGAAGTATCTGGAGAGCCACAATGTCCAGTTCCACTACGGCGTGCAGGTCACCAACGTGGAGTTCGACTGCTCCGACTCGAAGCACAAGCTGGCCAAGCGCATCGACATCATCGAGAACGGTGAGGCCGGCGGCATCGACCTGACGGAGAACGATCTGGTGTTCATCACCAACGGCGGCTGTGTGGAGAACTCCTCCATGGGCAGCCAGAACAAGCCCGCCGCCTACAACACCGAGCTGAAAGAGGGCGGCGGCTGGGATATGTGGCGCAAGATCGCCGCCCAGGATCCCTCCTTCGGCCATCCCGACAAGTTCTGCCATGACCCGGAGCAGACCAACTGGATGAGCGCCACCGTGGAGACGCTGGATCAGAAGATCATCCCCTATATCAAGAACATCTGCAAGCGCGATCCCTTCACCGGCCATGTGGTTACCGGCGGCATCGTCACCGTGAAGGACTCCAGCTGGCTCATGAGCTGGACGATCAACCGCCAGCCACAGTTCCGGGATCAGCCCAAGGATCACTGTCTGGTGTGGGTCTACTCTCTGTTCACCGACAAGCCCGGCGACTTCGTGAAGAAGCCCATGCGGGAATGCACTGGCAAGGAGATCTGCATGGAGTGGCTGTACCACATCGGTGTGCCGGAGGATCAGATCGCCGATCTGGCGGAAAACAGCGCCAACACCGTGCCCGTCATGATGCCGTATATCGACGCTTTCTTCATGCCACGCGCCTACGGCGACCGCCCCAACGTGGTGCCGGAGGGCAGCGTGAACTTCGCCTTCCTTGGGCAGTTCGCCGAAACGCCCCGTGATACCATCTTCACCACCGAGTATTCCATGCGCACCGGCATGGAGGCCGTGTACACCCTGCTGAACGTAGACCGCGGCGTGCCGGAGGTCTGGGGCAGCGTGTATGACGTCCGCGACCTCCTCAACGCCACCGTGAAGCTCCGCGACGGCAAGAAGGCCACCGACATGGAGATGGGCCTTGTGGAGAAGCTGGCCGTGAAGAAGGTGCTGGACAAGCTGGAAGGCACCGACATTGAAAAGCTGCTGAAGGAATATCATGTGATCTGACCCACCGGCAGCAAGTCCTGTCGCAATAAAGCAGCCGCCCGGAGTGCTCCGGGCGGCTACTTTTCATATAAGGTTTTGGAACAGCTTTACAGGCAGGTACAAGGCGTATAAATGCACTGATTACTGTTATTTGGCTTGCCACAGTCCACTTTTTTTCATCGTGCGCTGTGCTTAGCCAAAAAAGCACAGCGGAGATAACAGTGAGGATCGCAGTATAGCCTTATGAGCAAATCGAAGTTTTGCTCAACCCTGTTGAGATTATGCGGAGAGGGGGACTTATCATAAACGATATTCTAAAGCGGTTTTGTTGGTTGGACGACAAAATGACCGCCGGTACCGTCCGGCGGTCATTTTATCGTCTTGGCGTTATCTCGGTCTTCTGCGATCGTGCTCGGCGTAGTAGGCGCGCTTGCTCCCGAGCATCTTCTCGTCCGCCTCGCGGACCAGCTCTCTTAGCCCGTTTGCCGCCTCGCAGACGGCGATGCCGTAGGAGATGCTGTAGCCCTGCGCGGCAAGGCTTTCAGAAACCGCCCGCATCCGCGCCTCGTATTCCGCCTCTGCCGCCGGCGCGGGAAACATGACGAACTCGTCGCCGCCGACGCGGTAGAGATCGTCCCTCGGAAACTGCTCCCGCAGACGCTCTGCGACCGTGCGCAGCAGCTGGTCGCCCGCCTCGTGACCGCGCTCGTTGTTGATCTCGTGCAGGCCGTTCGCGTCGATATAAATGCAGGCGGCCGGAGCGATGACGCGCTGGTCGCTCTTGCGCAGACACTTCTCATAGGCGACACGGTTCATCAGGCCCGTGCCCTGGTCCGTAATGCTTATACGGTAAACGCCGCGTCGCGCCGAGATCAGGTACCAGCTGATGTAGGCAAGATAGCTCAGCAAAATCGCGCCGACGATGACCGACATCAGGTAGAGGATCTTCACCACGCCACGCGTTTCCGCCAGTGCGTCCTGCTCGCTGACGCCGAGAACGACGCTCCAGTTGTTGATGCCGACCGGCTCGTAGTGCAGGTAGATCGTCAGCCCCGTGGAGCGGGATACGGTGCACATATCGCCGCCGATGCCGTTGGGGATTTTTTCCATCGCCTCCTCGTAGGTGTAGCCCTTGAGCATTTTGCGGCCACGCAGGTCGGAGAGATTGCCGAGCGAGTCATGCCAGGTATCCAGCAGGATGTCGCCGGTATTTCCATCCACGATGAGAACAAAGGCGTTGCCGCCGTAAAGGTCGGTCTTGTAGCTGCGCGAGAGCTCCTGCAACGACACCATGCCATAGAGGATGGCGATGGTCTCGCCGTCGCGCTTCACCGGCACGACGTTGCGCACCACCAGCTTTTCCGGCGCAAAGTAGCTTGTGACGCGGTCGGAGATGTACGCGCCCCGCGCCGCCTCCGTTTCAAAATCGAATGTGTCGGAAACGTCGTAGCGGGCGCCGTCGGTCAGCAGCACCGTGCCGTCGGGTCGCAGCAGCGCGACGGTGGAGACAAAGGTCTTATCAAGGCTGAAGGTGTTCATGATGCGCAGCACAGAATCCAGATCGTCTTCGTCCTGCCCCGCGATCAGCTCCGCCATGGCGGAGAGAATGATCTGGTCCGTGCGTACGGCATTGTCGATGTTCTTGGCAAGCTCCTTTGTTGCGGTCGTCAGCTCATCGAAGGAGCGCTGTGTGACCTCCTCACCTGCGCGCCTTGCACAGACGAAGACCGTACCCGACAATATGATCGCGCTGAACAGCGTGATCGCCAGCAGGACACGCGAACGCGTTTTGTTTTCCATTTCTTTCTCCTTACTGCTCTGTCAGCTCGCGCAGATAGCGCTCCGCCTCCCGCTTCGGCAGGACGCGTGAGAAATAAAAGCCCTGAATGAAGTCGCAGCCCGCCGCAAGCGCAATATCCAACTGTTCCTTTGTTTCCACGCCCTCAGACAGCGCTCGGATACCCATGCTGTGAGCAAGCTGCACCAAACCGGCAAGCAATGCCCTTCCGCGCTCCTCCTCCGCATCGAGGAGGATGCTGCGGTCGATTTTTACATAGTCAAACCGATAGGTACACAGATCCGAAAGCGAGGAGTAACCGGCACCCATATCGTCCAACGCGATATGAAAGCCCAGCGCGATCAGACCGTTGAGTGTTTCCGCTGCCGCGCTCCGATCAAGCACAAGGCAATCCTCCGTGATCTCGATAATAAGGCAGTCATGTGAAAAGTCATACTGCTCCGCGATCTCACGCACACGCGGCAAGGTCCGCTCGTCCGAGAGCGACTGGCGCGTAAAATTACAGGACAGGCAGAGCTTCTCCAGCCCCTCGCGTCTCCATGACTGGAGCTGTACACAGGCGCAGCAGAGCATATAGAGATCATGTTCTGTGATCGTACCGGCGCGGATCATCAGGTCGATGTACTTGGACGGCGGCAGCAGTCCATCCTCGGGGCTTTGCCAGCGGGATACAGTCTCCGCACCGATGATCGTGCCGCCGCGATCCACCACAAATTGGAAGTACGGCTCAAACTCGCCCTTGGCGACAGCCTCCGCCGTGCGGCGGCGCAGCCGGTCGAGCTGCTCGCTTTCACCGACCATACGCTTATTGCCGAACGCGCAGAGCATACCGTGACCGAACGCGTAGGCGCAGCCCTGCCGTGCGCTATAGAGCGCGGCCTCGCCGCTGTAGTCCGGGTTTTCCTCCAGTGAGCAGATGCCCGCGCAGAAAGACCCGTTGTATTCCGCACGAAAACCCTCAAGGTATGCGTTCAGCTCCCGCACCAGCGCTTCCGTATGCTGCTGTGCCGCCTCGCGGCTGCTGCGTTGGCACACCAGGGCGAACATTCCGCGCCCCACACAGGCAAGGTAATCTTCGCGGGCGCAGCCGCGCCGGAGAAACTCCGCCGCGTGGCAGAACAGCTCCTCGCGCTCCGCCTCGCCGCAGCGATGCTCCAGAGAGGTCATATCGCAGCCGACGCAGACAACATAGGTAAGACTCCGCAGCGGAGCGGGGAGCAGCGTTTCCACGCAATGCAGATAAAAGCGGTCATTTCCGATGCCGTAGCGCGGATCAATGAGGGCGTTGGTCTTTTGCTCGGCACGCTTTTTTTGCGCAAAGACTATCAGCGCGACCGCCGCGGCAAGCATCGCCGCGATCAATGCGGCGAGCGTAATGAGCCACCTGGTACGGTAGGCTTCCGCGCCGCTGCTATTCGTATAGTCTGCCAGGACGCCGATGCTCTCCGCGCCGGAGAGGTCCTCCAGCGCTTGTGCAAGCACGCCGGCCAGTTCCGGCGTGAGTGCGTTGGTAAAGCCAACATATATCGCACGCTCTGCACCGTCATGTTCTATCGTGCAGAGCAGCACTTGACGGCGCATCGCGCCGCTGTTGACCGCGCCGGAGGGATAGGCGGAAATAATGTCCGCCTGCCGGTTTGCGGTCTGCTGCGCCTGCGTTGTGTTCTTGCTGTACGGAAGATAGACAAGATCGTACCCTGTCTGCTCACTCAGGCGCTCGTACAGCTCCGGCAGCAATCCGACATAGCATTCCCTGCCGCGGTCATAGGACTCGATGGGATAGAGATCGGCGTTTCCTGAGATCAGAAGCGTCTCCCTCGCGCTTGCATCCTGCATACAGCACAGCAGCGCTCCGATCGTCAGCACGGTGCAGAGCGTGATTTCCAAGAGCTTTTTTCGGCGCACAGGCGGCACCCCCTTTATTTCAAATCGATCTTGCGGCGCTCGATGCGCCCCCAGCTGAGTTTTTTCTTCCTATAGCCGATAAAGGCCGTGCAGCGCACCCATGCGAGAATAAAGCGCAGGAACACCAGCTCAAAGAGACACAGACAGACGGCCTTGAGGCCGTCGCCGAACGAGAGCGTGAGGTCCGCCGTGTAGATGCGCGAGAAAAAGGCAGTAAGCGTCAGGACCGAGCCGAACACGGCGTAGATCAGGAAAAAGAGCAGCATAAACGGGACGTTGATCAAATCGAACCACCACGCGAGTACCATTGTAAAAACGCCGAATATCTCAATAAACGGCGAAAGCAGCTCATAAATGAGGAAATAGAGATAGGATACAAAGCTCACCGCGCCGAACCTGTGATTGGAAAACATGACGCGATGCTTGTACATACTCTGGAACAGGCCCAGATGCCAGCGCTTGCGCTGCTTGCACAGATCGCGCAGCCGCTCGGGCGCCTGCGTCCAGCAGATCGCGTCGGATGCGTAGCGAATGGCATAGTCGATGTTGTTGACCGTGCAGTATTCGTGCAGCTTGACCACAAGCTCCATATCCTCGCCCACCGTTCCGCTGTCATAGCCACCTGCCGCGATGACGGTATCCTTTTTGAACAGCCCGAAGGCGCCGGAAATGATGAGCGAGCCGTTGAAGCGGTCAAAGAGAATGCGGGAGGCAAGAAACGAACGGTCATATTCCAGCACCTGCATGAAGGCGAGAATATTGCGCGGCAGCCGGTAATGCTTCACCCGTCCGTTTTCCAGCTCAACATCGTTGGAGATGCGGACGATGCCGCCAACCGCCACCACATTGCCGTTTTCCAATATCGGCTGGGCGATGCGGCGCAGAGAGTCGTACTGCAGAACGGAGTCCGCGTCCATGCAGATAAAGTACGGGAAATTTGCGGCGTTGATGCCCATGTTCAGCGCGTCTGCCTTGCCGCCGTTCTTTTTTCGGATGAGCGTCACTGGTACCTTCTGTGCGCGTGTCTCATAGACGTATTCCTCGCGCTGACAGTTGATCTGCCGGCGAATGGGCCGGTGAACAAGGTGCATATCAAATGTCTCGGCCAACACCTCCGAGGTGCGGTCCTTCGATCCGTCGTCCACCACAATGATCTCATAGGCGCGGTATTCCAGCGTCAGCAGCGAGCGCACGGTGTCTGCCACAGTGACCTCCTCATTGTAGGCGGGAACGATGATACTGATGGGCAGGTAGTAATCCGAGGGCAGACTGCTTTTGAGCATTTCCTGCCGGCGGTGCTTGTACAGCTCAAGTGAGCCGACGACGACCGACAGAAACAGAAAGGTCGAGTAGCCGATCAGATAAGCGATAAAGAAATAGCCCACCCACTCAAGAAACAGCTTTATACCGTCGTACATACTGCGTCCTCCTTTCGCTCCTCCAGCTCCCGCACATCAAAGCGATAGCGCAGGATCTCGGAGGCGTAGCGGTCGTGCCCCTCGATCACGTCGATCAGATCGCGGTAGCCGAAGCCGAGCTGCTCCAGACTTTTTGACGCGTTGAAGCGGATATACCAGTTGGGATGATAGAGGTTCCTCTTCAGCACCGCCGCAGTCTCCACCCCGGGATAGCTCGCCAGTACAAAGGACGCAATGGCTGCATACTCCCAGCGCACGTTTTCCGAGGGCGTCGCATAGCGCAGCAGATCGGCGTAGGCGGGCGGATAGGGATAGCGGCCAAGATAGCGCAGACAGGCAAAGCGCACCTCATCGTCCTGCGCGGGATCGTTGAGGAGCGCGTGTATTTTCTCGCAGTATGCGCCGGAGGAAAAGCGGAAATAGTTGAGCAGCGTCACCTGCATCCACGGCTGAAACGCATCAAACGCCTCCCAAAGCGCGTCGGCAAGCTCCCGTGTGTCGCCCGTGTAGTTCAGCAAGCCGTCGGAGAGGAGCTTACTGTGATAATAGAGGCTGCTTGCGTCGATGATCCGCAGCGCACGCACAAGGACGGCGGGATCGCCCGCCGTGTAGAGCGCCTGCATGGCATTCTCGCGGCAGTAGATGCTCGGTTCATGCAATAGGTCGAGCAGCATCGTTTTCAGCGCCTCGTTCTCCTGCCCGTCGAGAAGCCGGTATTTTCGGATGATATACGGAAAATACGCCGCCTCGATCTCATCGCGGCGGCAGTAATCCTCTGCCAGCGTGATCGTCACACCGTTAAGTGCCATCAGATAGGAGCGGGTCAGCTCTGGCCGCCTCACGCACAGGCGCTCCAGCGCGGCATCAAAGGCCGCCAAGCCGTTCACGCGGCGAAGTCTGCGCTCCATGAAGCGCAGATGCTTCTCGCTGACCGCGCCGGTCTCCGCGAGACGGTCAAGCTCCCGCGAAACCGTCAGCTCAAGGCGGATGCCGTCGCGGAAGGACCGATGCTCCCTGCGCCGCGAAAGGAGCGCCGTTGCAATGTTAAAGAGGATCATGCCGGCGCACATACCGAGGTAGATGTAGATCAGAATTTCAACAGGCACCGGCGCTCTCCCCCTTTCTCTTTCTTACCGCCAGAGTCTCCGCATCGCATCATACGAAGCCTTCAGCCGTTCGTGATAAGCTACCCTGTTCCCCCAGCCCTCGAGCGCGGCGGGACAGAGCGCCGTGCGCCCCTCGTCCTCACCGTCTGTCAGGCCCAGGTACATCGTATCGATCGTAATGTATTCCACACCGTAGTTGTCGTCGTAATAATCGTCGTGGATGGTCATGCGCGAGGGGTCTGAAAAGTTCAGAAGCTGCCAGGGAAGCTTCAGTTCCACATAGTCTCCCGCGAAGATAAAGTCTGCCAATGAGTTGAAATCGGGCGACGACGGGTTCGCGTTGCCGTAGGCAAGATCGCCCGTCTCGTAGGTCTCCGAGCTTGCCTGCCAGTTGCCCGTGAGCAGCGGCGTGGCCGTCTGGAGCATCAATTCGATGGGCTTGAACAGCGGTGTGTCTGCGTCCGGCGGGTCAAGGTAGGCGTCCGCATCGTGCGTTTCATGGTAGAACATGGCCCGCAGCACCTCATAGCGCTCCTGCACCACGAGGCGGCTGTTCTCTCTGCCGTCGATGGCAAGGACGAAATCAACCGCACGGTCAAAGCGCAGGCCATAGTTTTTGCAGTAGGTGCTGCCGGTCTTCGGCGTGGTGTCGATGGGGATAAACATCCGCTTTTCCCCGTTTGCAAAGCCCTTCTGATAGGCCAGAAGGTAGATATAGCGCTCATCGTACTTCATGGAAAGCGCTCGCTCGCCCGTGTCGAAGAGCTTATCCTCCTCCGTCCACTCCGAGAGGTCGCCGTCCACATAGCAGACGCTCTCCTCCTCGCCGGGGTCGAAGGAGAGCAGACCGAAATACTGCTCGTTGGTCTGATAGTCGCTCCAGTACGGCGTGCGCTGGAGATTCACCGCGTGCATGGTGTTCCAGGTGCGCTTGAACCACTCGTCCTGCCAGGTAAAGACGCAGCCGCCCGCGCAGTTTGCCGCGGTGATGTCGCGCCAGCAGTCCACGAGCGCCTGCCCCTGCTCCTGCTCGGACATGTGGCCCTGATTGCGGCCGGTGTTCTGATCCCTCTGCGCCATGCCGCGTCCCGTAGACACGCCGAACTCGGAGATGACGACGGGCATCGTGTGATGCCGCCGCAGGGCGCGCAGATAGGCAAGGTAGGTATTGACCGCGCCGGTCTCATCGTAAAAGTCCTCCTGCCGGAGCAACTCGCTGATGGGCGTACCCGCGCCGGTCTCCACACGAGAGATGACGGCCTTGCCGTCCCAGATGGGCGTGCGGTCCATCACCGCGGGGTTGAGGATATAGAGGATATAGTTGAGATAGTCGGGATAGTAGGGATACACATGGTAGGAGGCAAACTGACCGGCGAGGAAGGCATCCTCCGTGCGGATGTGCTCCACGTCCACCTGCGCGCACTTCATAAAGAAAGTCGTGATATCCTCCGGGTAGAGGAAGGGGTCGGTGGTCGGCCAGTTGGAAAACGCCACAAGGCGCTGGGTCTTGTAGCGGCGGCTTTCATATGAGACGATCCGATCGCCCACCTGCGCGAGCATGGATTCAAAGGCGGAGGCGTCCTCCGTCGCGGAGAGGTACGTTCCCTGATAGGGCGGCAGATCGGGGTATTTGTGGTTGGTGTAGGTGACGGTCACATCCTCCCACTCCACGCCGAGGATGTAGGCGATGACCCAGCGGGAAACATCCTTATTGTAAAAGCCCGATCCCGTGCCCCGCCCGAGCGAGATCTTCTTGTTGCCGTGCAGAACGTCGACCAGTGTGCGCCCGTCCTCGATAAACGCATTGAGAAAGTCCTTATCGTAGGCGTCGCGGTGGGAGTTTTGGATATAGTCGTTCACCCATACGCCGTGGATCAGCCAGAGCGGCTCCTCGCCGTTCTCCTCGCGCAGCGTGTTGTACTCGTAGAAGGCGTTGTAGAAGTCGTCGTGGAGCGTAATGTAGACGCGCACGGTGTTCGCGCCCATCTCCTGCATCTGGGCAAACCAGCGCAGATAGGTCTCCTTGCTGACGGCGTAGTCCGTCGCCCACTCGCCCGGGATGCCCACGCCGAGGTTTACGCCCTTAACGATAAACGGCTCGGAACCGCTGCCGCGATCCATGTAAATGCTTTGCGTATCCGTGGTCATAAAGGCCGTCACCGGCTCGTCCGGCTTCAGGTCGATGTACCATCCCAGCCGGTAGCGCGCCGTGTCATAAGCAAGATAGAGCAGGATCAGAGCGGAAAGTGCGATGATAAATTTTTTCACGGCTCCGCCCTCGCTTTCTCAGTGGTTGAATTTCTTATTTCTGGATTCGTGGCTGTATTGGCGCAGGATGTCGATGTGCTCATCCATCCACGCGCCGCGCTCCGTGCAGAAGTGCTTCATCTGCGCGACGGCCTCGGTGTGCGTGTGCGGGTTGCGCCACGCGGGGGAGAGCATATCCTTATCCAGCGCGTAGCCCCAGACGGAGAAGTTGCGCTCGACGGCATCGCCGAGCCATTCCACCACGGCATCCATATAGCCGTTGAGATATGCATCGCTCAGGACACCCTGCCGCAGCGCACGGTAGCGGTCGATGACGGCGTTTATAAAGTCCTCGTCCTTGCTGAGCATATAGTACCAGACATTGTAATGCAGCTCAAAATGCTGCGGCTCTGTGACCGGATGACTGTAGTTGTCACAGGCGGAGTTGAAGTCCCAGATGCACATTTTGTATTTGCCGCGCACATCCCTGTAGATATAGGTGGAAAGCCAGCCCGCATCATAGTTGCAGGTAAACTCGTTGAGGATAAAGTAGTCCACGAAAGAGCTCATGTCCGCCTGCTCCCACCATGCATAGGGCTCGGTATCATAGTCATAGGAGTAGAGTGACTTTTCAAAGTCGGAGAAATCCTGTGCGATCCACGCCGTGCGCTCCGGCGTAAGCCATTTTGTTCCCGGATAGACGATGTCCATATCCTGCAGATTTCGCAGGGCGTATTGGGAGAAGGTCTCGACGTTTTTGACCTCGTTGCCGCTGCCGCGGTCAAGGCGCAGAGCATAGCTCGTCTGCACCGTGTCCTTCGACGGCTCCGTGAGCTTCAAGCGGGCATCCGCGTCGGAGCTGACAGTCTCCGTCATAACATAAAGCCCCTGATACACTCCGTTGAGCAGTACCTCGCAGAAGCGCACATTCGGCGCGTAGTCCATGATCTCGCCCGCAAGATTGTACCACATATAATTGCGGATAAGCGTCTTATCGAGGTACGGCCCATGCAGCGCCCACTCGTCGAAGGCATCCATCCCCAGCATGGCGACATCGCGTGAGGCCGCACCGTCGTCCGTCAGCGTCTTGACAAGATAGCTGTGCTTATCAAAATAGCGCGAGGAGTTGCCTCGCACTCGAATGTCAATGACGCTCTGAAGCGTTGGCGTGTCGGCGGGGTGATTGTTGCCCTCGGCATGATCCACCACCGAGACGGACGCACGCAGCAGCGTACTGCCGTCTGTGGTCGTGGTGAAGCGGTCGTTTTCGATGTTGCCGTCCGCGTCGGGGATGGGCACGCCCGGGATCGCCTCTCCGCCTGTGTCGATGAGCACGAGCGGCAGATGCGTGCAGAGCGTCTCGCCGTCATGCTCGGCACAGGGCGTGTAGGCGGGGCGCTCAAGATGCTGATGATAGCGTGGATGCTCATCGGTCAGCACGGCTGACAGGTTTGTTGCGGATAGGAGGAGCAACAGCGCACAGGCCGCAAGAGCCATTCGCTTGTATTTCATGTTCGTCTCCGCTCCCCTCTTTCCGGTTTCTCAGTTCGACACCTCGTCGTTCTGCATGACAAGATTGACATAGTCGATGCTTCCCAGCGAATAGATGCTGCCGGGAATGTCCGGCGTTGTCTGCTCCGCACGGCGCAGGAGCTTTTGCGTGATCTCGTAGATCAGTTCGACCGTATCCTCCGTCGTGTTTTCCACACGCAGCGTCGCTTTGGCGCGAAAGAGCTTGTAGACCTGCGCCTTAATCGGCTCCTGCTTGCTGCGGTGGGCGCGGATGATGAGCAGCATTCGGTTATCGCTCTTGATGCAGCCGAGCAGCAGGATCACCGCGAAGGTCATGGCGCTGCCGATGCAGGCCACGGCATAATCGCCCACGCCGCAGCAGATGCCGACAATGATGGACCAAAAAATATAAACCGTATCGCGTGAGTCCTTGATGGCGGTGCGGAAGCGGACGATGGACAGCGCGCCCACCATACCGAGAGACAGCGCGATGTTGTTGCCGATGACGGTCATGACCGTCCCCGTCAGCACCGCGAGAATGACGAGTGAGGCGTTGAACTTGCGGCTGTAGATCGTCCCGCGGTGGGAGATGGCGTAGGACAGGAAGATAAAAAAGCCCAGCACGGCGGCAAGGACGATATTGAGCAGAATATCCTCCCACGACATATCGCGGGGTGTGGTAAAAAGGTTCAGGATCTGTTGTCTCATGGTGTTTTCCTCCTATAGCCTCGTCTGACATCCGTTTTGGCGGGCAAGCACATATTTGCTGACAGAAAGCTCACTGCGATCTACGCTGTTGATCAGCTCGCGAAGATAATCGAGCAGAAAGCCGTTGTACTTGACCTCAAGCACCACGCAGTACGGATCGAGCACGGGGTTCATGTTCAGCCGCGGTGAAAAGAGGTCGAAGCAGCTCTCGACGGAAACAATGCGGCTGTCAAAGGTAATGCGTATTTCGTTCTCCTTGGCGATAAATGCCTTGCGGTCGTATTCTACGATCGTTTTGGGGCGATAGCACCGGCTGTGCATCAGCGCGTAGCACTCCGCGGCAAAAGACTCCGGGTACCGCAGCAGCGGCGCGTAGTCGCCGTGCGTGAGCGCTTGGGCATCCTCCCGTGTCACGCGCAGAGAGCGCTTGAGCTGACTTGTGCCCTGCTTCTGCTTCATCTCCAGCATGGCGAAGTCTGCCGCCGGATCATAGCAACGCAGGCGCAGCTTGCGCCGCAGATCTACGCCCGCAGCCTTTTCGCGGAAGTCCCTGTCGTCGAGCGTATCGAAGTAAAGTGAGCGGACATGGTAGCCGCTTATGCCGTTGTGCGGGTCCTCGTGCATGACCTGCGCGAGCCGATGGCAGACTTGCAGCGCCTCCGGCAGCGAGATCAGATATTTCTTTTCCTCGCGGAACACGCGGTTCACCGATGCTCCCTCCTTTCACAGAGAAAGAAACTGACCGCAGTCCTGCTAAGGCAATACCGCAGCTTTCACTGCGCGGTGTTGCCTTAAGAGTGCGGTCGGTCGATCATAGGGGCTCTCCCGCTCAGACATATGGCCCTGCAGCATAGTCTTTCGACGATTTTCCATCTCAAACGATTATACAGGACTGCGCCGCATAAGTAAAGTTCTTTCTGGCATTTCCGGCATTTCTGGCATTTCCGGCATTTGGTATTCGCTAAACTGATATGCCTGGGCGATGCACAACACCGCCCCTCTTACCGCTTTTGAGTTTGAGCAGAGGACATAACATGGCAGACGGTATAAAGGCGGGTAATGCAAAACAGCACCACCAAATGGTGATGCTGTTTTGTGTGCTGTTCCAAGGAGAGAATAGGGAACAACATGATTATCCGTCAAGTTTTGCTTCGAGAGGCTACAGGTGCTGGCTTGGATGCGGAAAATTCTTTCGGTGACAGACGCTGCGAAATGCAGGCAGCGCCGCCGGAGATCATCATAATGGATGCCATGACCACGGCGATCCCCAGATAGTGAACAAGACTCAGCTCCTCACCCAGCACCAGCGCGCCGATCACCGCCGCGCCTGTACATCTGTTGGTACAGGCGCGCATAACAGGGTGGCGTGGAACGGAGGGGGAAACCCGGATGGGCGCTGATTTCAGCGCGAAAGAGTTTTTCAGGTGAGCAGCTGGAATCCCATTACTACCACGCCAAGCACCACGAGAACGATGCCTGTTGCGCGGTTCAGAGTCTTAGGCTGTGCCTTATTGGCAAAAACGGAGGCGATACGTGCCCACACCAGCGTAAAGATCACGCACAAGGCCCATGTCAGAGCATCGGGCATACCGCCGATGGCGAAATGGGACACTGCGCCGGTCAGCGCGGTAAAGGTCATGATGAATACACTTGTGCCCACAGCGGTCTTCAGCTCGTAGCCCATAACGCTGGTCAGGATCAGCAGCATCATCATACCGCCGCCCGCGCCGATGAAGCCGCAGATAAATCCGATCAGAATACCGCAGACAACGGATTGGATCGTTCGCTTCTTCGCGGACACCTGCGCCATGCCCTCCTTTGTGGTCATGACGGGGCGGACGATGAATTTAATGCCCAGTAGGAACGTCATGAACACGGAAAAGCCGCCCATGGTCGTCGAGGGAACGAGCTTCGCCACATAGCTTCCGACCACGGTGAAGATCAGCACGCTGCCCATCATAATGAGCCCGTTTTTGATGTCAAGATTTTTGTTTTTGTGGTAGGTGTAGGCCGACACCGCGCTGGCCAGCACGTCCGAGGACAGCGCAATGCCCACCGCCATGTAGGGGTCGATACCCAAAAAAGTGATGAGCATGGGGCTGATGACCGCGGCGGCGCTCATGCCAGCAAAGCCTGTGCCCAGTCCTGCGCCCATACCGGCGAAGAATGTTACCAAAACCGTAATCAGAACGTCCATTACTTGTCAGCCTCCAGAATTTTATCTACATTCTTTTCGATTGTGCCCAGCGCCTCTGAAAAGGCTTTTCGCTGGTCGGTGTCCATGCCTGCAAACAGCTGTTCAAAAAAGCCGTTCTGGAGCTGCTGCCCCCGGGCAATAATGGGCTGTGCTTTTTGGGTGCACAGCAGCTCCGTCTTTCGGCGGTCGTCCTGTATCGGCTGGCGCTTGAGATACCCCTCACGCACCAGACGCTCCACATTTAAGGAGACAAGGTTCGCCTTGATATGCCGTATCTCAACGATCTCGCTGGCTGTTTTATACGCCGGATTGTTCCCGAGAAACATCAGAATATCGAAAGCGCTCTGCGATAGTCCCAGTTCCTTGCATAGGGGCTTGCACACGGTGGTGTAAGCCTGTAAGAACTTTTTGAAAATAGTGAGTTTGAAATTCATACGCAAATATTTCCTATTTGAAATGATCAATTTTGAAGTATTATAGGTGGAGAACAGCTATTTGTCAAGAGGCGCGAGAAATTTTGCGGAGGCCGGCGGGAGCAGGTGAGCGCCCCGCCAGGCAACATCGATGCCGATTTGGCAGAATAGCGGCATTCAGAGATTTAAACCGAAAAAAGCCTGCCGAAAGGCAGGCTTTTTCGGTATTGGCACTAAAAAGCGGCGGGCAGAGGATCTTGGCCACGCAACGGCATCGTTTACGCTGGATGTGTATGGCCATGTCTCCGAGAAAATGAAACAAGACAGTGCAAACCGCATGGAAGCCTATATGCGGGGCACTGTCTATGGAAAGGCCCAAAACGGTTAAAGGGTCAAATAAAGGGTCAGACACAAGAAAAGAGGTCTGAAACCCTTTGGTTTCAGACCTCTTGCTGGCAGCGGGAGAAGGATTCGAACCCTCACATACGGAGTCAGAGTCCGC
>ERZ779888.1459-NODE-1459-length-23250-cov-4.269239_pt1 | contig 23250 bp, 27 predicted proteins | sample MGYA00511245_ERZ779888 | MGnify/ENA primary metagenome ERZ779888 (study PRJEB29588, sample SAMEA2155255) | human gut metagenome | biome: human gut; feature: human-associated habitat; material: faeces | place: Denmark | collected 2008/2010 ...
AATACTTCCACATGGATCTGTGGATGCGCGCGTTTGCCGAAGCCGGGCTGGATCCTGCGTTTTACGCGAACCGCGAACGGGGCGAAGAGGAAATCTTTCCCTGGGAACACATCGATGCCGGCGTAACCAAAGAATTTTTGATCCGCGAGTGGAAAACGGCACAATCCGAGGTCGTCACCCCGAACTGCAGAGAACGATGTTCCGGCTGTGGTGCAAGAAAATATGAACGAGGTGTCTGCTATGAAAATTAGAATTAAATTCCGAAAATATGGTGCATTAAAATTTGTCGGACATCTGGATATGATGCGTTATTTTCAAAAGGCATTAAAACGTGCCGGCATCGACATGAAGTATTCCGAGGGCTTTAACCCTCATATGATCATGTCCTTTGCTGCACCGCTTGGTGTCGGGATCACCAGTGACGGAGAATATTTTGACATTGAGGTACTTTCTACGAAATCAACGGCAGAATCCTTAAAGGTCTTAAACGAAGCCATGGTCGAAGGCGTGGAAGTGACCTCTTACGTTGCATTACCGGATACCGCGAAAAAATCCATGTCTTTAGTTGCGGCAGCAGACTATGAGATCTTCTATAAAGAAGGTTATGAAATTCCAAGATCGGTTGCAGAATTTACGGAGATCTATCGGAATTTCTACGAAAAACAGTCCGAAATCCTGATCGTCAAAAAGACAAAAAAGAGTGAACGTGAAATGGACTTAAAGCCATTGATCTATGACTTCCAGGTTCAAAACCGAAACGATACACCGGTATTCTACTTAAAGGTCTGTACCGGAAGTGTGGACAATATCAAACCGGAGTTAGTGCTTGCTTCCATGTTTGCAGCAGCGGGACTGACCTATCATCCTGAAGCAATGCAGATCCATAAATTAGAGACCTATACCAAAAATGAGCAGGGTGATTTCATCCCGCTGGATGCTCTTGGAGAGAACATTGTCTGAGCGGATCATCATTACAAAAGCACCTTTAAAAGAAGGATGGGGACAGGAATTTTTCCTTGCGGCAGCCTTTGATGAAAAGCGCATGACGCAGATTCAGGTAGAAGCCGTCTCAAAGTCCTCGATTCTTGGAAATATCTACATTGGAAGAGTAGAAAATATAGCCACAAACATTCAGGCAGCCTTTGTGAATATTGCAAAAGGTGTCTCCTGTTTTTTGCCCTTAGAAGAAGCAAAAAATGCAGTTTTTACGAAAAAGAACGGAAAAAAAGACTTATGCATCGGCGATGAACTTCTCGTGGAAGTAACCAGAGAAAAGCAAAAGAACAAGCCTGCTTCGGTCTCTGCAAATCTGAACTTTTCCGGGAAATACCTGATACTGACGACCGGAAACCATCTTTTGGGTATTTCTAAAAAACTGCATGCGACAGAGCGGGAACGTTTGCAGGCATTGTTAAAAGATCAGATCACCGATACCTTTGGGATCGTCGTGCGTACCGCCGCAAAAGATGCTTCCGATGAAGAGATTTTAAAGGAATTAGAAATGTTAACAAAGCAGTGTCATGCCTGCCTGCAAGGGGCAATGCACCGGACTGCTTTTACACGGTTGCGGGAAGCCCCGCCTTTTTATCTGCAATTTTTAAAAAACCGTAATCTCACGGAAGTGCAAAAGATCACGACTGATATTCCCAGTGTACATGAAGTGCTTTTACAACACCTTCAAGATACGAAAGAGGCTGAAAAACTACACCTTTATACCGATACACAGGTATCCCTTTTTGCACTTTACAGTCTGACACATGAACTGGAACGGGCATTACACAGACAGGTCTGGCTGCCGTCCGGTGCCTATTTAGTCATTGACCCGACCGAAGCATTGACGGTCATTGATGTGAACAGCGGAAAAAACATCAAAAAGAAATCAAGAGAGGAACTGGTCTTTTCCGTGAACGTTGAAGCAGCCCATGAGATAGCAAGACAGCTTATTTTAAGGAATATTTCCGGCATCTGTATCATTGATTTTATTGATATGAAAGAAAAAGAACACCGGGAAGAGTTAATGCATATCCTGCGGATGGACTTAAAAAAAGACAAAGTTCCCGCCACACTGGTTGACATTACACGCTTAGGCTTGGTAGAATTAACAAGGAAAAAAGTACAGAAAAGCCTAAAAGAACAATTACAAGGAGATGTCTCTGATGAAAAGTAAATTTCCAAAAAAACTTCTGGCATGTCTTTTTAAGCTTGCCGGCATTTATTATGCACTTTATATAGGAGTATGGACGATGGGAATCCATAATCTCTATGCGACGATACAGGAACTTCTTGCGGGAAATCTGAGCATTACCAGCCTGCAATTTGTAAAAAATGTGGTTGCTTTTGTCTTTTCCCTTTCTGCAGCAGGAGCAATCTGGTGTGTGGGCGACATTTTATGCAGCAAATTCAAGGATTCCCCTGAGAAATAGCGGTTGACCTCTATCCTTAAACTTGTTAAAATAATATTAAAAATATGATCATTTAAAAGTATACCTGAAGGAGTGATATTATGCCTGATACAAATGAAAAAATGAAATTCCGTTATAACAATAAGGAACAGCGGAACATAAAAATGAATACGTTTTTGACCATGGGATTTGCTGTTTTATATTTAGAAATGGCAGCTTATCTGATCCTGCAGATGACACAGGGCAACGCCGGAAAGGTAGAAATCATTGTAAAATGCAGTATCATTGTGGCTGCGAGCATAGCAAATGTCATCTGTTTTAAAGTCAGACCATCCTGGGAACAGTATAAGATCATCATGACCTTAGAATACAGTATCATCTATCTGATGATGGTCTTTGATGCCCGCAGTGAATTCTTAACGTTAACTTTACTTGGACTGCTGGCAACTTTTATTGCATATTTTGACAAAAAATTAATTTATATCGCGGCAGGAATCTTCAGTTTTGATTATGTGGTCGGTGTGATCATCCGCTGTCAGAGACACCTGTTAGATAACGGTTTTGAACTGGCATGCACCATGATCATGTTCTTTATGTCCTTCTATACGATCATCCGGGTAGGCACAATCGCAGAACTGTTTAACACCCATGCCCTTGGTTCCATAGAAGAACAGCAAAAGACCCAGACTTCTATGTTAGACAGTATCCTGAATATTTCTAAAACGGTCCGCAGTGAAACGTCAAAGAGCAATGACATGGTGGACGGACTGGTAGAGTCTACGGAAACCGTGGCTCACAGCATGAAAGAGATTTCAGATGCTGCAAGTGTCACAGCAGAAAATATCTACGAACAAAGCACGATGACGCAGACGATACAGGAAGCCATTGACGAAACCGTGGAACACTCCAAGAATGCCGTAGATGTTGCTATGGATTCCGACCGGGATTTAAAAAACAGTATTAAAATTGTCAAAGATCTTCAGACACAGGCCGAACGGATCACACAGACGAACGAAAAAGTCAACACTTCCATGGCCGGATTACAGACGCGTACAAAGGCAGTGGAAGAAATTACCGGTATGATCTTTAGTATTTCAAGCCAGACAAACCTCTTAGCCTTAAATGCCTCGATCGAGAGTGCAAGAGCAGGAGAAGCCGGCAGAGGATTTGCCGTTGTCGCAGATCAAATCCGTGAATTATCGGAACAGACGAGACAGTCCACCGAAGAGATTTCAAAGATCATTCAGGAACTGAATGAAAACGCCGAAGAAGTCGTTACCATTATTGATGAATCCGTCAAGGCGGCAGACAGCCAGAGTACGATGATCTTAGATGCTGCACAGAGTTTTGAAAAAATGGATACTAATATTTCCGGTCTGATCGAAGATATCCAGGAGATCAGTGCAAAGATTGAAAAGTTAGCGGATTCTAATAACCAGATCGTAGAAAACATATCACAGTTATCTGCAACCACAGAGCAGGTAACCGCAAGTGCAGAGCAGGCAAACGGCTTAAGCGAGCACAATTTAGAGCTTGCAAAGAGTACCAAGGATGCCATTGAACTGATCGAAACGACAACCGGAGGTTTAGACCAGTATCTTTCTTAGATTTTCTGTTTGGAGCAGAACCGAAAAAAACAGGAAAGGTATTGAAAATTACAGAAAAACAGTTGACGTAATATCTTGCTTATGCTATGATAATTGAGTATGCCGCACAGCGAGGTTTTAAGTCTGCATTTGTAGCACCAAAACTGGCGAGTAATGATAAATAGGAGGTGCCTTATGTACGCAATTATTGCAACAGGTGGTAAACAGTACAAAGTTTCCGAAGGCGATATCATTAATGTTGAAAAACTTGGTGTTGAAGCTGGAGAGACAGTTACATTTGACCAGGTTTTAGCAGTAAGCGATAATGAGATGAAAGTCGGAAGTCCATTCGTTGACGGAGCAAGCGTAACAGCTTCTGTAGTTGAGAACGGAAGAGGAAAGAAAGTTATCGTTTACAAATATAAGAGAAAAACCGGTTACCATAAGAAAAATGGTCACAGACAGGCGTATACAAAAGTTAAGATTGAAAAGATCAACGCTTAAGCCTGAAATCTTATGATCGAGATTACAGTTTACAGAAATCAGAACAACCTGTATACAGGATTTGACTGTATCGGACATGCAGGCTATGCCAATGCAGGGGAAGATGTGGTGTGTGCCGGTGTATCTGCACTGGTCATCAATACCATTAATTCCATCGGCAACCTGACAGAAGAAGCCTTTTCGGTCGATACCGATGAAGAGAGCGGTCAGATTGTTTTCCGATTAGAAAAACCGTCAGAACATGACAGCTTTTTACTCATACAGTCAATGACACTTGGCTTACAGGAAATTATGAATCAATACGGTAATGAATTTATTACATTAGACTTCGAGGAGGTGTAAGATATGTTAACAATGAACCTTCAGTTTTTTGCTCATAAAAAAGGAATGGGTTCTACAAAGAACGGTAGAGATTCCGAATCCAAGAGATTAGGTGCAAAAAGAGCAGACGGTCAGTTTGTAAAAGCCGGTAACATTTTATACAGACAGCGTGGAACCAGAATTCATCCTGGTACAAACGTAGGTATCGGTGGCGATGATACATTATTCGCTTTAGCAGATGGAATCTTAAGATTCGAGAGAAAAGGAAGAGATAAGAAACAGGCTTCCGTATATCCGGTTGAGAGCAAATAATCATGGATAGTTAGTAGACCCGACTGTATAGCCGGGTCTATTTTGTCATTTATTGAAAAATGAGGTAAAAAATTATGTTTGCAGACCGTGCAAAAATTATCATAAAATCAGGAAAAGGCGGAGATGGACATGTCTCTTTCCGCCGTGAAAAATATGTGCCAAACGGCGGACCGGACGGTGGCGACGGAGGAAAAGGCGGAGATATCATCTTTGTGGTAGACAAGGGTATGAATACGCTGTCTGATTACCGGCACCGCAGAAAATTTGCTGCGGAGAACGGTGAAGAGGGCGGTAAGCGAAACTGCCACGGAAAAAAAGGTGCCGATCTGATCTTAAAAGTTCCGGAGGGTACGATCATCCGGGATGCTGAAAGCGATAAAGTCATTGCGGACATGTCCGGTGACAACCAAAGACAGATCGTCTTACGAGGCGGTAACGGAGGACTGGGAAACCAGCACTATGCAACCTCTACGATGCAGGCACCAAAATATGCAAAACCTGGACAGGAAGGCATTGAAATAGAAGTACGTTTAGAACTGAAAGTCATTGCGGATGTCGGTTTAGTAGGATTTCCAAATGTCGGAAAATCCACATTTTTAGCAAGAGTGACCAACGCACAGCCAAAGATCGCCAACTATCACTTTACAACCTTAAATCCAAATCTCGGTGTTGTAGATATGGAAGACGGCGGATTTGTCATTGCAGATATTCCGGGACTCATTGAAGGTGCTTCCGAGGGAGTCGGACTTGGCCATGAATTCCTTCGTCATATTGAGCGTACCAAAGTCATGATCCATATGGTAGATGCCGCTTCCGTAGAAGGACGCGATCCAATCGAAGACATCCTTGCGATCAATCGTGAATTAGAGGCATATAACCCGGAATTGTTAGAAAAACCGCAGGTCATTGCTGCGAATAAGATCGATGCCATTTATGAAGGCGAAAATGAGATCATCGAAAATCTCCGTAAAATCTTTGAACCGGAAGGCATCGAGGTCTATCCAATCTCTGCGGTCAGCGGAAAAGGTGTCAAAGAACTGTTATTTGCCGTAAAGGCACTCTTAGCAGAATGTCCGCAGGAAACGATCGTATTTGAACAGGAATTCTTCCCGGAACTCTGTCAGGAAGACGAAGAGCCATACACGGTAGTCTTTGACGAAGAGGACGAAGTCTATGTCGTAGAAGGTCCAAGCATCGAAAAAATGTTAGGATATACGAACATTGATTCAGAAAAAGGATTTTTATTCTTCCAGAAATTCTTAAAACAGCAGGGAATTTTAAAGGAATTGGAAAAATTAGGAATTGAAGAAGGCGATACCGTGCGTATGTACGGACTGGAATTTGATTATTATAAATAGAGGAAAAGATATGAACAGTAAACAACGAGCTTATTTAAAAAGCCTTGCAAGCACTATGAATCCTATTTTTCAGGTGGGAAAAGCGAGCCTGACTCCGGAGATTGTAACTGCAATCGATGAAGCACTTGAAAAAAGAGAATTAGTAAAGGTATCGGTACTGAAAAATTGTATTGATGACCCGCGTATCATTGCAGAGGCCATTGGAGAACGGACACATTCTGAAGTTGTTCAGGTGATCGGAAAGAAAATGATTTTTTACCGTCCATCCAAAAAAGACCCAAAAATTGAATTACCAAAATAAGAGGTTCACATGAAAAAAACAGGGATTATGGGAGGTTCTTTTAACCCCATCCACGTCGGACATCTAGAGATTGCCGAATGTGCATGGAAAGAATACGGTCTGGACGAAATACTCTTTATCCCCAACTATTGTCCGCCACATAAGGACAGCAGTGAGATGTTAGATGCCAAAAGCCGTTTAGATATGGTAAAATTAGCGATTCAGGGACATCCCAATTATACGGTTACAGACAGAGAAATTCAAAAAGGCGGGTTAAGTTATACCTATCTGACCATAAATGAATTAAAGGCAGAAGAACCTGATACGGAATTTTATTTCCTGATGGGAGCCGATTCCCTTGCGGATTTTCGGAAATGGTCACATGCGGAGGTGATCGCTTCTAAATGCCATATCTTAGCAGCTATGCGGGATGAATTAGGTGATGAGGATGTCAAGCAGATCGCAGATGAGCTTTCTTTGGAATACCAGGGAAATTTTTCTCTTTTAAAAATTCCTCCAACAGACATTTCCTCCACGCAGATCCGAAAAGATATCCGCATGGGGAACAGTATTTCCGGAAAGGTTCCAAAAGCCGTAGAAGACTATATCTTAATACACCGTTTATACTCCCAAAAACAGAATACAGAAGGATAGGACAAAACTATGAATGAAATTTTTACAAATATTCAGATGCAGTTAAAAGAAGAATTAGATGAAAAACGCTATGAACACACCATCGGTGTCATGTATACGGCAGCAAGCCTTGCCATGCGCTACGGTGTGATGATGCATCAGGCGATCTTAGCAGGACTGTTGCATGACTGTGCCAAAGCAATTCCAAACGATGAAAAATTAGAGCTTTGCAAAAAATACGGCATTATCGTAAGTGACGTAGAGCGTGAAAATCCATCTTTACTGCATGCAAAACTCGGTGCTTATATCGCAAGAGAAAAATACGGGGTTATGGATGATGAAGTACTGCATGCCATCTATGTGCATACCACCGGAGAGCCGGGAATGAGTACCTTAGATAAGATCCTTTTTGTTGCCGATTATATTGAACCAAACCGTGACAGCCAGCCGAACTTAGAATATGTTCGTAAGATTGCTTTCTGGGACTTGAATCAGGCAATGGAGGGTATTTTATATGATACCTTAGAGTATTTAAAGAAAAGTGATAAACAGATCGATTCCATGACACAGAAAACCTATGAATACTATGCGTCAACCAAAGAATCTTAAAACAGGAGGAATAGCATGAACCAGTCAGCAGAAATGGTAAAAATCGCTGCGAAGGCATTAGAAGATAAAAAAGCGGAAGATATCCGCGTGATCGATATCCGTGAGATCTCAACGATTGCAGATTTTTTTGTGATCGCAAACGGAACTAACGCAAATCAGCTCGCCGCTATGCGCGATGCAGTAGATGAAGAGCTCTACAAAGCCGGATATCATACCAAACAGGTAGAAGGGAATCAGAACTCCACATGGATCCTGATGGATTATAATGATATTATCGTACACATCTTTTCTAAAGAAGACCGTCTGTTCTATAATCTAGAGCGTATGTGGACGGATGGAAAACAGATTGATGTGAACCAGCTTTAATTAGCCAATATCTATCATTTTCATACATTTTTAAAAGTCCGGCTGTCTGAACAAAAAAGTTCAGTATGCCGGCTTTTTTTGAAACTTTTTCCCCCTTTCATTCGTATTATTATCAGATAAGGAAAAGAGAAGAGACAGGTACCTATGGAAAAAACACAGTTTGAAAACTATTTTAAAAACTATTATGCCCTTGTATTTCGCATTGCCTTTTCGGAATTGAAATCCCATGCGGATGCCGATGATATCGTACAGGATGTATTTTTAAAGCTATTGCTTTATCAGCCGGCATTTGAAAGCACAGAACATGAAAAGGCATGGCTGATCCGTATTACCATCAATCAATGTAAGGATTACCAGAAGAACAAGTGGAACAACAGCACGATTGGATTTGAGCATATCCCGGAATCGGAAAAGGCTTACTTCAAAGTTCCGCATGTGGAATCGGATGATACACTCTGGGCAGTGTTAGAGTTAAAGGAAAGCTATCGAAGACCTCTCTATCTTTTCTATTATGAGGACTATTCCATCAAAGAGATTGCCGCACTGTTACATATTCCGGAAAATACAGTTAAAACCAATCTGAAACGTGGAAGAGAACAGGTAAAAAAATTATTAGATCTATCTGAACACAAACGCAGCCAATAAATTGCAGAAATGGAGTGAGTACGAATGACATTAAACAGAATCAGCAGTTCCTGTTTTTATGACAAAATGCAGGGAAATAAAGAACAGCAAACCTCAAAACTTTCCACAGAACAGGCTTTTTTAAATCGTTATAACTCAAAAGATACCGGAGATGTATCCGATTCGGTCTTAGAGGAAACTTCCCGCACAAACTGCCTTTCTACATCCATTCTTTTACATAGCAGCGGCAAACTCTCTATTCAGGCAACGGTAGAGTGCAGTGCCCGCCATATCAGCTATGACGAAGCAGACCATGTCAAAACTTTTGTAGAAAGCGGTTATACTTTAAAAGCACAGGTCTCCGTAACCCGGCACAAGGTTTATATTGAAAAGAAATCCGAGGATGGCAGTGTCAGCGCCTATGAAGTAGATCCGCTGCAGTTAACCTCTGATACAGAAGATCCAATTGAGCAGATGGCATTAGAAAGCTGGGAGCTCGCCAAAAGATCACTTGCCGGAGAGAAAACGTTTTTTGAAGAGTTAGATTCATCTAACTCTTATATGAACAAAAGTATCGAGGAAGCCATCACTGATTTTTACCATTTTATTGAGGATCGTATTAAAAACGGTGATCCGAAGTATCAGACCGGTGGTTCTGAAATCTCTGTCAAAGACTGGAAGCGTCTTATGGAATACATTGATGATACCATGGAACAGGTACGCGAAGAACAGCGTTTAGATGCAGAAGAGAGTAAAGCTCAGACCTTAGAACATCGTTCTGATATTACAAACAGCATTACCGCAGAACAGATTGCAAGACTTTTTGAAGATCTGACCTCTTCCTCTGAGAGCACCTCTGACGAAGACTCTGTTTTAGAGCCTGCTCCGGCAGTCCGGGGTTCACATCTTATGAATCGGATCGAAGGGAAACAGGCACCTTACAGCTCCTTAGCAAATGAGGATGGTGTCATCGAATATAACGGTATAATTTTACAATGTGACTTTGATAATAACCGTCTGATACTCGGTGACTGCAGTAACTTAGACAACTGTATCCGCGTTCCGCTTTCAGGCGGTGGCGAATTCGTCTTTAACCGTGACCAGCTCAGCAATATATCCAAAATTATTTCCATGTTCTCACCGGAAGACCAGAACCGGATCATGAGAGCAATCTCATTAGATAAGCAGTGTCGGAAACAGCTTAAAGAAATAGAGGATACTGTTACAGAGTCCGTGGAAAATGTAAGTGAGAATCGTGATACTGACTAATCATAATGACCGATTTATTCTATATGAAATAATTAAAAGAGGAAACAGCCGATATAAAAACAATCACTTGTATATCGGCTGTTTTTTGATACTTATCGCAGAAAACGGAAGATACCAAACACCTTTCCTAAAATCTGGCAATCCGGAACAATGATCGGTTCCATGGTATCATTTTCCGGCTGCAGACGGATATAACCGTCTTCCTTATAAAAGGTCTTTACCGTTGCGGAATCTTCCACCAGTGCAACCACCATTTCTCCATCTTTTGCAGTGCTTTGCTGCTGTACTAATACGTTATCTCCATCTAAAATACCAACATTGATCATACTTTCGCCGCGCACATGAAGCATAAATACTTCTGAATTTGGTACCATCTCCGCAGGGATCGGGAAATAGTCCTCAATATTCTCCTCTGCAAAAAGCGGTTCCCCTGCAGCAACATTACCGAGGATCGGAACATTGACCATCTCACGCCGATTCAGGTTAAAGGTATCATCCATGATCTCAATCGCACGCGGTTTTGTAGGGTCCCTGCGGATATAACCGTTCTTTTCTAAAGTCTCTAAATGAGAGTGGACAGAAGAAGTGGATTTTAAATTCACTGCCTGACAGATTTCGCGGACTGCCGGTGGATAACCCTTATGTAAGATCTCATCTTTGATATATTCTAAAATTTCCTGTTGTTTCGCACTGATTTTTCCGTATGCCATACAAATACCCTCCAAATATTTTTAAATTCTTTATTTTTTCCATTGTATCACAGAACTGTACAAATAGCAAACAAACATTCCGAAAATATGTTCGTATTTTTCTTGACAAACAATTGTTCGGATGGTATATTATAGAAAAAAGAACGAACGTTTGCAACATATGTTTGGATTATGGGAGGTTACACAAATGAAGATGAAACATTTATTATCAATCAGAACAATTATCGCCATTCTTACACTGTTAATTATCTTAGGAGGTGTTTTACTCGGAAGCTCCTGGAGTGATGCCAGACGCTCACAGGCATCCGCTGACCATCCTATTTATAAATATTATACAACGGTTACCGTAGAGGACGGAGATACGCTCTGGACACTGGCAGATGCCTACATGGATGATCAGTATCAGAACAAGCGGGAATTTATCGTAGAAGTAAAGCAGTTAAATCAGATCGATGAGAATCGCATCCACGAAGGAACCCAGTTAGTGATCCCTTATTATTCAGCGGAATACCTTTAAGACTGCTAATACCTGTCTAAAAATAATATATTCCAATCTCATGAGCAACCTTATCAGAAGGTATTGAGAAAAAATCCCATCTGTCTATTGTAGAATCTGTTGAATTTTAGAACTTTTACGGGTATAATAGTTTAGATAAGTTTGGGAGAATAGAAGAGATGTTTCGATTTATTTATGTAATTATGATGAATGTATTCCGTGCACCATATATGATTCCAAAAATGCGGTATATGGCACAGCATCCGGAAAAATATTCAGAAGAGCAGCGTTATCAGATGGTAACTCATATGATTCATCTGATGCAGCGTTCCGGTCGTATTTCCACAGTTTATACCGGTGCAGAGAATCTGCCAAAAGAGGGCGGATATATCATGTACCCGAATCATCAGGGAAAGTATGACGCTTTAGGGATTATTGCCTCTCATGCAGCTACATGTTCCTTAGTAATGGATCGCAATAAATCCAATGGATTATTGGTAAAAGAATTTGTAGATCTTTTATGCGGAAAACGCATGGACATCAAAGATGTCCGTCAGGCAATGAAGATTATTTTAGAAATTTCAGAAGAAGCTGCAAAAGGAAAACGTTTTATACTTTTCCCGGAAGGTGGCTACGATCATAACCGGAATACGGTAGAAGATTTCAAAGCCGGCAGCTTTAAATCGGCAGTCCGTGCAAAGGTACCGATCGTTCCGGTTGCATTGATTGATTCGTACAAGGTGTTTAACAGCTTTGGATTTGGAAAAGTGACAACACAGGTACATTTTTTAGAACCAATTCCCTATGAAGAATATCAGGGAATGAAGACATTTGAGATTGCAGCTTTGGTAAAAAGTCGTATTGAAGCTGTGATAGAAGAGAAGACAACGGGAGAGAGTGCAAAAAAACGTGAGGATTGATGATCAATCCTCACGTTTTTCTCTTAACCGTACATATTTTGCTGCCGTTCTTCGTCTTTCATCCTCTAGGGCAGCATAGTGCTTTTTCGTTGTATTGACATCTTTATGGCCTAGCACATCTGCCACTAGATAAATATCCCCGGTTTCCCGATAAAGGTTCGTACCATAGGTACTTCTTAATTTATGCGGTGTGATATTCTTTAAATTGGTAACAAGTTTTGAATATTTTTTTACCAGATTTTCTACCGAACGCACAGAGATACGCTTATTCTGCATAGATAAGAAGAGAGCATTTGCATGTCCCTCCACCGGAGTAATATTTTCCCGTTCTTCCATATAATTCAAAAGGGCTTCACAGACTTCCTCGCCAAAATAGACAATGACTTCCTTGCCGCCTTTTCGGTGTATCTTGATCCCGTTGTTTTTAAAGTCCACATCATCCATATCCAGTCCGACACATTCGGAAACACGAATACCGGTACCAAGCATTAAAGTTAAGATTGCCAAGTCCCGAACCTTTGTCTTTTCGTGATATGCCTGCTGGCGTTTCGTCAGCTTTTCTCCTGATTCCACCTCATCTAAGAGGATTGCCACTTCATCTACATCCAGCCTTACGATATTCTTTTCGTGCAGCTTTGGCATTTTTACAATAGCAGCCGGATTCTGTGTGATCAGCTCATTGCGATAATAGTAATTATAAAAACTCTTTAAAGAAGATAGTTTTCTTTTCAGACTCTGTTCATCATTAGAGTGTTCCATCCCATCCTTGACATAATATTTCAGATACATCAGATATTCTTCAATATCCATAGGCTTTAATTCATCAAGTATCTGCAATGGAAAATGGGTAATTTCCATTTTCTGATAAATCGGATTGGTTTCATGAATATACTCAAAAAAAACCCCTAAATCGTATGCATAGGCAATTCTGGTTCTGGAAGAAGTTGTTGATTCAATTCCAATAAAAAATTGCTTACAAAAAACCGGTAACTTCGCACAAAGTTCCCTTAAGTGAACCTCGTTCCGGTTATTGACTTTCTCATGATATGCCTTTTCTTTCATCGTGTTTCTCCTTTCAGTGGCCAGCCTTCCATATTACCGGTCACAATGGCATGAAACATACGGTCTTTAACACCGGGATGATCTATATTTAACTGCCGCACCAGTTGCTTTGCATATTCCCGTTTGGTAGTACCGTCTGCCGGACATGGATTTTTTGCAACCGGAAGCTGATATTTATTGCGGAATCCAATAACATCGGCCTCCGGAACATACATCATAGGACGAATGACCGTCAACTGCATACGGTCTAAAAAGGTCTTAGGGGAGAATGCATAGAACCTTCCTTCAAAGAGAAGAGAGAGCATCATCGTCTCAATGATATCGTCACGATGGTGTGCATAGGCAACTTTATTACAGCCTAATTCTTTTACCGCTGTATTCAGAGCACCTTTTCTCATCTTTGCACATAAGGAACACGGATGAGCCTCTTTACGAACCCGAAAGATGATATCCTCAATTTCCGTATCAATCACATGATATGGTACTTCAAGCTCCTCACAAAGTTGTTTTACTGCTGTAAGATCAAAGCCTTCAAATCCGAGATTTACCGTAACAGCAGTCAGTTCAAAATGCTTTGGATAAAATCGCTGCAAGCCTTTCAGTGCATAGAGCAGTGTCAGACTGTCTTTTCCCCCAGAAACACCGATGGCAATTTTATCCCCTTCCTCAATCATTTGATAATCATCCACGGCTTTTCGTGTATAACTCAGTAACTGTTGTAACTTCATGCATACTGCCTCCAAAAAAATCTAGTGACATTATACTATAAATCCTGTATAATTGCTATGGTGATAGGTTAGGAAAACAGATTGCCTTAACCATGGAGAATCTGTAAAACAGATAAAAACAGAACTAGCAATAAAAATAAAAATCAAAGTAACAAACAAAAAATAAAAGAACAGGAGTGTACAAAATGCGTTTTTTAATACAATGTGTAGATGAAGCATCCGTGCAGGTAGATGGAAATGTCACCGGTGCCATTGAAAAAGGTTTTTTGGTATTGATCGGTATCAGTGACACCGATGATACGCAGATTGCAGACCGTATGATAAAAAAGATGTTAGGGCTTCGCATATTTGAAGATGAAAATCATAAAACTAATTTGTCTTTATCCGATGTTGAAGGAAGCCTTTTATTAGTTTCACAGTTTACACTTTATGCTAATTGTAAGAAAGGAAATCGTCCTTCCTTTGTCCGGGCAGGAAAACCGGAGCATGCCAACCAGCTATATGAATACATCATTGAACAGACCAGACAGTCCGTGTCCAACGTGCAGACCGGTATTTTCGGAGCTGATATGAAGGTTTCTTTAGTGAATGACGGACCGTTTACCATTATGTTAGATTCAGAAGAGCTGTTTTAGAAAAAATTTTAGGAGATGAAGAGACAATGAAACACAAAAAAGTCAAAAATAATCAGGGGTTTTCCTTAGTAGAATTGATTATTGTAATTGCCATCCTGGCAATTCTTGCCGGATTTTTAGCTGCCGCTTATGTGAAACATCTAAAAGAAGCAAGAGCTGCAGTCTGCCTTGAAAACCGTGACCGCCTTTATAAAGAAATGAACGCCAAATATGCGGATGGCACTTATGATTCTTTAAAAGAAGCTTATAACAAATTAATGGAAAACTATAAAGATAGAAAACTTTGCCCATCGAAGGGAACTTATTCGTGGGAAGCAAACGGAGACGGCATCAACCAGATTGTATGCAGTGTGCATGGAGCACCTTCTGATACGGACAATGGCAACAAGGATTCCGGAAAAACTTTTCCGGGTACAGATCTTGCTATTAATTCCGGTGTATGGCCAAAGTCAGAGGATTTCAAAGATAATTACGAAGAAATTCTCTATCATCCAAGCGGTATTTTTGAATATGAAGGTTCTTATTATGTGATCACAAAGGATTTAACTTTAACCAGAGAACGTGCCGCATCCGGACCTGGCGGTGAAGTATATCCTTGGACATCTACAGAGAAACTGACCGGAAAAATCTATGAAATGACTGACGATGATGAACGTATTTCAGGTATCAAACGTGGTGACCTTGTAAAATACAAGGATTCGTACTATGTATATAATGCCGGTGATGGTCCGGAAGGTACCTGGGCACCAAATCCGAATACCGGATCTAATGTATGGTATAAGATTCCGAAGTAAAGGGCGTAACCGGTTCTAAGTGGCATGCATCTATTCGCAAAACAATAGTTTAACGAATAGTTTGTGGTAAAAATAAATAAGCATACGGCAAAACGTTATATCTAAATGTACGTTGGTAAATAAATCAAAATATGGTTGGTATTTGTCTGTTTGCACTCACTTGATACAATAACGGATAAACAGCTATCATTTGCTTAAAAATCCTATTAAATACATTTTTTTAACATGTTTTAATTGCAGTTACTTGATACAAAGTGGCGTTATTTTGCAGTTACTTGATACAAAGTAGACCGATTAATTGCACTTACTTGATACAAAATGGTAATAATTGCAGTTACTTGATACAAAACAGTCGGTATATTTGCACTACTTGATACAATGTTATGTAAACTATCAGTTGTACCTATATATATGCACTTCATTATTGCATTCTTCATAAATAAGATGTTGTGGATGTAGTATTAAATCTTTATTATGCAGAGGTTTATGTATTTTACCGAGGCAGTACATATTATTTTGGAAATTTTTCCAATTAATACGGATATATTCGTCTAAAATATAATACTGGGCAGATATACAAAGGTTATCTACCTCTAAGTTGTAAATGCATATATCTGAAGAAGAGAGATAATAATTTAGTCCAAATTGTTCTGTGATACTTTTCGTTTCCACGATATTTCTAAAACACTCTTCTATGTTTTCATTTCCTGTCAAAAGCAGAAGGTAAAGAAGTCTTTTTCCTAATTCATCTTCACACGAAATAGCTTTTCCTTTTTCTATTTGGTAGGATTTATACTCTATCTCATCATTTGTAAATTGATATAACATTTCCACAATAACTATCTGAAGAAAAATATATTTAAAACGTTGTTTGTAAGTATATTTTGGCACATATTCTTGCATAATGCCATAGGATTCGGCACGTTTTTTTATTTTATCCATTATTAATTGATCAGATTCATCTATATTATATATTATAATATCTGGTTTTAAAGCAACTTTGTCTTGTAAAAGAAAGTCGCCAATAGCTGGTATGATATTAATATCATGGATATCTGCTCCAATAGGTTGCACATAGTTAAAATCTGTTCGCGGTTTATGAGCATGCAAATACAACTCTATTTCCGGCATAGCATTCCAATCAGGAGGCAACGGTAAAGCGGAAATTTGTTCAAAATTTATATGGTTATATGAGAATTCGCGTCCCCAAAAAGCCCTTGAACGTAATTTGTTTCCATTTTTTTCAGTTGCTGCATATTTAGACTGTTTTCCTATTACATAGCGTTGATCCATATATGATATTAAGTAAATATTCGGATGAAATGGGCACTTTTCTAGTCCTTTTAACTGATGAAAAATGGAATGATAACCATTTTTCATACACTCTGGGCAATAATGGATCATTTCTGATAAAAAGAAAGATATTCCAGGTTTAGAAGCCCACTCTCTCACTTGTGCTATATACCAGACTGGGACAAAACGTGAAATAATATCATCTATATCATTTTGAGCTTGAGAAAGATTACAAAAAATACCATAATCAGAAAGATATTTGGTTGTTACTGTTCCAGTAATTCTGAAGCCTAAAGCCTTTAGAGCCGTAGCGTGTTCTTTTATTACATTAACTGCCTTGTAGTTATTAATAATACTCCATAATGATTCGAAGGGACGAACCCATGATTTATCCCATAAACCTGTGCAATTATTTTCAATTTTCGCTGAACTCTGATGCGGTGTTGGAGGTACTACCATATCCTGTCTCCTTTATACATTTAACAATGTTTTCTTTTTTTATAAAATAAGTGGGCGTTTCGCTACATTTTCCATATCGTGTTAATAATTTTAGAAATGATCCCATGAAATACATCATTGGAATATCATTTTCTTTTATACTGCTTGCCATTTTTACATTTTGAAAAGCCTCCCAGTAATCAAGCGTTAGTGTATAAAATATAGCATTTCCCTCTTTATATGCATTAGGAAAATAAAACTCTGAAAGTTTTAAATTGTTTTTGCCATTAAAAGGGTCATATACATTACATTTATCTAATTCCATTAAACACATACCGAGTTCCATTTCATTGCTAATACCGTAGAAACGATGACAATTTAGCATAAAACGTTCAACAATCTGGTCTTGTCCGGCGGAAACAAGGCATTCTTTTAGAGAAAATAATTCTTTTGTGCCAAACAGAAATACAGACATTTGAACATCATACTTGTTATGTAAAGTGTTGTATAAATCCATAAGCCAATCAAATTCTTTTGCTGCAAGTTTCCAAGCCTCATCTATCATAAAAACCAAACGTCTCAATGGCGTTGCAGCAGCTCTGATTCTCATATAATTTATAACACGTTCCTTAAGTTGTAAGGCTGTTTCTGTCCGGCTTTTAATCTCTCCTATATCCATAGCATTAATTATAGAGGCATAAAAAGTTTTATCTGTTGGAACATGATCTGTAAGTGTCCAGATAAGTATTGGAAACTCTTCGCCATATTGTTCTTTTAATTTATTGCTTATAAAATTGATGGCACTTGTTTTGCCCACACGGGTTCTCCCATATATCATAGCTCCACAATCGCCGGTTAAAATCCAATTATCCATTTTTTCATAAAGGTCAAATATACTTTTAGTTGCGATCATAAAATCCCTTGATTTGAGTTTACGCAATGTAATTGCTGATATCATTTTATCTTCATTTGTTATATTATTGCTCATAGTATCCATCACTTAGTCCTCTTGATGTATTTCCACATTTCTTCTGCAGTCATGTTTTTCACTTCTTCAACAGATGGAATGTTTCGTTGTATATGCACGGATTTATTCTTTTTATCTGTTGGTGCTAAATTGACCTGTTGATAATCATCTTGTTCTGAAAGAATCTTTTTTCCTTCTTCTCTGCGTAAAATATCTGCTTTTGTTCTGTCACGTTTGCTATATGGTGCTCTTCGTTCCAATTCCTGCTCATACGCAGTGATTGGACTCGCAGGAGTATGATTATTTAGTTTGTTTTGCTTTGCAAACTGGTTTATAGCTTTCCTGCTTCGTAGTGAATGTGCTCTCATACCCTGTTCACCGTTCGCCTTTAACATACCAAGGGGAATGCCATCCATTGAATATGCTTCTAATGTAGATACATCATCTGGATTTATTAAAACGGTAATATTTTTGCCGACATAAGTATTACTGGATGCAAGAAGATCATTTCTGTACTGTGCATTCATAAAATTAATATAAGGTCTTTTGCCAGTCTGTTTTCCACCACATACTTTTCGGGTCTCTGTATGATATAAAAGATTTTTTATCTCTGCTATTTTCTTTTCTGATGCAAGGGACGGCATCATTCCATATTCGCGTATTTTGCGTTCCATCTCCTGCAAAGGCGTATTGTTATACAATGATTCGTGAGGGCTGTTGTTATATTCGATAATAAGTTGTTCTATTATTTCTGTAACATCATCATAAGTAACATTGTATTTTATGGCATTTTTTTCTGGATTACGTCTTTTTACACCTTTTATATTACTATCTGTTGTCATTGGAAGCCGATGAAATCCCTTTGTTTCTAATGTCCCAAAGAAACGTTCTATAATGCCTCTTGTTTCTGGAGTTGCCACAGAGCCATAATTTAGTGTGCAGTTGAGAATGTTAAGCGTTTTGTTCCGGACATTCCTTGAAAGATGTGATTTGGCGTTGTCTAACATTATTATGTCAAATAAAGCATATTGGATTTCAGGTATCGCTAAACTTGGAAATCCTCCATTGGCAGGATAGGAATAACCAGGAATTTTAAAATCAATTTTTTTGTGTGGCAATATGGAATTTTGTAATGCTCTCAAAATATCATATTGGTCATAGTTCATATATTGACTTGTTGAATAACCGATAATACATCTGGTAGCTACATCTATTACAGCAAAAATCCAGCATCTATGTGCAGGTTTCGCCTGCACGGTTCCATCTGGCATTTTTACTTTTGTAGTATAAATCATATCTATAATATGACCGTCCACCTGGATCATATTAAACGGAGCAATAGCATTTTGACTGTACTTTTTGCCGATACCCGTAGAAAGTAACTTTTGTTGTGCATCTTTTCCCATTCTTTTGGCTGCTAATTCTAAATTTTCGTTTTCTATCTTTTTTACATAACGGTATAAAGCATAATATCCCTGAGTATCTGTATTAAAGGGATATTCATTGTCAGATATCTGTAATTCCTTGCATTTGTAAAGAAACTTTTCATGCAAAGTTCGAACATTCATTACACGTTCCATTGTATACGGAGCCATTCCAAAATAATTTCCTTTTATGAATGCTTCTAATTCAGAATAATCCGCTAAAAGTTGCATGAAAGGACTTTGTAATTGTTCATTCGCAGATAGTTTCATGTTGATTTTCTTTTGAGGAATAAGTCCCAAATAACCATACTGGATATTGTTTTGGTCTTTACATAAACAGCGTTCAAGCAATTTAGGAAGATTGCTATGCCTGATTGTGGTCCTTTCTTCGATGTCTGACATTTTATAACCATCTATATACATATCTACAGCCATTTTCCGTTGCTCATATACTTTCTGGTATTGCTTAGGGAGTATTTCTGTCGGAATATCAATCCAATCTTCTCTATCAGCCTGTAAAGCAGCTAAATCATATTTTTTACTCGCCATTAATATATACCTCCGTTGAAAAACTAAATGGTTCATTTATTATATTGGCAAACATGATTTCTCCCTTATAATACAAATTTGCCAATATATCCAATCCGTTTTTTATAGACACAATCCCATTATTTATTAATTGACCAACTGTAGAAAATCCTCTATCTTCAATAAATTTAAGGATATGTTTTTCTGCAACAGTATCCGTTCCTTCAATACGCAGAGCTTTAGGATATAAGTAAAGAATATTTCTAATATAATGCGTTCCTATAAGAATATCTTTATCTGTTTTAACAACATATGTCTTATTATTTTGTTCACACCATGCTTTTTGTATAGCTATTTGTTTATAATTTCTTCCTGTTGCAGCATCCTCTTTCTCAAGTTCTTCTGCATATTTGATTTCTTGAAATTCTTCAGTACCATCTTTATATTTGACCCATACATCAAAAATAGTTTCATATGTATATCCGTCAAAAAATACGCTTGTCTTTAAAGGTTGCTCACAATATTTTTCGACTTGATAATTCATTTCAAGGCAAATCTGATTCCAATATTCGAGAATAGAAAAAGCTGTCACTGTTCGATTGAGTTTGCGACTTGTAAATTCAAAATAATTATTGCCATATCGCATACTACGCGGCATCTTTACAGGTATTGTATACTCCATAAATTATCTGTTCCTCTCTTTAGTTTGCAGAATTTTTTGTATGACATAAAAACTCTTAATATCAAGAGTTACCATACTTTAGTATGAAATTCGTTGGAAAATCGCAATAGAACTATTGCCAAAGAAGTATGTTTATGCTAATATAGCATAAGTAGAAAATAAAGCAATAAAAAGAAAGCGTTAGCCAAAATCGTCCCCACGAAAAGTTAATGCTTTTTTTGTTCTATATGGATTTTGTTAAAGTGTACCCTATTTATCACTTTATTTCAACATATTGATGGTAAATTCTTTAAATATTTTTAATGGTTCAGCCACTTTGTATCAAGTAAGTGCAATATCAGCCACTTTGTATCAAGTGAGTGCAATATCGACTACTTTGTATCAAGTAGGTGCAATATAAAAACTTAAATTTTGCAGTCACTTGATACAATGACAAAAAAATCCCCCTAAAATAAGGGAGATTTATAGACCACTTTGTATCAAGTGAGTGCAAATTAACAGTATTTTTCTCAAAATTCGCCATATAGCAGGTGCTCTAACCCAATGTTATAGTTATTTAATTGGTAAATACTTCAAAATCAAGGTGCGATCATTGGTAAATATTTCAAAATTAGGATAAAATTATTGGTAACTATTTTAAAATTAAAATACTATTTTTTCCCTAAAATATTTTTTACGAGAGATTCGATTATTGCGGCAACAGGCCAGATGATCCAGCTTATGTGCCAGTCAAAGGTTAAAAAACTCCAACAAAGATAAAGACATGTTATTGTAGGCCAGTAGACGGACATTATCGCTGCAACAGCTGGATTGTTATATACGTTTTTTTCTTTTTGGGATGGAACAAAATTTCCGCCAACGGTACCGGCGTTGTTTAAATTAAGGAGAGTGTCAAAGCCTCCTTTTTTGCTGCTGCTGAATACAATCATAAAAACACCGACTGCTACAAAGAGTAATACTGCGGCACCGCTTAAATCATCCGTAAGGTCAGTTGAGTGTGGAAGACTGCCTAAGATAATATATGGAACCACACTTAAAATGCAAAGTATAATACCGACAGTGATAAGCAGGGCATGTGTTGAGCGATAACTTTCCTTTTGTTCCTGTAATTTAGATGCGGTTGCAAAATCAATACAATAAGGTTCCGACTTAAGGTATTTCCATTTTGACATATTTATGCCGGAGCAGACAAAAAGTCCAACGGCTATAGCTATAATGACAAAAAAGAAAGTCATGCTTACAGCATCAGAAAAATCTTCCGATAATCCTCCGAAGTGTGTGCAGTCTGAAATGATCGGACTGATCGGTGCGATTATACATAAAAGAACCCCAAGTGCTATGCAGTATGCATGGCGTGCATTTGCCTTAAGGTATGCGGCTGCATCATTGTATGACAATGTTTTTGCATTAGGGGAGATATTTTGTGGATGAACAAATTCCCCAATGCCAAGGCTTTCAGCCAATTCATCAAGATTTCCAAATTCGGCTATGATAGTGCCGATAACTTCATTTTCTGATTTCCCGTCAGCTATCAATTCACTGTATTTATCTTCCATCATCTGGCCAAGTTCATATTTGGCCTTTAAAACTTCGGGAGTGTTCGGAAGCTGCGAGAACATACTTTCAAGATAATTTCTAATAGTTTCCATATCTGATTTCCTTTCTATTACAATATATTTATGGTTAACATTTACAATGTATTTATGGTTTACATTCAAAACAAATACTAAGATGGACGCTATTTTTTTAGAATGAATCTGCTTACAACATCTAAAGTAACTGTCCACTCTTCACATTTCATGCGGTAATATTGCCTTCCGGCATCTGTGATCTGATAGTAGGTACGGCGTTTTCCAGTCGAATTATCGCTGCTGGAGAATGATGTGATGTAGCCGTTTTTTTCTAATCGTGTAAATGCCGAATAAAGAGTTGTTTCTTTGATCACATATTTTTCTTCAGAAATGAGTTTTATCTGTTTTGATATCTCATAGCCATATGAAGGTTTATCCCACAGCAGATATAAAATAATAGTGTCATTGTAGCCTCGTATCACATCGCTGCTTATATTTACCATAATTCACCTCCTGACGTGATCAGTAATATACTATGAGTGTCGTACTATGTTAGTCGTACTACGAGTGTCATACTATGTCTGTCGTAGTAAAAATAACATACTATATTTGTATTGTCAATATAATTTGTGTTATGTGTTTAAAATATGAATCGACAGATAGTTGTTACTGTTCACACCTAGCAGTGCGACCAGCAACGATTACAGCCCATTTAAAATGCCTCTACGAGGCAGGGCT